>Ga0207694_10001179_pt1 | contig 22627 bp, 18 predicted proteins | sample KBSC34metaG_FD_184353 | JGI IMG/M metagenome (GOLD analysis project Ga0207694, IMG submission 184353) | Corn rhizosphere microbial communities from Kellogg Biological Station, Michigan, USA - KBS C3-4 metaG (SPAdes) (version 2) | ecosystem: Host-associated > Plants > Roots > Rhizosphere > Soil... | reverse complement strand
TTCCTCGTAATAGACCACCACTTGCTCCGCCGTCTGCACAATCTCGAAGGGACGATCGAACAGCCACAGGCGTGGGACGCCCGGAGGCGCGCAGTTGATGATATGAGGATCGAGCTGCTTGCGTCCCGGCGAACTCGGGTTGCTTGCGTCTAGGGTGTTGTACTTGTAGTCGTGCTCCGCCTTGAGCCGCATGGGGAGCTGTTCTTTGGAGAACGAAACTTGGCCGCGAGGCTTTCCGATCCACACGCCGCTGAGATCCGGCTTGGAGGCTTGAGCGTGCAGAGCCGCGCAGCCTAGCTGCGCCACCAGCGCGAGCTTCATCCAAACACGTGTCATTTTTCCAAGATCCTTCACGTCCTTCTCCAACGCCGAACCACGACTATTTGTCTGCGGGAATGTCTTCGCCAAATCCGTATGTCACCGGAATGGGAGTTCCCAACAGCCGATCCTCGCAGGCGACCACGTCGTCCAACGCCCAGCCGGGATGTAGTTGCGATATTCGCATCGCCTTCCACGGCTTCGTAAACGCCTTAGGATCTTCGAAGGTAAACTCGACCAATAGATGCTCGTGGTCGGGACGGCGGATGCGCTCTACTACGTGCAACTCGGGCCCGTGCGGATTATTCTCGGTATCGAATGGAGCTTTGTCCGTCATGCCGACGGTATCGACCACCAGAGTGTCTCCCTCCCAACGACCGATCGAGTGTCCGCCCCAGGTAGGCGTTAAAGTTTTGGGATGGCCGCGGCCATCGGTCCAAATCTGACGGACCCAATGATCGGATTCAAACAAGATCAGCACGCGTCGCGAATCCTGAAGCACTTCGTAGGGACGGCCGATGAGCCAAAATCGCGGGAAACCGGGAGGCGCGCAATTATTTACGTAGGGATCGAGCTCGTTGCGCTTGCCGCCGATGGGATCGCGCGAATATTTCAATTTCTCCGCAGCCCAAGGCGTCAGCGGAACCGGCGTTGTGGGCAGCCCACGCTTCTTGATGTAGTCGCCGTACTTGGCGACCGACCACGACTGCGCGACATCGGTGACTTCGGAGAACGTCTGCATATTGCGAGGCTCCGTCATCCAAACGCCCGTGAAGTCTGCCCCCGGCTTCTGCTGGGCTTTCAGGGGCGTCTGAGCCGCTAACCAAGATGACGCGGCCAGAACTAAGCCGAAGAATCGCACGGGAGCCCCTCCGCTAATCCGCCAGGTCAATACAGACCCTCCACTAGTTTCCCGTTTGCCAATACAACCTTGGTCGGCCGCATGATCTTCCGTCCGTCTTTGTAGGGGTGACCCTCGATGGTGACTTTTTCCCCGGGTTTGAAACTGTCAGTACTCATGCCGTTGTCGCGTTTGAGCTGCGCCGGCGGGCCGAACTCGATCGTCCACCGTTCCGTATTTCCCTGACTGTCCTTTGCATCCAAGTAGAGCGTAGCGTGCGGATTCGCCCAGTTGAATTCGGCAACCGTGCCGGACGCTGTCGTGACTTTCTGCTGGTCGAAGAGCGACATCGCATGATGCGCGTACGATGACGGCGAAACCGCGGACAGCAAACCAGCGGCCAATACCAGGGACTGAACTCTGCTTTTCACCTGAACCCCCACGTCACGGATGAGTACGGCTGCAGCGCCGTTCAAGAGCGATTATACATGTGATACGGACCGCCTTCGCGACCAAACTCGTAGTCCTCGCGCTCATGAGATGACAACGGCGCAAGTCACGGCAAATCGCGCCAGGTACGCTATACTTTCACCGATAACAGAGCATTCCAGCCGGTTTGCTCGCCCGTCCCAGGAGGAATGCGATGAAGACCGCGACAAAAACGAGAGCGAATCGTGCGAGTGGCATGTTCTGCGCGATTGCCGCTGTGTCGCTATCCATGAGCGCGCTTGGGCAGGCCCCCATTGTGATTGAGGGGGGAACGCTGATCGATGGTAACGGCGGCGCGCCGGTTCCGGATGCCGTTGTCATCATCCAGGGCAACAAGATCACGGCTGTCTCGCGCAAGGGCCAAGCTACGTATCCACCGGGCGCCCGGGTGATCAAGGCGGACGGAAAATTCGTGCTTCCGGGGCTTATCGATGCGCAGGTTTCCTACAGTTGGCCGTTCGGCGAAGCGATGCTCGTCAACGGGATTACCTCAACCATCGATATCGGCAACGGCGGTGAAGTCGCGGCTGCGCAGGCCGCCGGCTCCCGCTTGGGCAAGATTCGTGCACCGCGCGAGTTCACTAGCATCGCGCATATCAATGGCGTCGGCGAGCCTCGCTGGTCCACTGGTTTGGAGAGCACGCTCACGCCGGCACACGTTCCCAAATCGGCGGAAGAAACCCGAGAGCTCGTGCGGAAGTTGATCGCCACCGGCGCCGACTACATCAATTTCCAGGATGGCAGTCTGCCGCTAGACTTCTACAAAGCGGGCGTCGAAGAAGCGAAGAAAGCCGGGAAGCCCGTTCTGGCCCGCTCCTACGGGCCGCTCATGTTCCCGAAAGAGGCCGCCGCTGCGGGGATTTCTGGCATCACGCATTCCGCCGGCGTCGCCGCCGCGGTGAGCAGTGAAGCCTTCATGAAGGGCCGCGTAGACGACGCCGAACTCGATCTGTACACCAACATGGACGAGAACAAGGCACAGGAACTGGCAAAGACCCTGGCCGCCAGCAAGACCGCGCTGGTGCCCAACTTCGTCATGCAGTATCCTGGCTACCCGAAAGACTGGGCGCGCTTCGAAGCGGAAAGCCGCAAGATGTTTACCGATCCCAATCTGCTGGCCTACTATCCGGCGGACATGCGCGAGAACATTTTCGGAAGTTTCGGAAGAATGGATCGCGCGGACGATCGTCAGCGCAGAATGAAGGGTTTCCAGAACGCTTTGCGATTCCACAAGATGCTGGTGGATGCTGGCGGCCATGTGGTGGCTGGAGGCAATACGAACGCTACGAAGACACCCGGGCTGAACCTGCATTTCGAAATGCAGATCTTCGCCGAGGCGGGTTTCACGACTATGCAAATCATTCAATCGGCCACCAAATGGGGCGCCGAAATGATCAATCAACAGGATCAGATTGGAACTATCGGCGTGGGCAAACTCGCCGACGTGCTGATCGTGAACGACGATCCGCTGAAGAGCGTAAACAACCTGGAAAAGGTCGATACCGTGATCCTGGATGGCAAAGTGGTGGACCGCACCTTCCATGCCTACTACAGCACTCCGTTCATGAGTATTGCCAACGGAGGCAGCCCCACGGTGGATGGTTTGCCGTGGGTGGTAGCGGCGAAGAGCGTTCTCCAGCGGCGCGGCACCGAGGAGGGTCCAGTTGCGAGACCCGCCGCCGGGTTGGGTAATCCCACGTTGGCGCCGCAACCGTTCGTGGAATCGATCGAGCCTGTGATGGTCACCGAGGGCAGTCCCACGCAAACGGTTACGCTCAAAGGCTTCAACTTCGTGCGCAAGTCAGTTGTCTATTTCAACGGGAGGTCGGTTCCCTATAAGGCTGCGAATGCCATGGAGCTTCAGATCACGTTGGATTCCGAGCTCTTGCGAACGCCCGGAAGATTCGACGTCGTAGTAAAGAACCCGGAGCCCATCAGCACGGACCCTTTGTGGGGCAACGGAACGTCGAACAAAGCTCATCTGATCGTGAACTATAAGCGTTAGTCCGCAATGCCGTATCGAGCCATGCGGCCGAAGAATTCCGGGAGACAGCTGAGAAACCATCTTTGAGAAACACAATGAAACCCAAAACTCTATTGCGTTTTCCCGTCGCGGTCATTTGTCTGGGCGCGTATTTAGCGCAGTCCCCGAAACCATTGAATGCTCAGTCCGCGACAGCCGCCGTCCAGGTTGGAGCTACGGATATCGGAGGCGTGGTGACGGGCCCGAAGGGTCCGGAGGCAGGCGTGTGGGTGATGGCCGAAACCACCGATTTGCCCACAAAGTTCGCGAAGGTCGTGGTGACTGACGATCTTGGCCGCTACGTGTTGCCCAGTCTTCCTAAAGCGAATTATAAAGTGTGGGCGCGCGGCTATGGTTTGCTCGATTCTCCGGCCGTGCAATCGGCGCCGGGCAAAACGGTGAACCTGAAGGCGGAAGGCACAGCGGACGCTCGCACAGCGGCAGCTCATTATCCGGCTGTTTATTGGTACTCCATGGTCAAGGTTCCGGAGGAAAGCGAATTCAGCGACGCGTCGCGCGCCGAAAAGGGCATTTCGAACCGAACCACAAGTCAGGCCCAGTGGCTGCACATCATGAAGACGGATGGCTGCGGGGCCTGCCACCAGTTGGGCGATAAAGCCACACGCGAGATCCCCAAGGAGCTCGGGACGTTCAACTCATCGGCCGACGCCTGGCGTCGCCGCCTCCAATCGGGTCAGGCCGGCGCCAACATGGTGAACTACATGGTGACCCTTGGGCAAAAGCGGATGCTCCAGATGTTCGGCGATTGGACCGATCGCGTCGTGGCCGGAGAATATCCCAAGACGGCGCCTCCAAGACCGCAGGGATTGGAGCGGAACATTGTCATCTCCATGTGGGATTGGGCGGACCCCAAGTCGTATCTCCATGATGAAATCTCAACCGACAAGTTAAACCCCAGGATGAACCCAGGCGGTCTCATCTATGGCTCCCCGGAGTTGAGCACGGATTTCATCCCGATTTTGGACCCGGTGCACAACAGCGCGACGCGGATGAAGATCCCGGTGCGCGACTCCAAAACACCTTCCACCGTAAAGGACGTTATTCCGCAGCCGTCGCCCTATTGGGGAACGGAGCCGATCTGGAACAGCCAAGCCATCGTGCACAATCCGATGTTCGACAATCAGGGCCGTATTTGGTTTACCTCGCGCATTCGCCCGGTCGATAACCCCGCTTTCTGCAAGCAAGGGTCCGCCCATCCTTCGGCAAAGTGGACGCCTCTAGCGAAGGGTGACCGGCAGCTTTCCTACTACGATCCGAAAACGAAAGAGTTCACGCTAATCGACACTTGTTACAGCGTGCAGCATTTGAATTTCGCGGAAGACGCGAATCACACGCTATGGCTCAGCCCCGGACCTCCTGGCGGCGAGGGTTCGGCGGGCGGCACAGGCGACGGCGGCGTCGTTGGCTGGCTCAACACGAAGATGTTCGACGCCACACACGACGAGCAGAAATCGCAGGGTTGGTCCGCGTTGATCCTGGATACCAACGGCAACGGAAAGCGCGACGATTATGTCGAAGTCGGCAAACCTATGGACCCCTCCAAAGACATGCGCATTTCCGCGTGGTTTTACGGCGTGGTTCCCAGCCCGACTGACGGCTCCATTTGGGGCTCGGTTGTCGGATTTCCCGGCAAGATCGTCCGTGTATCTCCCGGAGCCAATCCGCCTGAATCGACTCTGGCGGAAGTGTACGAAGTACCGTGGAACAATCCCAAGGCGGCGGTGCAAGGCTTTTCCCCGCGCGGGCTCGACATCGATCGCAACGGCGTCGTTTGGACCGTCTTGGCCAGCGGACATCTCGCGAGCTTCGACCGCCGCAAATGCAAAGGTCCTCTCAATGGCCCCACCGCCACGGGACAACATTGTCCGGAAGGCTGGTCGCTTTATCAGCTTCCGGGACCACAGTTTGAAAACGTCAAGCTCGCGGGCAGCGCCGAGTATCCATATTATGTGTGGGTCGATCAATTCAACACGTTCGGCTTGGGCGCAAACGTTCCCATCGCAACGGGTAACGGCAACGATGCGCTGCTGGCTCTTGTGAACGGCAAGTTTGTCGTCCTCCGCGTTCCGTATCCCATGGGCTTCTTCGCTAAGAATGTGGACGGCAGAATCGACGATCCGAACACTGGCTGGAAAGGTAAAGGCTTGTGGACTACGGATGGAACCAGGACGCCGTTCCACATGGAGGGTGGCAAGGGTTCGCAAGCGAAGGTGGTTCACTTCCAGTTGCGGCCGGATCCACTGGCGAGATAGGGCGGAAGGGCGGGGGCGCTAGAACTTGTTTAGCCCCTCTGTCAGCTCGATGGTGATCCCCCACGGATCGACCACCTCAGCACTCGCGAAGCTCTTGTGCCGTGACTTGCTGTAAGGGGCTGTAAGCTTCACTCCACTCGCGCCCAGCTTCTTGCAGAACGCCTTGAGGTCCTTCACTTCGTATCCCATGTAATCCACGGCGCGACCTTTTGTCGGCACTAATCCTTCGGAAGGAAATCCGAACCTCATGAACTTGACTCCCGGAATGTCGCCCGTCAATTCCCTTCCTAATGGACGAGGCTTCGCGCCAAATGTTTTCACGTACCAGACCTGCATCGCCTTCCGGCCCTCATCGTTGACCGGACCGAAGGAAAAGTGAATGTGGTTGCTCTCAATCAGGCGTCCCTCCGGCAGACGAGGATAAGGATCTACTCCGGCTTCCTCTGTAATTTCGACTTCAACGCCATCCGGGTTGGCCAGTTGAGCCACGTGTTGCCCGTTAAGAGGGCTGTTATTCACTCGCGCGACTTTGTAGCCGGCCGCCTCTAGCTTCTCGACCACATTCAAGACGTTGAGCGCTCCGAAGCCGACGTGATTTATTCCCGTTCCCACGCTTGGACCCGTGGGCGTTCCTTTCACGATGAATACGAACACACCGGGAAATTTCATCGCGTCCACCCCATCGATCTTGATGGGTGTTCCACCGAGCACGCCCCAAAACCTCTTGGCGGCCTCGACGTCCGGCGCGATGGTGTGCCACTGGCCCAGCGATACTCCCAATTCATTCGGCGGATAGATTTGCGCCCAGCACGTGGCCAGGGGCAGGAACGCCGCCAAGGATGCGGTGCGGGCGAGCTTTCTCATAGGACGCTCCTTATTGACGGTTGTCGTTACTGACGATTGTCCAGCGAAATAATCTGGATCGGATTGCCGTCTGGATCGACGACATGAAACTGCAGAGGCTCGCCGGTTTCGAGTGCCTGCACTCCCTGCGCTTGCAATTTTTCCTTCACGTCCGCCTTGTTCAGGTGGGCAACGCCGAATCCGACGTGATCGTACACGCCGTAAGGTTCCGCGACCCGGATAGCGACACGGCTAGTGCCAACTTTCAAGCGAACCGTCTTGGTTTTCTCGTCCTTATTGAGAAACGGCAGTCCGAAGACATTTTGGTAGAACTTCACCGAGCGATCCAGATCCTTCACCTGAATCGATAAGTGATCGATCGTGGTGGCGAGCATCGGAGCCGCCGCCGGGTCCGATTGCGCGAATGCGGCGGTTGGGCTGACAGCCGCGGCCGCTCCGGTCAATGTAGCCAGCGCCTGCACCAGCTGCCGGCGCGTAAGCGCGCGTTTTTCGTATGAGTTCACAAGTTCAGAAATGATATTTTCCATGAGTTTTTGCTCCAGCCTTTCGCTTTTTTTGTGTTTGGGTCCTCAACATTGTACATGGTGCACGTGGGGTACTTGCCCCGCGTGGGGATATAATCATTAGCCGACCGGAGATGGGATCGCGGTCAAACGTTGCACAAGGAGCTACTAATGAAAACGCCGGCACTGACTTTCGTGTGCGGAGTTCTAGGGCTGGTTCATCCAGCAGCAGCGCAGCTCGCGCCGGTCAATGAAGTGGGTTTGAGCATCGGTCATCTGCATCTAGGCGCGCCGGACCGGGAGAAAGAGGCCAAGGCCTGGCTCGCGCTGGGCGGGCAGTTGGAAAACAATCTTTCCGCCAACATCCCCATTGGATTCCCAGGCGTTGTCATCCTACTTCAGCAGCGACAAGTCAAAGGCGGATCAGCGGGTTCTTTAATAGATCATGTCGCATTCCGCGTGCCGGATCTGCAAGCGTCGTTGACAAAGTGGAAAGGGATTGAGACGTGGTGGAAGCTGGCGAATTGGGGGCTCACGATTGAACCGGGCAACAAGCCAGGACAGGCGTTCGTTACCACTCCGGGCGGTACCCGCTGCGAAATTCTGGAAGATAAAACGCTCAAGAGCCCCATCGTCTTCGATCACGTGCACTATTTCGTGGACGAATCGCGCATGCGCGAAATGGAAAACTACTACACCAAAATGTTCGGGGCGAAACCTGTGAAGGGGCAACCCGATACCCTCCACATGCCCGGCGCCAATCTTGTGTTTACGAAAGCGACAATGCCCACCACCGAAACTATGGGGCGATCCCTGGACCACATTGGTTTCAATATGCTCAACGCGCCCGCCCTGAAGGCCTTTGCGGCAATACTCGAAACGAAAGGAGCCAAGTTTCAGCGTCCTTATGAGGCGTCTTCCATGGGGATGATCCGCCTGGAAGACGGATTCGGCACGGTCGTTGAGATCACCAAAGCGCAGGGCGGTTATTTCGATCCCAAATTGCTAGATCCCGCGTATTTCGAAGTTGACGAGGGCGGACGAAAGCAGGGTGAGACGCCGGCCCACCCCCGATGATGAACGCCTACAAGCACGGCGGCTTCATCGGACGTGCTTCGCAGGCGACCAGCGCCGGTTCGATGTGCTTATAGTTCACATACCCGTCCTGGCCGTGCGTCAGTTCGATGATCACGCCTGCAGGATCCAGGGGGCGCGCGTTCCCATACTCACTGCGACGATATCGCGAACTCCACTTCGTCCCTTTGGCGTCGATCGCCTCGGAGAACGCCTTCAGACCATCGTGCGAGCCTGCGATATCGAAACCAATATGGTCTAAAGAACTGCCGGTCGGGGATATGGTGGGCTTGTCCGATTTCGAAAACACCAGCTTTCCTCCCGGAAGGCTGAGCGTGTCGCCTTTTCCGGTCGCGCCGTACAAGTCCCGATAATAGGTTTCCATGACGGGCACCAGGGCTTCCTCCACCATGAAATGCACGTGGTCAAACACGATGGGAACTTTGAGCGACTTGTCTTCGACGAGCTCGATCTTGACCATGCCCGGCGTCATCAGGAATGCCTGGCCTGGTTTGGTTCCAGACTCGTCCTTCGCGTGCATGCCCCAGTTAGCTGCTTTCACGCGAGCCAACGTGTCCTCCAGGTTCGAAACGCGAAAACCGATGTGATCGGTCGCGGTACCTTCGCTGCCGCCCTTGGGAGGATTTTGTCCTTCCTGCAGGAGGACCAGGACACCCGGAAAGGAGATCGGAACATTCGGCGACAAGTTGTTGCCGAGCTGCCCGCCCAACGACAAAAGCGCCATAGTTTCCCGGTAGCGATCCATGGGGTGAAGGTGAACATGCCCCCACGTCACGCCTAGCTTGTTATAGGGAGCCAGTTGGGCCCAGGAGAGGCTCGCGGACAGCATCGCCAACATCGAAAATCCAAGCAGTTTTTTCACTCTTCACTCCTATCGTGAAACCATATTTGCGGCAATTCTTATTCGCCGTTCATGATACCGCCACAAGCCAGGTTCTCTTTAATAACACGCCCCGGCTGAAGCGTGGCCATTCTTTGCCCCGTCCAGGGCGTAGTATATAGCCACGCTTTCCGCGTTTGCAATAGCTTCGGACATCCACGCTCGGACGTACCAACCTCTCCTTTCCGTTGGTTCCTGCTGGGTTTTCGTTCGTGTGACATTCCTGATGCAGTATGGTAGATTGTGCTCTGTTCGAGAGAGCAAGGAGGCAGTGGCGCATGAGTTCTGCACGGGCGTTTGCTTGCGTATTGATGCTTTTGCCGGGCGCCTGTTTCGGCCAGGAAGCCGTTCGAGCGGCCATCAAGGATAAGGTTAGCGACCAGCAGTTCATCAAAATGACCGAGGACTTGCTCGCTGCGGAGGTTCGCGAGGACACCGCCGCGATGGATCAGGTGCTGACCGCGAGCTATACGCACACACACGCGGCGGGTCGCATTCAGTCGCGCGCGGAATTTATGGCCGACTTCGCGCCGGGCACGCACAAATACAAAGGCGCCGATATTTTCGAAATGCTGGTTCGGTCTTATGGAGGCAGCGCGCTGATAAGCGGCCGAGAGCATATCCACGTGGATGGACCCAACGGCGATCACTACTATACGTTCACCGCCTTTTGGGTGCAGGATCAGGGAAAATGGCGGGTGGCGGCGTGGGTGACCAGCACGGATCCGAAACATTTGCGCGTTGCCCAGTAGCGCTATTTGCAACGCTTTCTTTGGGCTATTTCCAGGAGATCATGATGACAGACAAGCGTTTCTCTTTTTTTGTGAGTAGGCATTTCTCACGGTGCTGTGTATTCGTGCTCGGCTGTGTGCTTGGCTCGGGAGCGGCGACCGGGCAGGAACCGGCCCGGCGGCCTAGCCAGGCGCAAGCCCAAATTCGTTCAGTTCCTGTCGCGGACGGATTTTTCATCCTGACGGGCCGCGGCACGAACATGGGCGTCTCGGTGGGCGAGGAGGGCCTGGTGCTGGTGAACGCCGGCTTTGCACAGGGGCAACCGCAGACTATGGAAATACTCGCCAAGCTCAGCGATAAGCCCATCCGGTTCATTGTCGATACCGATTGGCACGATCCGAATGTCAGCGCGAATCCACTGATGGCCAAGACCGGAGCGATTCTGGTGGCTCACGACAACGTAAGGAAAAGACTGTCGGTCGAACGAGTCGATCCAGGCAACGCCACGTTGAAGATCCCGCCCTATCCCAAGGAAGGGCTGCCCACAGTGACCTATAACGACGAAATGACACTCCACGTGAACGGCGAGGACATCTATATTTTTCATCCAGCCAACGCCCACTCCGACAGCGATTCGATGGTCTACTTTCCGAAGTCCAACGTCCTGACCACGGGTGACATCTATTACTCCAACAACTGGCCGTTGATCGATTTGCCGAGCAAGGGCACGGTGAACGGTGTGATCGCAGCCGCGGACCGAGCGTTGAAAATCGTCAACGCGAATACGAAGGTCGTTCCGGGACGCGGCCCCATTGCATCAGTGAAGGATTTCACGGAATACCGTGCGATGTTGGCGACCATTCGGGATCGCGTGCAAAGCGGCATTCGCGAAGGCAAGAACCTGGAGCAGATTCTAGCCGCCAAGCCCACCGCCGAATACGAAGAAGCGAAAAAGGGCACCGGCGAACTGGTGGTCAACCGAACGGGTGCGGATCTGGTGAAGTGGATATACCAGGACTTGTCCTCGAATCGCTAGATTTCGAGAGGACTTGAAATGATGCGGCGCACGCACTTTTGGCATTGGGTTGGAGTTGCCTCGGCTGCATTAGTCCTTGGGGGTGCCGCTCCGCTTCTGCGTTCCGCGCAGGACGATGTGTGGGAGCCCGAGATGCGCAGGTTCGAGGCGCTGGATCGCAAGTCGCCTCCGCCCCCCCACCAGATTGTTTTCGTCGGCGCTTCCATGATCGTCCGTTGGGATTTGAAGAAAGCTTTTCCCGATCTGAACACGATCAATCGCGGCTTCGGGGGCTCCGAAATGATCGATGCTTTGCACTACGTGGACCGGATCGTGATCCCCTACAAACCGCGCATCGTGGTGGTATACGAGGGTGACAACGATACAGCGCTCGGCACGACTCCCGAACAGGTGGCGAAGAATTTCGAGCTGTTAGCGGATAAGATCCACGCGGCGCTGCCCAACACGAAGGTCATCGATATTTCGGTGAAGCCGAGTTTTGCCCGCTGGGCCATCGTGGACAAACAGCGCGCGACCAACGCGCTTTTGCAAGCCGACTGCGCCAAGCACGATTACCTGACTTTCCTCGACGTTTCTCGCTTGACGCTCGGCGCCGACGGTAAGCCGCGCCGGGAGCTTTACGATCCGGATGGACTTCACTTCAGCGAGGAAGGGTATAAGCTTTGGAATGCGGCGATTCGTCCGTATTTGCAGTGAGGATTCGCTAAAGTTTAGACCGATGGATGGGAGATCCAGAACATGATTAGCTCTAAAACGTTTGCACGTATTGCCTGGACAGGTCTTGTGGTAGCGCTTGGCGTTTCCTTCGTCGGCAACGCCAGTGCGCGCGTCGTGCGCCTGGCCATCGAGAAAAAGGAATCTCCGGCATACAAAGCGCAGAGCTTCGGAAAGGCCGGTCAGTACGAGATCCTGCTTGGGCATTTCTATGGCGAGATCGACCCTAAGGATCCGGTGAATCTGGTGATCAACGACATCCAACTCGCGGCGCGCAATACCCGCGGCATGGTGGAATACTCGGCTACGTTCGAGATTTCGAAACCCATCGACATGGCCAAGTCCAGCGGGGTGCTGCTGTACACAGTGGTGAACCGCGGCAACGGCTGTCCGCAGAAAATCCCCGAAGCCAATTGTCAGCACAACGTGTACGCGTATACGGACGGGCACATAGCCGTCGCCAGCGGCTGGCAAGGCGACCTGCGGCAGAGACCGGATGCGCAGACGCTGGTGGCGCCAGTTGCGAAGAATCCTGACGGGTCCAGCATCACGGGGCCGGTAATGGCAAGGCTCTCCAATATGGCGTCGGGAGCGAAGACCGTAAATCTCAACACGCTGACGTATCAAAAGCCGTTCAGCCTGGATACGACGAAGGCGACGCTGACCAGGCGCGCGTCGGAAGGCAGCCAGGTGACGCCGATCCCGAGCACCGAATGGGCGTTCGCCGATTGCAGCAAGGTGGAATTTCCGGGCACGCCCGATCCGGCGAAGGTTTGCGTCAAGGGCGGTTTCGATAACACCAATCTGTACGAAATCACTTATATCGCGAAAGATCCGCTGGTGCTGGGCATCGGCTGGGCGGCCACGCGCGATCTGAATTCGTTCTTGCGCTACGCAGACAAGGACGACGCGGGGAATCTGAACCCGGTGGCCAAGCAAGTGAAGTGGGCGGTGGGCCAGGGTTCGTCGCAGTCCGGTAATTTCTTGCGCAGCTTCATCAACCTTGGATTCAACCAAGACGAACAAGGGCGCATCGTTTTTGAAGGCGCGAATCCGCACATCGCGGGCCGTCAGTTGGCGATGAATTTCCGGTTTGCGGTTCCCGGAGGTGTCTCGAATTTGTACGATCCAGGCAGCGAAGCGGTGCTGTGGTGGAACGACTATCCGGATGAACTGCGGCACCGGCCCGCGATGGGCATGCTGGACCGTTGCCGTGAATCGGAGACCTGTCCGAAGATCATCGAAACGTTCGGAGGCTCCGAGTTCTGGGCGCTGCGGATGTCCCCAAATCTGATTGGCACCGACGCGAAGGCAGACATTCCGTTGCCTCCCAACGTGCGGCGCTACTATTTTCCCGGCACGCTGCATGGCGGCGGAACCGGAGGATTCGGCGCGCTTGCCGCCAGCGAAGATGACAACGTCGAGGGAAATTGCGTGCTTCCGAACAATCCCAATCCGGAGAGGGATACGATGAAAGCGCTGACGGTTGTCCTGGTCGATTGGGTGACCAGGGGGATTCCTCCTCCGCCGAGCCGCTACCCGCGTTTGGATCGCGGAGAGCTCGTCGCGCCTACTCAGACTGCCATGGGCTATCCCAGCATCCCCGGCAAGCCAGCGCCGGACGGAATGTTGAATCCCTTCTATGATTACGATTTCGGCGCCACGTTTAACTATCCCGATGTGTCGGGTTACATCTCGAAAATGCCTCCGCCGATCGCTCGCGTGTTTCCGCAATTGGTCCCCAAGGTGAACACGGACGGCAACGATGACGTCACCGCTGTTCCTTCGGTACTGTTCCAAGCTCCGCTGGGAACGTATCTGGATTGGAACGTAACGGCTGCAGGGTACTTCAAGGGCAAAGCGTGCGGACTGGGCGGCGGCTACATTCCGTTTGCGCAAACTAAAGCGGAACGAGTCTCAAGCGGTGATCCGCGCTTGTCGCTGGAAGAACGCTACGGTACCCACGACAAGTACGTGGCGCTGGTGAAATCGCTCGTGGAGAAGGCGGTCCGCGACCGATTCCTGTTGCGCGAAGAGGCAGACAAGATCATTCAGCAAGTGACAAGCAGTGGCGTTCTCGTGACCAAGGATGGCGCTGCAAAAGATGTCGTCGCTGCGAAGTAGCCGCGCCTCATCGGCTGTTTTGAGAGAGACGGGGCTCGTGTTGGGCGGTCCCTCCTGGGCCCAGCAGAGGATGGATATCCGGCGATTCCAGATCCGCGAGACCGGTCCGCGGACGCCGCTATCGCTGATTTTCCAGCTTACGAACGCGGACCTCAATGCCTGGCGCGCTCTGCAATGCATCGACTATTTCCTGCGGATTTTGGCCATTGTAGTGGTAGGGATAAAAAATCTTCGGACGAAGCTCTCGCACGCATTGCGCCGTTTCGGCGGCAGTCTTCAAGCCGAGGACAAAAGCCACATTGATGTTTTTCAACGCTTTTACTTCCGCTGTGCAGTCCGTGTCACCGGAGAGGTACACGCGAGTATCACCAAAGGTCAGCACGAAGCCGCTTCCGATGCCGCGATGATGAGCAGGCTCGGTGCCTGGCTCGGCCGCATTGTACATTGGAATCGCCTCGACGCCGATGCCCATGATCGTCTTCGTCTGCCCCTCATTGACGACATTGATCTGTTGGCAGTGACAGTTCACCGTATCGATTACGGCGGATGTTCCCACATAGAGGGTGGACGGTTTCTTTAACTTCTCCATCACGGTCTTGTCCAGGTGGTCGCCATGTGTATGCGTGATGAAAATCACGTCCGCCGGCGGCAGACCCGTGAAGTCTCCGCGACTCGGATCGACATACAGCACCTTACCGCCAAACTCCAACATCACGCTCGCATGAAAGATGGGAGTAATGCGCAATGGGCCCTGGGAGGTCTGAACGACGTCGGCCTGGAGGTCCACGGCTGCGCTTAGGGTTGCCGGCATTGGCAGTAACAACACTGCGGGGAGGAGGGCGGACGCTACGAAATTCAAGCGCATATGCGAGGTTATTGTATGTCACGATCTTGCGTTTCGCAAACGTTGCGAAATGCTTGGTAAGCCCCTTCGGTTCCTTGCTATCATCAAGGCCGCCAAGAGATGCCAATCATGGCGTTTGAGTGTTGGAGGAGGATCCTTGAGAAGAACTCTGTTGATCGCAAGCGTTGCTATGTTGTTGCCTCTTTCTTCGGCGTGGGCGCAGTTGGAGGTTCCGAACGAGGCTGGCGTGACCTTCGGCCACGTTCACACCATAGTCCGGGACGTAGAGGCGACCAAGAAGTTCTGGACCACGCTCGGTGGGCAAGCGATCAAAATCGATAAGACCGACGTTATGAAATTTCCCGGGGTCTTCATTTTCTTGACCAAAGGATCCCCCTCGGCCGGCAGCTACGGATCGGTGGTGAATCACATAAAGTTCCTGGTGCCGGACGTCGACCAATCGGTGGCGAAATGGAAAGCCGGGGGCGCTACGGCGGAAGCCGTGATCAGTGAGTACGGCAGAAATCCGATCGGGTGGGCGTATACGCCGGATAACTTGAAGATTCGCTTCAATCCCGACAAATCGCTCAGTGTGCCGATCGGCAAGCCGGGCGTCCAATTGTGGGTAACGCAGTCTGCCGTACCGGAGATGCAAAATTGGTATGCCAAGACGTTCGGCGGCAAAGTCGGTCCTGCCGCGAACAATGGAGGCGGCGTTGTCGGGATCCCCGGGTTTCAAGCAACCGTCACAAATTCAGGAGAACAGCCTCAGGCGCGCACTCCACGCGGCGTCGGGATGATCAACGGAGCCTTGGCCGGCCAAAAGTTTATGAGCAGCCTGCCGGCAAGTTTGAGCGCGCCGACGAAGGGGCGCACGCTGGACCACATCGGCTTTGAGATTACCAACCTGGAGGCGTTCTGCCGAAAGCTGGCAGCGAGCGGCGTGAAGTTCGACGAGCCCTACAGCAAGTCACGCCATAAGGATTTTGCGAGCGCCAGATTCACCGATCCGTGGGGTGTGTCGATCGAACTAACCGAGGGATTGAGGCGCTTTTGAACCCGGCTATTTTTTTGACGGAAACAGCAGCATATATGCGGAGGGCCTGAAAAACCTAGTTTCCTCCACCGGCACATTCCCCAGCACGGAATCCGCCTGATACGTGAAACTGTTACCTTCCGCGATGTCCTTGTTCACCCAATGGAAGGGAACTTTGACGCCATCCACATCGCGAAAGTCGGAGTAATCCAGTTGCACGGGGAGACGGCCTAGCAGACCCTGCGTAAAAGCGATAATCCGCACCAGCATTCCGGATTCGCGGTCGAAATAGAGATTGACCTCCGGTAGCGCCTGCGTACGCCCAGCTACGACGTAAGTTTCCTTTCCTTCGATCTTTTCGACCCGCGCGACGCGCAGCCCAGTGACCAACTGCTTCAATTGTCCCGCGAAGAAATACGGATCCTCGAGTTTGGCGTTGCCGAGTTCGTTATCGCGCATGTCTCGCGGCTGATGACGCGGGTCGTTGCTGATTCTTCCCTGTTGCCAGCCCTTATCGCCGTTGTAGCTGTGGATAACTCCGTTTCCTTCATGCGTCACCACGGCGCGCATGCCTGGGGCCTTCTCGGAAATCTCCACGTCGTAGGGAGGAGGCGTTCTGGCGGTGGCTCCGCGATCGGCAATCAAGCCGTTGTATTGGACGTGGCCTTTGAAGACGCGGCTGGAAACGTTTTGGGCGGCACTTCCACCCACGGCCGCGATGAACTTGTCCAACAAAGCGTCGGCCGAGACACCGGAGACGGCCTCACCGCCGACCGCCCCCATGGGGGTTCCTCCGACCAAACTGGCTTCGTAGTTGGCCGCCGGATGCAGGTTTCCACGATGGCAGGTGAAGCACGTAATCATATTGCGTCCGCCGAAGTTCTCCTTGTTCATGGCCGCCGTCATCAGCATCATCTTGCGCGCCATCTGCTTCCGCGGCGTGTCGATCTCGCGAGCGAGTTCATCCGCCCACCATCCCGGATGCACGCGCGGCGCCTGATTCTTCGCCACAGTGGTATCGGTCTTGGGCTCGCCTTCGCCGGGTTCGACGTGGCACCAGGTGCAGGCGACGCCCAAGGACGCCCGGATGAATCGCATCGTGGTGAGCATTTGATCGGCAGGCATGCCGTTTAGAACCTGGATGTTCTTGTAAACCTCTTCCATTTTCGGAACGTTGCCGGCTGCAGCGACCGATTGAGCCGTCGCGGTTTGCGCGCAGACCGCAAGGCCGGCGAGAACTATGGGCAGTGCGCAGCCGCCCGCTTTGGTGAAGAGTATTTTCATCGTAATCTCCGCTTGTTTCTCTAAACTATTAACCTTATCTCGCAAGCCGCAGCAATTGTGCAGCGGTCTCGCCTAGAATTGCTCGCCGGTCCGCGTCGTTGATCACCGGAGACTTTAGCAGAAAGTCCACAGCCTCACCGTCCCACCCTCCCGGCCCATCGGTGCCGAGCATCACCTGGCCGATGCCCACTTCCGCGATCAAGTGCCGCAATCCTTCATTGGTAAATACCAAAGTATCGTAGTAGATTTGCTTCAGATACTCGCTGGGAGCTTTTTTCAGAGTCTTGCAGTCCACCGAGCCGTTTACAAAGCACTGATCCGTGCGGCCGCTGTAGGACGGCAGGAACCCTCCGGCGTGCGCCGCCAAGATCTTGAGCTTGGGAAACTGGTCGAGCGTGCCTTCGAGGATTAAATGAGACAAAGCGACGGTCGTTTCGAGTGGATTCCCAATTACGTTCAACAGATTCCCTTTGCCCTTAAAGCGAGTCTCTCCGATGGGAAAACGCTGCGGATGAATGAAGACCAGAGCTCCGAGTTCTTCGGCCTTGGACCAGAACGGATGGAATTTGGCGTCCGATAAATCGTCGCCGTTGACGCTACCGCCGATGAGCGCCCCTTTCATTCCAAACTTCTTCATGCCCTCTTCCAATTGCTCCGCCGCGAGCACAGGATGTTGTAACGCCACGGCAGCGAAGCCGGCCAGACGATCGGGGTGGGCGGCACAAACCTTCGCCAACGATTCGTTCGCAATCCGGATGACCTGCCTCGACAAGTCCTGATCCGCCCAGTACCAGTTCGGAGGATTGAAGCTCAGCACCGACACATCAATGCCGCGTTCGTCCATTTGCGCAAGCCGTGCGTCGATGTTGTGCAGGTTCATGTAGCGGGCCTGCATGTCGCCTCCCAGGGGATTCGTTCTGCCGGTGGCGTTGTAGGTGCCTGTCAATTCCTGGTGCCCTTTGAGCAGATCCCACATTTCGGGAACGTAACAGTGGGTGTGCGTATCCACGGTTCGAACGCGCTGGCCTGCTACGCGGACCTCCTTGCGCTGCCGTCCGTTGCCCGATTGCGCGGCATGCAATGGCGCACCAGGAAAGTCACAACCGCCAAACAGTATTGCCGCTGTACCGCCGGCCTTGCCGAATTGTTTCAGTAGAGCGCGTCGATTCATCACTTGATTGCACCAACTCTGCCAGCACCAGGAACGCCCGAAGCAGCATGGAGCCTGTTCGGCGCCGAAGCTCCCCTCGCCACCTGCGATGATATCGAATCGAGGCTCGCGAAAGCTCGTTTCTGGCGTGCAAGATCGTAAAACCGCACGGGTGTACACTGATCCCGAGCGGCGAGCGAATTTCGGCTAGAGAAACGGACACCATGAGGAAGAATTCGATGAAACCATTCATTGGCGCCTTGGCAGCAGGGTGGTTTGCGGCAGCTGCGGCATGGGCTCAGCAGCCGGCACCCATGTCCATCGCGAAAATTGGCCATGTATTCGCAGGTGGGAAGTATACGGAAGTGAAGGGCAAGAAGGTCATGAGCGGGCAGGTCTATGCCGAATTCATGATTCCGTCTAAACTGACGAGCCCTTATCCGGTGGTTCTGGTCCACGGCGGCGGCAACACCGGCGCGATTTACATGCAGACTCCCGACGGCCGCGAGGGCTGGGCGCCGTATTTCCTGCGCAAAGGATTTGCGGTGTATGTGGTCGATCAACCGGGACGCGGCAGATCGCCCTACGTGGCGGATGTTTACGGTGCTCTCCCCAATTCGGGCAATCCCGACAATCTGCAGAGGACGCAGACGGCGCCGGAAAAATACAATATGTGGCCGCAGGCGCACCTGCACACGCAATTCCCCGGAGAAGGCGTGGCGGGAGATCCCACCTTCGACGCTCATTGGGCCTCGGTTGAACCCGGTATTCGCGATTATGTTCTGACATCGGCCCTGATCCGCGACGGCCTAATTGCGCTGTTCGAGAAAATCGGCCCTGGAATCTTGATCACCCACTCGCAGTCGGCGACGCCCAGCTGGGCTGTCGCGGATGCCCGTCCCGACCTCATCAAGGCCCTGATTCCAATTGAGCCCGGCGTGCCATATCACGACGTCGATTTCGTGGGCGCCCCGGAGTGGTTCAAGACTGACCCGGAAATGAAGAGACCATGGGGACTCACTCCCACGCCTTTGCACTATATGCCTCCCGCGCCGAATGCCGGAGACATTGTCGCGGTCCAAGAGGAAAAGGCCGACGCTCCCGAGCTCGCGAAGTGTTGGGTGCAAACGGAACCGGCGCGGCAATTGGTAAATCTGCAGAAGGTCCCGATTCTCATGGTGACGGGCGAGGCTTCGTTCCATGCTCCCACTGACCACTGTTATGCGAAATTGCTGAAGCAGGCGGGCGTGCCAGCCACCTGGATCAGACTCGCCGATGTGGGCATCCACGGAAATGGCCACGCCATGATGCTCGAAAAGAATAATCTCGAAGTCGCCGACGTACTCTACAAGTGGATCACCAAGACGCTTGCGGCGACGAAGAGTAAGTAGCGGCTCTTTATTCGACCTTGACCGTGAACTGCGTCACTACCACTTTGCCGGCAGAGCTGAATTCACCGAAGACGTGATAGGTGCCGGGAGCGGCAAAGGAGAAGTTCGTCACCTCGACGTCCGGCCCGAATTCGTTGGGCAAAAAGAGGTGAGATGCGTGGAGGCTCTCCCCGAGCAGCTTGCCGAGGGGTGAAACAGGAAGCAGCCCATGTGTATGCAGGAACTGTGTGAGATCGTCGCCCACAATACTGAAGTGCATCGGAACCGCGAGGTAAGGGTTCATCCCGGTGAAGGGCTTGCCACCTTTTTCGATGTGGTAGTCGAGAGTGGCCGGAGCACCCGCTTTCAGGTTCGAAGGCGACGTGGTGAGCGCGACCTCGTAACCATCGAACTTCTTGCGCACGGATAGATCCGCATTTCCGGGACCGCGCATGACTCCCGCGTCCCCCACGTTCACGTAAAATTGATCGGAAAAAATGTACGCTCTCTGAGTGAAGTCCACTGAGATCATGTAGCGGCCTTCTTTCGGGAACGTATATTGCGTCTGGAATACCGCAGCCTTGATCATCGCGGGCGTGATCGGTCCCAGGTCTTCGGCATGGATATGCGAGAAGACCGAAAAATCCTGACTCACGATCACCACGTGCATGATGCGGTTGTGGTCCAGTACCAGATCCTGGACGGGATTGCCTTGGGCATCCCGCAGAGTGAACGTTAGTTTGCTGGCTGTGTTCGGCGAGATCGTTTCCGGATGGATCGCGAGTTGAGCCCGGGCCCGCGCGGGCCTTTCGAAGAATGCGAACTCGCGTGCGTCCGCGAAATGATATTGCCCGAGACCAATGCCAACGGTACAACCCGGCACCGCAAGATCGCCGGTGGCGTTCCCGGCGCGCATCGGTACACTCTCATGCCACACGTTCATGAAGTTTGCCCTTTCGCAGGACCGTTGAAAGCCGCCCTCCAGGACGCCACTGGATAACGCCGGGAACCCGCCCGCGAGAAGAAGAACGATCCCGACGAAAACGATGGGCGATATCCAGGCGCTGGGCTGTGCGAAGCGTATTTCCGGCAGCCCCATCGATTCACCGGGTGCGGCGAGAATCGCGCGGCCCAGGCTGGCGCTGCCGCGATAGAGAGTTACCGAAGCAAGGGCAAGAAGTAAGGCCGCACACAGGTGGATGGCGTCGAAGAATCCGAACGTGCGGTCTCCGGCATGGGCCCGGCTCTGGTCTATTTCTTGGGGATACTTCACGACGAACGTGGCAGCGGCGTCATAGGCGTCCGTTCTTTGAGACGTGATGCCGATGGTCCATTCTCCGGGCGGAGTCAGGAGTTTTTCATCAAACACATATCCTCCTGCAAATCGGTGCTCCACAGGTGCAATGATCGGACCGACCCCCGCGGCCTGATTCGTGAGTTCGACGACCACGTTGGCGCCCGTCCTTCCTGAATAAACGCCGCGCGCTGTTTGAGAATCAGCCGCCGCCTGCGGATCGCTTACCGTTACCAGGAATGCACCGCTTTCGTAAGGATGCTCCGTGAGCGAAAGGCCCACTCCCTGACTGACTGCGGATCGCAGGAAAGGATGGTGCACGGCGAGCGGTGGCGTCGTAATAATGAGCAACGAAGTGACAGCCAGGATCGCCGTTCCGATCGCCGCTTCGGCGGGCAGAGTAAAACCGAGTATTCGCAGCAAACCGGCCCTATTAGCCTTAACCAGCGTGGGCTCAACATAAAGCTGATGAAACAAACGCAGCGCGAGCAGAACGCACGCGAGTGCCGACAACACAACGAATCGCTTGCCCCAATCGGTTGTGAGCAGATTCGAAAAACTCTTGAGATGCAACCAGACGACATAAACGCCGGTAGTGCCCGCGACACCGAGCGCGACGCTTGTGATTTTGGAGAACGCCGTCAGCGCGAATGCGACAGTCCGTAGTCTCCCTACTTGACGAATCAACAGCGAGAGCAGAACGACGAACACGATAAGTCCGCCAATCCAGACGTCCTTGAAAAGCAGATGGACGAAGTTCATGAAAACACCGAACGTCGGAGCGAATGTGGATGCGGCCGCATGGCTCACGCGAGCCCGGGCCAGATCGATAAGCGCAAGCACCGCGAAGATTGCGCACTCAGGCTTGGTGATTCGCCCGGATGAGAGGATTTGTTCTCGCGTTGCTTTCGACGCTGCTATTACTAAGGCCGCTCCCAGCAAGCGATAGATTGTGTAACGTGCTGCGGTCGTCGTCAGGAAGGCTCCCCACGCCGTAGCGAAGCTCATCTCCTGCAGCGTGGCCAACTCATTCGTTTTGAAAATTAAATAGGCGATCCCACCGGTAAGGGCCATGCCGCCGCCAATAGAAATCATGCTTTGGAATCGCCGTGCGAACGGATCTTCGGCGGCCGTGACTTCGGGGATCTGTCTGCGCAAAGGCCGCCAGATCCAGGCAAAAACAAGGAACGCACCCAACATCAATGCGTCGCCGATCAATTCCAGTGCGAGGGTAGTGGCCTCCGGCACACCGGAACTGTGTACCGTCTGGAATCCGCTGTTCTCGACGGTCGTGGCTGGTGTCTCCCTCCCCACGGAGAAAACATAAGCCCCTTTGGCGAAATGGCCGTCGTCGGCGGAAATCACCTTCCACGAGACGGCGTAGGTGCCGGGCCCCAAGTCCTTCAGGGCGACGCGATAGGTTCTCGGATCGTTATAATCAATTCCGCCCTTGAGGTCGGCGCGCGAACCATTCGGCGCGATCACGACCACGCTGGATACGTTCGGTTCCACACGCTCGCTGAAATGGATGATCACTTCCTGCGGCGTCCGGGATAGAACGGACGACGCTTCGGGAATGTACTGGAGAGGCGTCGCGTGTCCGAAGGCGAGCTTCGGAATTGCGATCACACAGAGGGCGCAAAGCAGTGTCCGGAGCCGCGACCAAAAGGACAGGGCCATCATACGGTCGCTCCCCTCCTAGGCTTTTCGTCTGCGTCCGGCCCAGTATCCGCCCAGCAAGCCCAACGCGGCGCCGC
>Ga0207694_10001174_pt1 | contig 22689 bp, 16 predicted proteins | sample KBSC34metaG_FD_184353 | JGI IMG/M metagenome (GOLD analysis project Ga0207694, IMG submission 184353) | Corn rhizosphere microbial communities from Kellogg Biological Station, Michigan, USA - KBS C3-4 metaG (SPAdes) (version 2) | ecosystem: Host-associated > Plants > Roots > Rhizosphere > Soil... | reverse complement strand
CCGCCATCCAACCGCGGCTCAGAGAGGCTGAAGAAGAGATTTGCGTCCTCGCGATCGAATAACTCAAAACTCAAGCGCATGCGATCGCCTACCAACGCTTCGACACCGCCACTCACATTCGTTGCACGCTCGGCGCCCAAACTCCTCGACCCAAGGCGGCCAAAGACTTGTTCAAGATCCGGGAACTGGTAATAGCGTCCCGCAGTGGCATGTACACGCCAGTGCTCATTGATGGACCAGGTTAGCGAGGCGCGTGGCGAAGTCAACGTTTGCGACGTGATGTCGCTGTGTTCCACCCGCAGTCCACCAGTGAATTGAAGGCGATGCCGTTCATTGCTCCAGGTGTCCTGAGCGTAATAGGCCTGCTCAGTTCCGTTTTGGTTGAAGCTACCGACATCGAAGGGAATGACATCAAAGGCGACATTCGCGAATCCGAAGCGCTGGCTAAGACTGTTGACATCCAGCGATCTAACGTAAAGACCTGCTTCGAGACGATTGGAACGAGGAAGCGCAAAACTCACATCCGAACGTATACCAAACTGAGATCGATCGCCGTCATTGAGGATCAGCTCATCGCGATTCAGATTCTTGAAGTTTGTCCGCTGTACGAAGAAGCGTGTTTGCCAGAAGACGCGTGGATTTGGCGTAAAGCTCCAGTGTGCATTTAAGAGCAGGTTGCGCGACTCGCCGCGGAATAGCGCATTTAGAAACAAGAGCTCTCGATCGCGATTGCGATCGTAGTCAAAACTTCCGAAGATGGCCGAAAGGCCGGCCTGATTTCTCGCTGAGAAGTCGTAGAGTAATTTTCCCTGAACATCAGCAAAATTCAGGATGGGAGGGTTGTTAGCAAACTGATTCTGATCGTTAATGCGGCGAACCAGATAACCCGTATAACTCTTTCGCGCCGCTACGAGGTACGAACCTTTTCCGCTCGAGACAGGACCATCGATCATCCCGGAAATGCCGCTTAGACCAGCCGTGATGCGACCTGCCGTATTCACTCGATTGCCGTCGCGCGAGTCGATGTCGAGGACGGCGGCGGTTCGGTCGCCGAAGTTCGCGGGACTACCGCCGCTCAACAACGACATTGAATTAACTGCGTCAGAGTTTATTACTGACAGCGAACCGGTATCGGGATAACCGCCGGCCACTGTGTGCACGAAATTGTCTGTAAGCACACCGTCAAGCCACACACCGATGCGATCGAAGCCGGCGCCGCGAACGGAAAACTCGCTGCGAAAGTCGTCGTTACTGCCAACTCCGGGTAGTGTTTGGGCCGCGCGAATCGGATCGCTTATGAGAATGCTCGACGTTGCTTGCAGCTCACGCTTATTGAGGGTCTGTTCAAATGTCGAGGTGGTGCGAGTGCTTTCGAATGGATCAGGAACAATCGTGACGTGTTCTGTTAGTGCGGCCGCATCTTCGTTCAAGGCGATTTCGACAACGCCTTCCGCCGCGCCCACGTTGATCTCCTTTTTAACGAGACCATAAGTGACTGTCGTTATGTAGAGTTCTTGTGGGCCAGGTGGTAATTCAAGAGTGAAAGCGCCATTGGCGTCAGTAATCGTCGTTTTATCCGCGAGTTTAGCGACTACACGAACGTTCGCCATAGCTTCGCCCGTGTTCGCATCGACAACCCTGCCTCGCAACACGATTGAGCGCTCTTGTGCTACCGCGAAGAGTGGGCCAGTCAACAGCAGAAGCAGAACAACAATAAGTTTCTGTGCGGTGAGTTTCACGTTGATTCCGATCTGACGCGATTAGGAACCTCGCGTCAACTAGGGACGATGTAGTGTTGTCATTCCCAATGATCGTTCTAGATGATGGCGGCGATGGGTAGCATGATTGAGTCGTCTGCTGCTGTACACGCATTATACACACATTGCAATCAACCGGGACCATCAGGTCCCGCAGAAAAGATACGGGGGTTCCCAATTGAAATACGCCGAAATACGCCGAAGGCGTTAGCTAATTTCAGCCCAGGGTTGGAGCGCCAGCGACAACCCTGGGATCGATAGATAAATGCTATTCAACCCTGAAGGGGTTCGCCTTCAAGACAAACCCCTTCAGGGTTTGAACGCCTTTTGATGTGATGGTTCCCAGGGTTCTCGTTCCTCGAACCCTGGGCTAACATTAGCCAACGCCTTCGGCGTATTTCAAAGCTGAACCACTGCTGGATTTTGGCGTTTCGGTCCCTGGTGTGAAGCCGGCCAACGAATAACATTCATCTGGAAAGTCATGATCCATCAAGCTTCCCATTGCCTCATAATCATTGTGTCGATGCTAACAATCGTCGTCGTCTGCGATTCATGCGCAACCAATGGCCAACAAAAGGTGACGAGAGGCTTGACTACATCTCCCGCGGAAGTTGATGACTTGTAGCAAGGGTTAGCTCCTCTTCCCCTGAGGTCTCCACCGATCTGCTCATTCGAATTGCTCAATCCAAGTTAATAAGCGACAAAAAAAGTAAGCTCACCTTGCTCGATGAAGCCTACCACCGCGGCTCCGATGCACAGAAGAAACTCCGAATGAAGCGATGGACGGGTCTCGTAGATACACCTTCCGGTTACCTTTCTGCCGCATACGACCTCGAGTTGGATGAGCTATCGATAAAGACACGGGCTGTGAGAACGATGTTGAATTTGGACGCTGCCAGAGGCCGAGAATTGTTTATCCAAATTCCGAGATTGAAACTGCGACCGTTATCCTGCTCGGATGATTTGGGCTACGAGTTATCAGGCTACGTTTTATCCACCGTTATCTTGCTGAAGTGGAATCGCCGGCGCAGATCGCGCCCATTGTGGAGCTGATTGCCGACTCTGCTTTGACCCCTTCAGAGTTCAACGTACTTTTATCAACTCTGGTATCTGCCTTAAAAGGAATTCAGGCCGATCCAAAGTCGTTCGCCCTGTCACTGACATCCGGCGGTCTGGCAAACAGTCTGCAAAAGTTAATAATAAAGAGTCGCGACAATGACATCTCCTCAGCGCCTTTGCTCAACGCCTTCAAAGCATATTTTTTACGAGAACTGAGTGTGCAATGCCCGGACACGAGAGTAGGAAGTGAGCAAAAGAATCCATTCCAGGTCGAATTCTCAAGAGTCAACAAGTGGTTCGTAAACTCAATTTCAGAAGACGAATTGAAAGCTCAAATTGGAGAACGGTCCAATGAGACGCCGTTCTGGGACTCGCAAGTATCGCGGAGCTTTCTAATGAAAGTGAAACGATTACGTTTTGGAACCGGTGAAAAAGTCCTGACCGAAGAAGAAAGAAACAATGACGACTGGCAGCGCGAATTCCGCCAACTACTAACAGACTTGGGACAGTGGAGCGGTTCAGGAGGCGACACTGAGTCTGAGCTATTTCATGAGAAATGCAATTTGTACGATGCTCTGTTCAGCCTCTCACCCAATAACTCCCTGCGCACTGAAGTGTTGATTGCCTTTGCGAGCTACCTGCGCAGTTCGCCAATGCAGGAAAGTAGTCATATCGAATGGCTATTGCACGGCCATAACCTACTGAAGAAAACGCGAAGTCTTGGACCAGAGCGGTTGAAGATTATCAATGTCTTCAATACCTCAACCACGCAAGCGCTGCAGCTCTACTCGCAGCTTGATGATCTCACATCGGCGCAACTCACTCACTGAAGATAGCTTCCGGGAGGATCAATCTCTCAACTTAGACCGGGCAGTATCAGCCCCACTATGGTCATTAACTATTATTTTAGAGAACGTGGCGACAGGCGGCGATGTAAGCCTGCATCCTTAGCGCCTTCGACTCGATGCTTTGTGCCGCGGCAAGCGCTGCCGGCCAATCACGCTTCGCGGCCTGCTCGAAGCAGTGCGTGAGGTCAGATTTGGAAAGCGGCAGCCACACCTTGGAGTTCGCTGCTTCGAGCGTCACACCATACGCACCTCCCTCATACTGGTTTGCGCGATTAATGGCGTTCACGCCTTCGGTAAGCACCTGCGCAGCCCACGACGCATCCTCGCCGGCGTAGAGTATTCCTGCTGCGGTGACGAGAGCCGCAGCGCGTGCGGCAGGGTCTTCGATCTTCGGGAACGACGCCATGGCCGTAAGTAGAAAGTCGGACGACATTTTTTTCTTCCTTGCGTCGTTCGCTGCTACTGCGGCTGAGATAGCAAGATATGTGCGTAACCGCGCGTCGGATAGGCGATTCACTTGAGCGTTGAAGGTATCCCAGTCAAGCTTTTTTAGTGACGCTTCGGCCATGCGGAAAGATAGATAGATGCTGAGCTGTTCTCGAAACTTGTCGTTACGAAGGTCTACCATTCTTTGAACGGCCTCCGTGTATTTGCCTTCATCTATTAGTTGTCGAATACCAGTCGCCATGAGTTCCGCACGCTCGACCGAATCTCCGGCTTTCTCTGCAGCGGCGAAGGCAGATTCTCCGCTATCGAAGCGGAATACAGTGTTTTCCGCAACGATTCTTTGGGCCACTGTGGCCAAATCGCTCAAGATCGGGGCGCCTACCCTCGCTCGCTCCGCGACGATGGTGAGTCTTGCGTCAAGTACGGCCCATTCTTGACCGCGATCCAGCCCCAGCCTGTCGACGTAGCCCCGTAGTTTCTTAACGAGGAAAAAACAGAGGGCTGCCTGGATCGCGTCCGGCTCGCGCTGTTCAAGCGCGAGTGACTCGCCGTTTAGATAGACAACTGATGCGGCCAGGTAACTGCGGACGAGCGCCTGGTTCAAGTCTCTAGTCGGCGGGGACAGCGGACTCGCAAACATGCCCGTTTCTATTGGCACGCCTTCGCTCCCTCCTCTGATCACAGGGACCGACATTTGCGACTCCCTGAAGACATAAGCCGAAAGTACCGTAACCTGTACCGGGTTATAAATCCGTCCACCGGTAAGCATTGAGAGCGCGACACGGAAGAGGTTAGCCGCAGCCGCAGTGTCGTGCTGCTCCAGTTCGTTCAAGTATGAAGGGAATGATCCGGGCACTCCAGCCTCAAGCACCTTCGCGGCGAGCGTAGCTGACTGGACCGGATCAGACTCAAGGCTCGCCTGCGCGAGCGACAATCGTTCTCCGGGCGAGAGTGAGTTTCCCTTCAACACGTCTTCAAGCAGTTTTTGAAATTTATCGAGCAGTCGTGCCGCGGCCTTTGGATCATGACGGGCAAATTCTCTCAACAGTACGCCCATCGTGGCCCTGATCTCGGCGCGCTCATTTTTCTGGATTGCGTCTGAAGCGAACCTGTCCGACAAGGCGTCGGCGGCTTTAACGAAGTTTGCGCGGGCATAAGCCTCGTCATGTTTCCAGAGTAGATCGAGGGCGGCAGACAAGAGAGCCACGCGCGTTTGCGTCTTCGGAATGTCGGCGGCGCTTTCCACGACGCCTTTCAGTATGTCGATTGCCTGCGTCTTGCGCTGCGCCTCTTCAGCCTTCCGCTGTGCAGCGTTGGCAGCGTCCGCTCGACCCTGGGCCTTTTCGCGCACTTGAGATTGTGCAGCCACCGTCGGCAGCAAAAATACGAAGATCAATAACAGGTTAATCCGCATTTGTCTTTGAGGGTTCGAAGGCGAGCGCAAACTTTGAGGGGCCGTCAGCGGACCGGCCCCGAAATACTCCTAATCGTTCAGACTTGCTCCGCCGCTGCAAGTCCCGCATCCAGAACTGCCATTCTTGATAAAGCAGCCGGTGCAGCCTGCGCCGCCAATCGTAACAGTTGGGCAGTAACAGTTGTTGTCACTATTTCTCGCGCATGCCTCGCTGGTGTCGCAGCCATTGGCGCGGACGTTAGTTAAGGTGTACGAACCGCCAGGGGCAAAGATACAGTATGAGGCGCCCACGATCACTGCGATCCTGATTAGCCACCAAACTTTCTTCATGGTTTAGTTCCTCCTTCTTGGGTTGAGTTAGAGTGAGTTAAAGCGAGGCGTCAAAGACTTTCAGCGCCAACGGTGCTGCTGTGATTTCCAGCGGCGATCCCGTGTAGGCACTCACTGGCCGGCCGAAGCCATAATCAGGCACATAAACCTTCCCGTTGAGAAACAGTAAGTTGCTCCGGCCGGGATTGATAAATTTCAGATCAGTTCCGACTTTCTTCAACTGCTCGTCGTAGACGTCAACGACCTGACGGCCACTTGCGTCCCGCTGACTCGTCCAAACCAGTAGCTTGCCTTTTTCCGTGTAATTCAAGTGCAGGACCGGCGGATAGTTGTGTAGCCCCTCACCTAGGCCCAATCCCGCGATTTCCACCTTGCGCAGGTGAAACCGACCATCCTGCTGCTCGATAGGTCTTGAGTCGTAAGGTGTAATGAGTGTCTTAGTCAGGGAGCCATCTTCCAGCGAGTACAAGTAGACTTTGTAATCGTAGATGTCAGAGATGTAGAGATATTTGTCGCTGAGCGTGAAGTCAAACGCGCCGGGTGTGTAGGTTGGGTTAAAGCGAACCGGCCTGGGAAGGCGATAGACTTCCGTTAACTGCTGCGACTTAAGATCGAGTTTGTAAAGGACCTGCGCGAGAGGCTCTGGCGCGTAGGTCTGCATGTAGAGTGCCTGACGCTTGCGATCCAGCATCAACTTCAGCGTGAACGCCTCCTGAGGCAAGCGGTCGCCGAGTGAGATGTCCCGAATCTTGATGAGCCCCGGCGAGAAGACCGACAGTCCACGCGTAGCGGCCGAATAGATGTTACCGGCGCCGTCAACGCAAAACGGACTATGGAAGTCAGTAGGAAGCTTGCGCGTTGCTTTCAACCTTCCCTCTGCGTCGTACGTGTGCATTGACTTATCGTAGACAAGATAAACATCGCCGTGTTCGTTCACGTCGAACACCTCAAGGAAATGTGCCGGATCGTTCTGTGGTTCACCTTGCGGGCGGATCGACAACGCCGGCTTCTGCTCGTCGAACATATCCGCGCTCTTTTTGATGTTCGCCGCCGTAGAGGTTGACCCAACCTTTGATTTAAAGGGGAGGCTAAGGGCTGCGAACAGGTCGCGTTCACCGTCGGGCTGGAGCTCTCCGCGCCATGAATCGAGAACCCTGCCGGCGCTATCGACCAGGATGAGGGTCGGCGTCATGTGGACACCGAGTTTGTCCAAATCAACTCCCGGGATTGCCTGAACCGAGAGTCCTTTCTGTTCCACGTAACTCTTAACCAGTTCCGGATCCTTGTTGATGAATGCAGCAACTAAGTTGAACTGGCCTCCGTTTTCCTGCCGGGCTTCGGCTAACGCGTTGTAGAAAGGAACACTCTTCGTGCAGAAGCGACAGTCAACATTGAGCGCAAGGATGAGAGTTCGTGGAGCCTGTTTGTAATCAACTCCAGCGATTTCCAGGAGAACGCTTCCCTTCGTGAGCGCGACACTGGTTTTCGCACCCGAGGGCGCGAAGTAATTTTTCACCAGTACACCTATCGCTACGAGAGCAAACACCACGACCACGATGTTGGTCGTCACGTCCAGAATTTCTTTTAGCTTTTTCGTTGTTGGTGAAGTAGATGAGGGTAACATGTTGGTTGTCAGTCAATCTTAATTACAGCGAGGTTGAGGCCGATTTAATTTGTTGTCGGAGGCGCCCAATTTAACTGTGAGGCAAGTCCGTGTCAACTGATTTTTGAATGTAACTATGCACGCTTTCACGTGGCAAAAAGCCACATGACTGCGCACATAGTTTTTCTTGCTGGAGCTTGCGACTTAGGGCGGTGAATACTTTTGAACTCGCGTTGCGGATTCGACTCCCTCCCTCGGTACCAGGCACAGCTTTTAAATGCTCTACGTCCACTGGTGATCGGGCGGCTCATCATCACGTTCGCCTTGAGCGCTATCGAAGTACACCGATCATCCCTTACGCCGCCTCTTTTTTAGTGAGGTTGGTCGTCGTAATGTTTTCAAATGGCTTTGCCCGAAAAGTCTCTTCTCTGTGCACCCTCTGTGTTCTCTGTGTCTCCGTGGTTAACGATTGCTTAGGAAAAACAGCCACAGACTTTTCGGGCAAAGCATTTTCAAATCCGGAAGCTCGAGGCAAAGAGCATCCCCTAAAACGCATCAACAAACGATTAGATCGAAGAGGTGATGAGTTGCTTAAAAAGTTGTATCGAATAGTGGCATCCAGGAGGTCACGGTAAACGCGAAGACGATTTACCGCACGCTGAAACGACTTAAGGTAAACGGCAGTAAGCACGTTCAGCGCGCGCTGCTCGATTATGGTCGTGCGCGTCCACGTAAAGGTGAGATTTGATCGCACTTCGTATGACATCGCTGCTGCAGACTCGAGCCGCAGCAGCGATGCCATCACGTCGAGGATTAACAGCTTCTAGACAACCTCGTACTTCTGCATCATCTCGTTGTCTTCATGATCCAGTATGTGGCAGTGCCACACGTAACTGCCTGTAAACGATTGGCCGAACGGTACGCCGCCAGCCGGTATCCCCGGGATCTGCGCACCAAACGGCACCAGTAGACGTGTAATTTCACCAGGGTTTGACTGGATCGTGTCCTTCCAGCCCGCCTCGTTTGCCTCTGGAGATTTGAGACCTCCAAGTGCATAAGCATCCGCTGAGGGAATTGGATATGGTCCAGTACCCATCGTCGCCGGGTCGAGCGCCGGGTAAACCGCTGCCGTGTAACCCGGTACATCGAGCGTCTGACGACCAAGGAGACGAAACTGAATGAGGTGAATGTGAATCGGGTGTGTATCTCCAGTGGTGTTGATGATGTTCCACTGTTCGAGCGTGTTGACGCTCGGCTGCTCGATCTGTGTGGTGGTCCAGAACAGATTGTTGAGGAGTCCCATGATCGGTTCGCCTGTCGCCGGATCGGGAATCTCGACCAGCGAGACGTTGCGAATACGACTCGGCGCCGGTAGCGCGCCTATTGGTGTCGCGCGCAGCGTCTCCGGAATCCCGCCCGCAAATCCCGCCGAGTTGGTTACCGTGAACTGCATTATCTCGCGCAGGAAGATGCCGCCCTGCCGTGGACTGCGCGGGCCATTCGGGAACGGCGCGGGCGCGTTGTTCTTTAGCTGGATCTTTGTACCCGGCGTTATGTTGCTGAAGTCCAGCAGAACATCGGCGCGCTCACCAGGGGCGAGCAAAAGATGCGTGAGCGGTACGGGAGCGTTCAGCAACGCGCCGTCAGATCCGATCTGAAACATCGCCTGTTTGTTTGAAAGATAAAGGTTGTAAACCCGGGCATTCGAAGCATTCACAACGCGAAAGCGATAGACACCGCGCGCAACATTCAGGTTGGGCCAAACTTTGCCGTTCACGACTGCCGTATCGCCGAAGAACTCCGGTGACCAAATCGTCAGCGGGCCCGGTGGAAAGGCCATGGTCCCATCCGCATTGAACATTTTGTCCTGGATGATCAGCGGCAGCTCAAATGATCCGGAGGGCAGGCCAATTGGATTGCCGGCGAGTCCGGTGTCGCGCGAGTCTCTCACGAGATACATGCCCGCCAGACCGGCGTGAACGTTCAGACGGGTGATGCCGAGCGAGTGATCGTGATACCAGAGCGTCGTCGCTTCCTGATTGTTGGCATAGTGATAGTCAAACCTTTTGCCGGGAAGAAAGGTCGCTTCCGGGTGACCATCGCTGCCGGCTTCGGTGTTGCCGCCGTGAAGATGAACGGTGGTGCGCGGAGTGGTCTTATCAGCCTCGACTGCGCCGTGCAACGTTGTGTCGATTGCGAAGGCGAGCGGATGTGCGCCGAGGTTGTTGCGGGCGCTGACGATAATCGGAACACCTCTCTTCACCTCGAACGTTGGGCCAAGATATGGCATACCGCCATAGCCCCAGGTAGGCGTAAGGGGGAGAGCACTGTGGAAACGCTGTAGCCCAGGCGCCATCGGCAGCGTAAAGGTGCCGCCGCCTTTAGCATTGACGATACCGGGCACGGGAAGTTGTTCGGTGTACTTGGAAAGTGCCGGGCTGGTTTGCGCCTGAGCCGCTATCGGACCCAACGGTGAAATTCCAGCGCCAATCATAGCCGCGCCGGCGCCGCCGACGCCGATAATCTTTATGAAGTTTCTTCTATGGATCCCCCTTGAGCTGAATGAGTCTGTGAAGTCAGTCTTAGTCATTTTTACCTCCTGGGTGGAGGCCGCTGCGAAATGTTGTAAGAGGCAGAGGTCTCACACCTCATCGTTTGAGTGCTTGTTTGAAGAACCTTGATGACAATCAAGATTGGAAAAGTCGCGTGCTCGCTAACGAGGTAAAGCGAATGGTGGTCCATACTGAGACACACTTACACTTGAACTTTTCATTCTGTTACCCCTTGATGAGGCTAGCGGACTAGCTTGGTTACCGCATGGAGCAACAGGTGTGCCGGGAACAAGAGACTTGCAATGTTTTAATTTGCGACCGATATGGTCTCGTATAACTCCGCCTCTGAAAAAACTGTGTACTATGACCGAAGTTGTTGTGCTCGTTTGGGGAGTTTCCCGCACATTACACATGCTTGCGCACTCGCACGCTCCATTCGTTCGCGTTGCGGGTGGTGCTCATCGACTATTGCTTACCTTCGCTTTCAACTACTTCAGCCAATTTGGACTGAGAGCATTGAGACGGACCCTCCATCGAAGCCCTCCGCCGGAAAGCTAATCTGTTCCCCTTCCCTCATTTGAGCGATCACGTAGAGCAGAGGCAAGTAATGGTCGGGCGTGGGAATAGATAGGGTTGCGTCACGTCCTAACGTCTCATAAGCGATGAGCGGATCATGTGCGCCGGTCAGCAATAGCTCGCGTGCTTGTTCTTCAAATCGCACCGCCCAGTCAAGCGGCTCAACCTGCTGACGCCCCCAGGCATAGGCGTGCAGGTTGTGTACGAGGTTGCCGCTTCCGATGATGAGCACACCTTCATCCCGGAGACTGGAGAGTCGCTTAGCCGTTTCGTAGTGAAACTCGGCCGGCTGCGTGTCGTCGATACTGAGTTGTATGACGGGGACATCGGCATCAGGAAAGACGTGGCAGAGCACGGACCAGGTTCCGTGATCTAACCCCCACCGGGTATCTAATTCAACACGAACCGGCGCGAGCAATTCTCTTACACGATTCGCAAGCTCCGGGTCGCCCGGCGCCGGGTACTTGATCTCATAGAGCTCGCGCGGAAAGCCACCGAAGTCGTGAATCGTGCGCGGTCTTTCCTGCGCGGTCACCAACGTCGCCGGCAGGTACCAGTGCGCCGAGACGCAGACGATCGACTTCGGCTTCGGAATACCATTGCCGATAGCCGCCCAGGCGTTGGTCCAATCGTTACTCTGTAGCGCGTTCATCGGGTTGCCATGTCCGAAGAAAATAGCCGGCATTGGCTTTGCCATGTTAATCCTCCTCGCTCGATTTAGAACTTTGCGACAGGGCTGCGACGGGAAGGCGCCAACATCGCCGAATGGCGACTACACCTTAGCTGATTCGCCTGGTCCACTCGATCAGATTCTGGAGCAACTGACGAATGAACTCTTTCGACGCATTATCCGTCAGATTCCCCTGCGCATCGAACCGTTCGGAGGCGTTGCCGATCATCACTTCCGGCTGGTTGACGGGAAACATGTTGAGGAAGACCATCATCTGGCGCAGGTGGTATTGAGCGCGCGCTGTCCCAATCGCTCCAACCGAGGCGCCCATGATTGCCGCAGGCTTGCCATTCCATGCGTTGTCACCATAAGGTCTCGACGCCCAATCAATCGCGTTCTTCAGAACACCGGGGATGGAATAGTTGTATTCCGGCGTCACGAAAAGAATTGCATCAGCCTCACGTACGCGCTGCTTCAGGTCCACGATTTTAGCGGGCGGGTTCTGTTCCTCGTCCTGATTGAAGCCCGGGATCCCGTCGAGCTCGAAAGTTTCGATTGAAACGCCTTCAGGAGCGAGTTCGATTGCGGCTCGCAGAGTGGCGCGGTTGTAGGAGTCGCGCCGAAGACTCCCGGCAATGCCGAGAATACGAACTGGTTTCATTCAAGTCTCCTTTAAACTAATCATCAGCGGCGCCTAAGCCTGGAACAAGTCAGGAAGATGGGCTTGCCCCCGCTCGTCGTCTCCCAAGCATCAGCGGGGGAAGCCCCTCTTCCTGACTTGTTCTATTCCAAGGCGCTCTTTGTACTTAACTTGCTCTGTAGCTGTTTACTTTGCATTTAGTTCCTGCTGAGTTTCTTCTTTATTCTTGCCTTTTGTTTCTTAATTCCGACTCTTTTTCGTAGGAGCATTTGCGAAGTTCTTAGAAACAGGTGAAACTGTGGCACCGGCATATTTTTATCGACGTTCTGGCGAGTCCTGAATAAAAAACGGAGGAGTCTACGGCTCATGTCTACCATCAGCGAAACAGTTCTTCCCGGAGTAGGCCGCAAATTTCAGGTCGAGACAACAAGCGGCGATAGACTCGTGATAGTCATTCACGACGATGGCACACGTGAGCTGTACCACTTCACACGGCGCAACCCGGATCGACCTGCGTCTGTGCTGCAACTGACTGACGGCGAGGCGAGACAGATCGCCGGCATCGTCGGCGGACTGACTTACGTGCCGCGCAGTCTGCCGATAGCGGAGGTTGTCCTCGAAGACCTGGTGCTCGAGTGGTTCACAATTGAACCCGGCGCGGCGTGCATCGGCATGACGATTCGTGAGCTCCAGGTCCGTACACGCACCGGGGCGTCGATCGTGTCGATTATCGAACCCGACCAGACCAAGCGCACAAACCCGGAAGCGCACACAGTTCTCAACGCCGGCGCGACACTGATCGTCGCGGGCGACCGGCGTACCATCGATGCTCTCAAGCGCCTGTTGATCAAAGGAAGTGAGAAACGAGCGGATGGATAACGTGATCCTGGAAATAGGATTGGCGCTCGTGCTGATCGCGTTTGCCGTTTCGCTGGCCCATAAACTTGGGTTATCCAACGTGCCTTTCTTGATTCTGATCGGCATGGCGGTTGGGCCTCACGCTCCACAGATTGGCGTGTTCGACTTTCGCTTCATTGAGACTCAATCGCTCATCGCATTCATGGGGCGAATGGGTGTGCTGTTCCTGCTCTTCTATCTTGGTTTGGAATCCAATGTCACACGTTTGATCGGGGCTGGCCGATCCATCTTAGCCGGTGGCTCGCTTTACATCGGAATCAATTTCACTGCGGGCCTCTCGTTTGGTTATTTCGCGGGCTTTCCGCTTCGGGAGATGCTCATTATTGCCGGTATCACTACTGTTTCTTCGAGTGCGATCGTAGCCAAGATTCTCTTCGACTACAGGCGCACCGCCAATCGTGAAACCGAACTGATCCTGGGCATCACGATGTTCGAGGATGTTTTCCTTGCAGTCTATCTGTCGCTCATTTCCGGAATTATCCTGAGCGGAGCAAGCTCGTTTGCGGGAGTCGCCTCGTCGGGGGCGATCGCCCTCGGCTTCATCGTCGGTCTCATGGTCCTCGGCCGGTGGGCTACGCCACTCTTGAACCGGCTGTTTCGGATCTCTTCGAATGAAGTCTTTGTTGTTGTGATCTTCGCGTGCTTGTTCTTGTTGGCCGGTTTGGGCGAGACGATTCACGTGGCGGAGTCTATCGGCGCGCTGCTGCTGGGATTGATATTGGGCGAGACTGAACACAGCGAGCGCATGGAACGTTTGATCGTGCCGTTTCGTGATTCGTTCGGCGCGATCTTCTTCTTCGGTTTCGGTCTGTCAATTGATCCGTTCAGCCTTGGTGGCGCCGCGTGGCTGGCCGTGGGTGCGGCATTACTTTCACTCGCCGGAGTCGTGATTGCTGGAATGATCGTGGGAGCACGCGCAAAGCTCCACCCTGTTGGATCACTCAACCTCTCATTCACGCTGCTCGCGCGCGGGGAGTTTTCCATCATCATTGTTAACCTTGCGATCGCCGGCGGTTTGATGACTGTGTTGCAGCCGTTTGCGGCTTTGTATGTATTGATTCTCGCGAGCGCTTCGCCACTGTTGGCGAAAGAGTCCGATCGCATATATGACTTGTCTGTGAAGCTGGCTCTTCGACTCAAGAAACTATTCGCCCCTCGCAAGAAGAAGCAAACTGCGGACGAAGAAGTCGAAAAAGTGCCATAATCGTCTCTGCGGTTTGCATGTCTCGCGAGTTTCTTTCACCGCAGAGACGCAGAGGACGCAGAGAGTACGCAGAGAAAATTTCAATTAAAAGGACTCAGCATGAACGCTCCCACAATCGTTTTACTGATTTCGCTCATCTTCTCTATCACGGTACCTCAAACACGAGACGCATCTGAAAAGGACTTCAGCGCCGCTTACGACGCGCAAATCCGTAAAACGTTGACGACGTTTCCGGATCTTCCGGGCATCGCGATCGTCGTGATTAAGAATGACCGGCCGATCTTTGTCAGCGCGTACGGGATGGCGGATAGAGAAGCCGGCATAAAAGCCGACACCGATACGCTTTTTTATACCGGCTCGTCGACCAAGTCTTTTACAGCGCTTGCAGCCGCGATGCTCGATCAGGAGGGCAAGATAAAACTCTCTGACGCGCTTACGAAATATACTCCGGGCATTCGCTTCAAGAATGAGATACCTGACAAGGTCACGATCCAGGATCTCTTAACGCACACGAGCGGCCTGCGGAACAGCCCGCTGGTCAACCGCCTCGCTTTTACGGGTGAGATCGCTCAGCGTGAGCTCGATCACGTCTTTGCCGAAGGCACTACTTTCAATGACGCCAACTACGGCAAGTACAACTATACAAACCTCGGCTATAACATCTACGGACTGGCGCTGCATTACCACCTGCACAAAAAATGGCAGGACGTGCTGCAAGAGCGCATCTTCACGCCCGCAGGTTTGAAACACACGACGGCGTATGTCTCCACCGCGCGCGCCAAAAAGTTCAAGATCGTAGCTCCTTATGTCATTTCCAACGATGGTCCCGATGCGGGCAAGATGGTCCGAAGCGGGTTGGAAAAGACTGACGAGAACATGCAATCGGCCGGCGGAATCTTCATGAGCATTTCAGACCTCGGCCGTTGGCTTAACCTGAACATGAACGGCGGTAAGCTCGACGGCAAACAGGTCGTGCCGGCTGATGTTATTCGTAAAGTGCAAACTGGTTACACAAAGAGCACGCGGAACGAGCCGCCATTCTCGGGCGATGGCGAATACGGGCTTGGGTGGCAAATCGGCAAGTATCGCAACGACAAGGTGGTCTATCATCATGGCGGCTATCCCGGTTATCGCACGCATGTTTCATTCATGCCTGAGCGAAAGATCGCTGTTGGGGTCATGGTGAATAATGACATGCTCGGTGGACGCTTGGCCGATATGCTCGCTGCGTTTGCTTATGACTGGTGGCTGCAGACGGAGAACGTGGAAGTCGATTACGCGAAGCAACTGCAGGAAACTCTCACGCGCTTTGAGAGCTTAAGGCAGGGTATTGTAGCTGGGGCTGCAGCGCGCGCAAAGAGGGAGTGGCAACTAACGAAACCGTTTACTGACTATGCCGGTAAGTATCGCAACGACCTGCTGGGCACAATCGAGATCGTGGCAAAAGAAAAAGCGCTCGCTGTGCGCATGGGCGCGATGAATGCAGTCGCCACGCCTTTTACGGATAAGGACTCTATTCGCGTCGTGATGCAGCCGGGCGGAAACGGTGAAGTAATCGCCTTCGTAAAAGATGCCGAGGGAAAGTTCAACTCGCTGACTTACGGCGGCTTCACGTTTACAAAGCTTCCCTGATTTCTCTGTGCAACCTCTGTGTTCTCTGTGTCTCTGTGGTTAACTAACCACGGAGACACAGAGAACACAGAGGTTGCACAGAGAAAGCGATTTCATGCAAAGCCAATGAAGCTTCGCATTGTCTTACTACTAATCCTTTCCGTCTTATTATTCGCGCGAGCGAGGCCTAATCACACTCAAGCGCCGATAGTCTTCACGCACGTCACAATCATCGATGTTACCGGCTCCACGCCAAGGCGCGACATGACGGTCGTGATCACCGGCGATCGCATCTCCGCAATCGGAGACAATATCTCTGTGCCGGCAGGTGCGCAGGTGGTGGACGCTACCGGTAAGTTCATGATCCCCGGCTTGTGGGACATGCACGTGCATTGGTACTTGCGAGACACGTTCACGCTTTTTATTGCTAATGGCGTGACGGGTGTGCGGCAGATGTTCGGCAACTCCGATCTCCTGCGATGGCGCGATCAAATCGCCAAAGGCTCGCTGCTCGGCCCTCACATGGTTGTCGCCAGTCCGATCATCGATGGACCGCAACCCATCTGGCCCAATTCGATCGCAGTACGCAATGAAGAGGAGGGACGCAAAGCCGTCAGAAGAGTTAAGCAGTGGGGCGCAGATTTTGTGAAAGTCTATGCGCTTTTGCCTCGCGACGCTTACTTCGGTATTGCAGATGAAGCGAAGCAGCAAGGCATAACGTTCGTGGGCCATGTTCCGAATGCGGTGTCTCCCGCAGAAGCTTCGGATGCGGGACAGAAAAGCATCGAGCACTTAACGGGAATCCTGATCGCAAGCTCTGACAAAGAGACCGAGTTAAAAGACAAACTCGTGAAAGCAGATTCGCCGGAAGCGCGTGGCCGGGTCCAGGCAACGGCGCTGGAAACTTACAATGAGAAGAAAGCGGCTGACCTCATCGCGCGCTTTGTTAAGAACCAGACATGGCAGTGTCCAACGCTGACTGTCCTGCGGAGCAGCGCATATCTCGGAGACGAAAATTTTCGTAGAGACGGCCGTCTCAGATATATCCCGCGACTACAGCAGCAAAGGTGGAACTTCCGCATAGCAAATCGGAGTGGAGGCGACGACGCGGTCGAGAAGAAAGTTCTTCAGAAGCAGCTCGAGATCGTGGGAGCGATGCAAAAAGCGGGCGTACCAATCCTAACCGGAACAGATACTGGCAATCCGTACTGTTTCCCCGGTTTCAGCTTGCATGAAGAACTCGCGCTCCTCGTCATCGCGGGCCTGACTCCGGTTGAAGCCTTGCGCGCAGCGACACTCAATCCCGCGAAATTTTTCGGCCTGGACCAAACGCTGGGAACAGTCGAACAAGGAAAGATCGCCGACTTGGTTTTGCTCGACGCGAATCCGCTCTTAGACATTCGCAACACGCAAAGAATCAATGCTGTTGTATCAAATGGCCGGCTCTTCGATCGCAAGGCTTTGGACAAGATGCTGGGCGAAGCGGAGGTCTCGGCTAACCGGTAGGTTTATTTGAAGTCGTCGACGCCTCTGATTTTGAGGAGTTGGGCGTCAGGATTGGTGGTAAGAATTAGCTGAACAATGTTCCCGATTCTAAAACTGTCTTCCATGGATCCCCAAATTCGAATCTTTACTGAATTTTCAAATCGCGGAATGATTTCAAGGTGAGTTGTTGTGCCTCCATAAATACTGAAGCGATGATCTGGTGCTGCTAAAAACTCTAAGCCTGCGACGTCACTATGCAAAATCGTTTGTGACTTTAAGAGTTTCCTAACAATCACACCCCGTTCATAAACCGATATCGATTTGGTCCGACGCCATAGAATCGTCATCAACGGAAGTGCGCCGGTGGCAATCAGAATGTACGGAACACCGGGAAGACGCATCAGCCAACTGAGCGACGCGAGTCCCCAACACAAAGCCGTTACTACAACTGAGTACATCGAACTAAGTCGAGTGGCGCCACTTTGTGATAGCAACAAGCGCCCTAATGCAGTGTTAGCGTCCATGACGGGAATCGTTATGGTAGAGCGAGTGGTTTGTAAATAAGACCGATGACTACTCCGGTAATAATCCACTGCAAATAAACGATGAAAACAAAAACAGGAGTCAAAGTTGGACCGGGCAGCACCACCTGACTGAACCCGGTCCAACAATGATTCAGCGAGCGTCTACTCTTCCGGCGCGAGATAACCGATAAGGTAAAGACCTCCTAAGGCTCCCGTTGGAACATTCAGGTTGGCGGTAATTCTCGCAGCGGAGGAAACGACGATCCCGGCCGACAAACGGTCATTAACCCCATTTACACCAGCGCTGTTGAGCGTCAGCACAGAGTTGTGGACATTGCGGATCAGGCTCGGGTTCGCAAGATTCTCGATCCTGAGTAATAACCGTGCAACAGTTCCAGGGTTCCCTGCCTCAATCTGCCAGTTGACGTCCGTTATGATTAACACCTTGCCGGCCGGAATAGTGAATGACGTGGCAGTGCCGTCAGGAAGCGTTCTCATAAAAAAGATCTCGCCGGTGGCATTGAAAAGACCGCTCAGACTGACCATCTCGCTGGCCTTCCGACCGAGATGCGTTGCCGACGCCGCGTTAACGTCGCGGACCAAAGCAGGAGCGGCTGCAGTATTGCCAATCGTAACAGTGCCGGCGACCTTGGTGGTCCCTTGTGCGATCGTAGGCACGGGCTCAGAGGTTGTGTTGGTTACTATGACCTTCTCCTGGCTATAAGCCGGGGCTGCGAAAAGTGCAAATGCGACGAGGCCAAGCAGAGTAATCAGCGAATTCTTGAACTTAATTTGGAACATCAGAATCTCCTTCTCAGTCAGTAGAAAAATTTTGGGACGCGGCGTAATCCGCGGGGTTCGAGGACGCGGAAGATACCCGGACTTGAAGGGAAAGTCTTGAAACCGGCGTGAATTCTTTATGAAACAGTATGAAGGAGTTCTGAGAGAGTCACGATTTCTTTGGTCTAACAACTTCGACAGAACAGTGCGCGCGCGCCGAAACCGCAGACGAAACACTACCAAGCAGTAAACGATCTATGCCTCTGGTTCCTTTCGCGCCAACAAAAATGCAGTCTGCGTTCCAGGTGTGAGCTTCCTGTAGGATTTGATCTGCCGGGTTCCCACGCCTGATCAAGACTTCTGCATGTAGTCCCGCGTTGCGCAGTTTTTCAGCTGCCGGTTCAAAAATCTCACGGACCTGGTCCCAGTTCTCTTCTTCTGCGACTTCGATCCACTTCACGGCCAATGCATCAGTAGAATCAGAAGCGATCGCCATAACAGTATCTACAACTACGAGCAAACCGACTTCAGTTCCCGTGGGCCACTGCCGGTTACACACCTCATCCACGGCTGCTTTTGAGTCGGACGAGTTGTCGACGCCAATAAGAATACGAACGAGCTTGTGGGGGGCGTAGAACGAGCCGCGCGCGACGCGAACAGAACAACGCGCCTCATACAAAACCCTTTGCGAGATGCTGCCCAGTATCAGCCTGCCTCCGAACACAGACAGACCCCGCGCTCCCATAACGATGAGATCGGGTTTCCACTGGTCCGCTTTCTGTATGAGCGCCCACGCCGGCGAATCAGCCACTGCCTCGAAGCTGATCTGCCAGCTCGGAAAGATCGAGCGAATCTGTTCACTCGCACGTTTCGCTAAGTCCTGCGCTTCCTCAAGCTGGTGCTGCGCCAGCTCATGTGCACGCCTGACACTCTCAGGCACGTGCAAGGGAAAGGCAACGTCATCGTCGATCGGCGGCGGCACGAACACGTCAGCAACAGTCATGATCGACAACTCGACCGCCGATCCCAATCCAGCTCGTTTCAAGTCATGGAACGCGGCGCCGGCGTATTCAGAGCCGTCGTATGCGAGCAGTATTTTCATTCTTTGGGACTGCAACGAACGACCTCCACTGAACACTTAGCGTGAGAAACCACGGACTGCGACACTGAGCCCAAAAGGAATCGTTGCCACGCACGATAACCATGAGATCCGACCACGATCAGATCCGCGCCCCAGTTCTCGGCTTCATCGAGAATCGCAGCTCGCGGCGAACCGGGCAGAATTTGCGCGTCGATGGAGATCGACTTAGGCAGCTTCGCTTTGAGCGTCGCAATCGCTCCGTCAACGATATTCTGTGATTGCTTACGCAGGGCGACGTCCATTTCCTCAAAATAGTTAGCGGGTAGCGCCCAACCTTCGGGAGTCGGGGGCACCGGCAGCTCGAACGCGGTCAATACCTTGATCGAAGAGCCGTCCGGCCACGGTCTGCGGCTAACTTCTTCAACTGCGGCATCACTGCAAGGTGAACCATCTATGGCTAAGAGTATTTTCATGACTCACTCTCCCACATGCGTTACTGCACAAGCTGTACCGCGTGTTCGTTGGAGTTTTTTGGAGAATCAAAGGTGTGAGGCTGCGAGGTATTTCGCAACTCAACAGGAATTTCCCGCAAGTTTGAGAAAGATGGCTTTGCACGAAAAGTCTCTTGTCGGACTTCTTCTCTGTGCAACCTCTGTGTTCTCTGTGTCTCTGTGGTGAGTTTTGCTGCGAATTCAGTTAACCACAGAGACACAGAGAACACAGAGGTTGCACAGAGACGGCATGAACGTTGCAGCGCAAAAGCACATGAACACAGACACTCCACCGCCGGCAATCGAGTTTCGCAACGTCTCCCTAAGCTTCGACGACCGGCTGGTGCTAAACGACGTTAGCTTCACGCTTACTCGAGGCGAGATGATCTTTTTGACAGGTGCCTCAGGTTCCGGCAAATCGGTGTTGTTGCATTTAGCGATGGGTCTTCTAAAGCCAGACTCTGGACAAATCTTTATCGAAGGACGAGAGATCGAAAACCTCGACGAATCAGAGCTGATCGACATTCGTGGCGGATTGATGGGTATGGTCTTTCAAGAGGATTCCCTCTTCACCGGCTTACCGGTTTATGAGAACGCCGCCTATCGTCTCGAGGAGCATGGCTGGTCGGAGGAAAATGTTGACAGATCTGTTCGCGAGGTCTTGCAGTTCGTCGGACTTGAAGGAGAGGAAGAAAAGTTTCCGGAAGAGCTTTCTGGCGGAATGAAGCGCCGGCTCGAAATAGCACGAGCGTTAATCGGATGGCCCAGGATCATGTTGTTTGACGAGCCCGCGATGGGTCTCGATCCGCTCGCCGCACTCAAAGTATTAGATCTCATCATTCGCGCCCGAGACATCAATCATAATTCATCGTTATACGTCACGAAGAAGGCCCATGAGATTGATTATCTCTCACACTATTGCGCAGAAAGCGCCGGTGATGGGCAAGTGAACACGATCGAAGCACCGCCAACGCATCTCCCAAAGACGAGAGTTATCGTGTTAGAGGCAGGAAGAATCGTGTTCGAAGGGTCAGTTGAGGATTTCACGAAGAGTGAGCTTCCCGCGATCAAAGAAATGCTCACTCTAGATCGCCATGATCATTCAAACGATCCCGAGTTCACAAATCCGTGGGACAAACGCCGCCGTCCTGCCGAAGCGATTCTCTAATTCGGAGTAGCAGGTGATGAGTGCTGCACAAGCTACTCCCGAACTCGTCATTAACACCGCTCCATCACTCACGCTCGCGGCGACAGACTGGCACGCATTGTCGCCGGACGACGTGATGCGGTTGCTCGATGTGAACTCCACGTCGGGTCTGAGCACGTCGCAAGTGAAGCCGCGGCAGCAGCGGTACGGCCTCAATGCGCTCCAAAGGATTCAGGCCCGGCCCGCCTGGCGTGTACTTGTCGATCAGTTCGCGAGCGTTGTGATCGCTTTGCTGGCAATCGCTGCCGTTATCGCGTGGCTGATGGGAGACAGTGCTGAGGCAATCGCGATCCTCGTCGTCCTTGTTCTCAACGCCGCTGTCGGCTTTGCTACTGAATGGCAGGCTGGTCGCGCGCTCGATGCATTGCGCCGGCAATCACGCACGAGCTCACGAGTGCGACGCGACGGCTTTGAAACCACCGTGGACGCTGAGGAGCTTGTTCCTGGCGACATCATTATTTTGAACGCCGGCGATCGAGTTCCTGCCGATGCTCGCCTGCTTGAAGCCGTGCGCCTCCAGGCCGAAGAGTCAGCACTGACCGGCGAGAGCACGACTGTCGAGAAAAGCATCGACGCTGTTCCCATTCAAACACCTTTGGCGGAGCGCCGGTCCATGCTCTATCTCGGCACCGCTGTGGCCGCAGGCCGCGCCGCCGGCGTCGTTGTTAGCACAGGCGCCGCTACCCAACTCGGCAAGATTGGCCGGCTGGTCGCCACCGCAACGAAAGAACGCTCTCCGCTCGAGATACAGCTCGCTCATTTAGGACGTCGTTTGGTCTATCTGGTCCTGGTCATCGCAGCAATCGTGATGATTACCGGATGGTTGCGTGGTGATGGGATGTGGCTGATGGTTGAAGTTGGGATCAGTTTGGCTGTTGCGGCCGTGCCCGAAGGTCTTCCTGCTGTCACTACCCTCATTCTTGCCTTGGGCGTACTGCGCATGGCCCGGCAGCACGCAATTATGCGCCGGCTGGCTGCGGTCGAAACACTCGGTAGTACGACCGTCATTTGCACCGATAAGACAGGGACGCTGACTGAGAACCGCATGACCGTGCGGGAGTATTACCTGTCAGACAATCGGCGAATTGAGATTGAAAGCGGTGAAGCTTCGCTGAATAACGATGAGTTGCTGCAGCAGGCAGTCCGCATCGGAGTCCTTTGTAACGAAGCATCGTTTCGCACCGAGGCAACGGACGAAACGCGCACAATCGGAGATCCAACTGAAACAGCCTTGCTGGTTGTTGCCGACGCACTTGTCCTCGATGTTTCGAACGAGCGCGCCATTCATCCCAAAATTGCAGAACAACCTTTTCACGCGTCGACCAAGCGGATGACAACCCTGCATCGCAACATCGCGGGCCAGCACGTTGCAGCTTTGAAAGGAGCGCCGGCCGTTGTGCTCGATGCTTGTTCGCGCTACGTCGATAGTAATGGCGACACTGTCTCGCTGGATGCGGCGGCGAGCGGCAGATTCACCGCGGCGAATGAACAA
>Ga0207694_10001173_pt1 | contig 22705 bp, 20 predicted proteins | sample KBSC34metaG_FD_184353 | JGI IMG/M metagenome (GOLD analysis project Ga0207694, IMG submission 184353) | Corn rhizosphere microbial communities from Kellogg Biological Station, Michigan, USA - KBS C3-4 metaG (SPAdes) (version 2) | ecosystem: Host-associated > Plants > Roots > Rhizosphere > Soil... | reverse complement strand
CAACGAATTGCCGCGCGACGTCGTGCTCGAGCATCTGCGCACACTTTGCGCGGCGACCGATCTGCCCATCAACGCCGATTTCGAGGACGGCTTCGCTGCCGAGCCCGACGAGGTCGCCGCGAACGTGACGTTGGCGATCGCCACCGGCGTCGCCGGCCTGTCGATCGAGGATCGCGCAGGATCCGGCCTGCATCCGCAGCCGTTCGCGGCCGAACGCATCCGTGCCGCGCGCCGGGCGATCGATTCGAGCGGCGAGGACGTGATGCTGGTCGCGCGCTCGGAAGGTTTTCTTCTCGGCCAACCCGATCTCGACGCGACGATCGCACGCCTCGTCGCCTACGCCGAGGCCGGCGCCGACGTGCTCTACGCCCCTGCCGTCACCGACCCTGAAGCGATCAAACGCATCGTCCACGCCGTCGCGCCGAAGCCGGTCAACGTGCTCCTGCTCACACCGCAGATGCGCATCGCCGACCTCGCCGCGCTCGGCGTGCGCCGCGTCAGCACGGGTGGCGCGCTCGCGGCTGCCGCCTGGCGCGGGTTTGATCAGGCGGTGCGTCAGCTGACGGAGACGGGGACGTTGCCGCCGCGCGGATGACACTCGCGCGGCTTTTTTCTCGTCATTCCCACCTGCTCTTAGCGGGGATTTCAACAGCCGGATGGCTGGTCATCTAGCGTCTTTGCTTTTGCTGTTTTGGTTTTCATTGAGAGCAAAGGCTTCCACTCGCCTACGGCGAGCGGGTTCCTTTCTTTGCTCGTGCAAAGAAAGGAACCAAAGAAACACGCCCCAGCGCCTTGCGCCCGACGCGCATCGTGCGCGTCGGGTCCGCGCCAGCGGCCGGGTTCCGCTGATTGCACATCCTGTGCAACAGCGGAATGCGCGCGATCCGTCGCGCGCACCCTGCGGGCCTGATCGACCGCTGCCGCCGCAAGGCCATGGGTCCCCGGGAAGAGCAAAGCGCGCGCGTCCTGCGCGCAGAAGCAAGAAGCGAAGCAGCTTTTGCTCTGCTGCTCTTGATCCTGGGCCCCGTCAGCCGCGGCGAGGGCAGGACGGAACCGCCCGACAGGGTCGCGCGCAGGGATGCGCGCGAGTTCGCGAATGGGCAGGATGCCCATCGAGCGAACCCCGGCCTGACCTTGCGCACTGCCGAAGGCAGCGCGGCTCCCGGGGTGCATTTCTTTTGGTTACTTTTCTTTGTGCAAGCAAAGAAAAGTGACCCGCGCGCTGGACGCGCGCGGAAAACCGAAGGGATGCGCCATCAACAGAATCAAGAGCAAAGACACTGGATTCCCGCTAAGAGCACGCGGGAACGACAAGCCAGGGCGAAAGCAAGAGCGAGAATCCCGTCTGCGCGGGAATGACAGGCGGAAGCAAAACCAAGCGGGCGCGATGAATCGCGCCCCTACACCCCCGAAAGGAAATCGAGACTCGCCTGCAACATCGCCGCCACACCCACCGGCAGCGCCGCCTCGTCGAGAAAGAATTTGGGCGAATGATTGCTCGGCGCCGCGGCGGCATCCTGCCCGACCGGCGTCGCGCCAACGAAAAAGTAGACGGACGGCGCCTTGGCGCCGATCGGAAAGTAGGGGAAATCCTCGGAGGCGGTCCAACGTTCGGCTTCGATGATGTGCTCCTTGCCTAGCGCTTTCTCCAGGCTTGCGCGCACGCGCGCGGTCAGCGCGGGATCATTGTAGTTGACCGGATTGCGCTCCTCGTCGGACTGCGGCATTTTCACCTCTACCGTCGCGCCGTTCGCCGCGGCGACGTGCTCGGCGATGTTGGTCAGGCTGGCGACGACCTGCTTGCGCATGCCTTCGTCGAATGTGCGGATCGTGCCGGCGAGCTCGGCGCTGTCCGGCACGATGTTGAAGCGCGAGCCGCCGTTGAACGTGCCGAAGGTGACCACGGCCGGTGCCTTGTTGATGTCGAGCTGGCGGCTCACGATCGTTTGCGCCGAGGTGACGATCTCTGCGGCCGTGACGATCGGATCGATGCCCTTCCACGGCACCGCGCCGTGCGACTGCTTGCCGTGCACGGTCATGCGGAACGTGTCCGAACTCGCCATCGCGCCTGCGGGGCGCAGCCCGACCGTGCCGACGTTGTACGCGCTGACAACGTGCATGCCGAAGACCGCGTCGGGCTTGAAATCCTTGAACACGCCGTCGTGCACCATGCCGGGCGCACCGCCCGTCTCGCCCGGCGGTACACCCTCCTCGGCGGGCTGGAAGATCAGCATCACCTCGCCGGGCAGATCATTCTTCATCTTCGCCAACACCTCAGCGATGCCCAGCAGCATCGCGGTGTGCGCATCGTGGCCACAGGCGTGCATGACGCCGACGGTTTTGCCGAGGTATTCGCCGGTCGCCTTGGAAGCGAACGGCAGGTCGACTTGTTCAGTCACCGGCAGCGCATCCATGTCCGCGCGGATCGCCAGCTTGCGTCCCGGCTTGCCGCCCTTGAGTACACCAGTGACGCCGTTGTGCGCGATGCCGGTGCGCACCGTGTAGCCGAGCTTCTTCAATTCATCGGCGACGATCTTCGCCGTGCGCGTTTCGCGGTTCGACAGCTCCGGATGCTGGTGGAAATCGCGTCGCCACGCGGTGACGTCGGGCAGCACGCTCTGCGCCAGCTGCGTGGGAGATTCGGCGGCGCTGACGACGCCAGAAGCCACGGCGCAGGCAATTGCGGCAATCAATGTGTATCGCATCGGCAAATTCCTTAAGAACTGGCATTCCGACCTTCGCCGGAATGACGAGCAAAAACATTCACACCCCCAACACCAGGTCCTCCGCCTCGACGCGGTCGAGGCGGATGCGGTTGGCGAACAGCGAAAACGCAAGCGAACCGGCGAGGCCGTGCGCGTTCTGCACCCATGGCGGAATATACATGGGCGCGGCGATGAAGCCCGAGTCAAAGAACGGCTCAAGCGCGAGCACGTCGTGCAAAGTCATCTTGCCGGCGAACAAGCTGCGGCAGAGCTTGAGCTTGCCGTGCTTGAGCGCCCAGCGGAAGAACGTGTGCACGGACAACAGCCCGTGCAGGTACACGGTGTCCTTGGTGAACGCCGCGCCGCCCGCGGTCGGCGCACCGCGGAACACGCGCATCGCCGAAGTGAAGCTGTCGGCCTCGTTCTGCCCGGCGCCGAGGAAGAATTTGAATATCTCGATGAAGTCGGCGCCGTTGAGCGCCTGATCGATTGCGATGATGCGCAGGGAGATGCGCTTCATGCGGCCGATGTCGATCGCGCCGGACATCAGCTCGGCGAACGTGGCCAGCCCCTCCTGCGTCGCGGTGATGCGCGGCGAATTGAGCGCGAGCGATTTCAGATGCGGTTGCCCGCGACCGTTGAGCGCAGTCAGCGTGTGTACGAACGCTTCGTGCTCGAGCAGTTGGTGGTGATCATAGGTGGAGAACTTCGTGCCGGCGCGCAGACGGATACGCGTCGGACCCGCAGCGGCCTTCGCGATCAAATCGGGATCGAGTTCGACGTTGATCTTGTCGCGCGTGAAAAACGCGCTGATCTCGCGCTGCAGTTCGCCGCACAGCTCTTCGGCAGGAATGCTCGCTGCGTTATCCTCCTCGTCGAGTTCGCCGCCGAGTTCGTCGGCCAGTTCGATGAAATGCCGCGCGGCGTCGAGATTGCTGACCGCGCCGCCTGGCAGGCGGTCGCCGGGACGGCCGAACAGACGCACCGAGTGCTCGGTGATCGCCATCGTGCCGGCGGCGTCGAGTAATTCGGTAGCGTAAATCCAGGATTGCGCGACGCGGCGCAGATAGTCGCCGACGGGATGCGCTTCGTCGGCCGCGAGAAAAATACTCTGCAGTTCCTCGCGCACCGCGGAATAGTCGTGCTTGGTGTAGGCGACGAGCGGCAGCTTTGCATCGCCGCGGCTCCAGCCGTCGAGAAATTGGGTCTGCACCGCGGCCGGCCAGCTCACGGCGCCGAGCAATTTGATGCCCTTGACCGCCGCAACGAGGCGGCGGTCGAGTTCAGCGAACGCATTCAGCGCGGCGGTGTCGTCGCCCATGCCTCTCCTACCCTAGAGAGGGCAACACTACCGCATCGACGCGGATTTTCAAGCCGATACGCGCGCCCTCAAACGAGCGGCGGATTTAGCCGCGCGAATCCGGCTTGGCGCCGATACGGAAAATACGGATAGGGTGCCTCGACTGTGCTCGCTGCATCGAGCCGAGCGATCTGGTCCGCACTCAACGCCCAGCCGACGGCGGCGAGGTTGTCGCGCAATTGTTCCTCGTTGCGCGCGCCGAGAATCACGCTCGACACGGTCGGCCGCTGCAGCAGCCAGTTGATCGCCACCTGCGCCACCGATTTACCGGTTTCCTGCGCGATGCCGTCGAGCGCATCAACGATGCGATAGAGACGCTCGTCCTCGACCGGCGGGCCGAAATCCGCCGTCGCGTGCAATCGGCTAGTCGACGGCAGCGGCTGGCCGCGACGGATCTTGCCGGTGAGCCGCCCCCAGCCGAGCGGGCTCCAGACCAGCGCGCCGACATTCTGCTGCTTGGCCAGCGGCATCAATTCCCACTCGTAATCGCGTCCGATCAGCGAGTAGTAGACCTGATGCGCGACATAGCGCGGATAGCCGTACTTTTCCGCCACCGCGAGCGAGCGCATGACTTCCCAGCCGGCGAAGTTCGAACAGCCGACGTAGCGCAGTTTGCCCGCGCGCACGAGGTCATCGAGCGTCGATAGCGTTTCCTCGACCGGCGTGCTCGCGTCGAACGCGTGCAGCTGCAGCAGGTCGATATAGTCGGTTTTGAGCCGCTGCAGCGCGGCGTCGACCGCGCGGATCAGGCGTTCGCGCGACGCGCCGGCATCGTTCGGCCCGTCGCCCATCGGCAACGCGGTCTTGGTCGAGATCAGCGCGCGATCGCGACGGCCGCGCAGCGCTTCGCCGAGCACTTCCTCCGAGGCGCCGTTCGAATACACATCGGCGGTATCAAACAGATTGACCCCGGCGTCGAGGCACACGTCGATTAGGCGCCGTGCCTCGGCCACATCGGTATTGCCCCAGGCACCGAACAGCGGACCGGTGCCGCCGAACGTGCCCGTGCCAAAACTCAACGCCGGCACCTTGAGGCCCGACGCGCCCAGATTGCGATATTCCATCTCGATCTCCGTGAATAAATGTCAGTGGCAGGCGGTCGCGGCAACCGCCGTGGCCGGCGTCGCGGATCGCACATCGAGCCGCAGCGCGACGAGGGCGATGCCGAGACCGGTCAGGGTCACGATCGCCGCGATCCACGGCAGCGCGGCGAGGCCCGGGCCGTGATCGATCGCGATACCGCCGAGCCATGCGCCGAACGCGTTGCCGAGGTTGAAGAAGGCGATGTTGAAACTCGAGGCCAGGTTCTGACCCGCGCCTTCGGCCTTGCGCAGCACGCGCAGCTGCAGCGGCGACACCGTCGCGAACGCGGCGACACCGAGCAGGCCAACGAAGACCGGCATCGCGACTGTGCTGTGCAGCGCGAAATTCATCGCGCCGAGCACTGCAGCAAGTGCGAGCAGGGTGCCGACGAGCGAGCGCGTCGGCCAACGGTCGGCCAGGCGCCCGCCGACGAGGTTGCCGATGATCATGCCGCCGCCAAACAGCAGCAGAATCGGCGACACTGCGCTCTCGGAAAACCCGCCGAGACGCACGAGCAGCGGTTGGATGTACGCGATCACGACGAACAGCCCGGCGAAGCCGAGCATCGTCATCGCCAGACCGAGCCAAACTTGCGGCCGCGCGATGCCGCGCAGTTCTTCGCTCAGCGTCGCTGGCACATGCGCGTCGCGGCTGCGCGGCACGAGCGCGGCGATCACCGCCATCGCGACGAGGCCGATCGCGGCCATCGCCCAGAACGTTGCGCGCCAGCCGAAATGCAGGCCGAGCCAGGCGCCGGCCGGCATGCCGAGCAAAGTCGCGAGGGTGAGGCCAGCGAACATCACCGAAATCGCCGAGGCCTTGCGGTCCTCCGCGACGAGGCCGGTCGCGACGACCGCGCCGACGCCGAAGAAGGTGCCGTGGGTGAGTGAGGTGATCACGCGCGCGAGCATCAGGATTTCATAGTTCGGCGCGATCGCGCAGAGCAGATTACCGATCGTGTAGATCGCCATCAGCGCGATCAGCACCGCTTTGCGCGGCATGCGCCGCGTGGCCACCGTGAGCACGGGCGCGCCCGCGAACACGCCGAACGCGTAGATCGAAACGAGCATGCCGGCTGCGGCGATCGACACGTGCAGATCGCCGGCGACCTGCAGCAGCAGGCCCATGATGACGAATTCCGCACAGCCAATGCCGAACGAGCCGGCGGTCAGGGCGTAAAGGGCAAGGGGCATGAGAATCTCCGAAACGCGGGACGCGCAATGCGTCGATGCCGGGATTCTGGTGGCGCGATCCATCTGTGACTAGAATGCCGAATGGAAAACCATTTGTGAGTTGAATTCTCATGCCACGGCTCGAAGTGAACCGCGCCGGCGAGATGGAAGCGTTCGTGCGCGCCGTTTCACGCCGCAGTTTTTCCGCGGCGGCGCGCGAATTGCGCATGACGCCGTCGGCGATCTCCAAACTCGTCGCCCGCCTCGAAGCGCGGCTCGGCGTGCGCCTATTGCAGCGCTCGACGCGCCGGCTCGAACTCACGGCCGAGGGCGCCACGTTCTACGAGCGCAGCCAGCGTGTGCTCGCCGATCTCGACGAGGCCGAGCGCTCGGTCGCCGCCGGCGCGGCACCGCGCGGCCGCGTGCGCGTGAACTGCAGCGTGCCGTTCGGGCAGAGATTGCTGATGCCGTTGCTGCCGAAGTTTCTCGCACGCTTCAGCGAGGTGACTGTCGACGTCGAACTCACCGACCGCGTCGTCGATCTCGTCGACGAACGCGCCGACGTCGCCATCCGCCACGGCGCGCTGCCGTCATCGCGCCTCGTCGCGCGTCATCTCGGCGACAGCCGCAAGGTGATCGTCGCCACACCCGCGTATCTGCGCAAACACGGCAGCCCGACCACGATCAAGGATCTCGACGGCCACGTGCGCCTCGGCTTCAACTATCCGCACAGCACCGAAAGCTGGCCGCTGCGCGAACGCCGCGGCGATATCACGAATCTGCCGATCAACGGCCGCGCACGCGTCAGCAACGGCGAAGCGCTGCGCGCGCTCGTGCTCGCCGGGGCGGGACTGGCGCGGCTGTCGAGTTTCCACGTGCAGCGCGACCTCGACGCGGGCCAGCTCGTCGCTGTGCTCGAAGCGGCCAATCCCGGCGACATCGAGCCGCTGCATGCCGTCTACCTCGGCCGCGGCGGCCATCTGCCCGCGCGCGTGCGCGTATTCCTCGACTGGCTGGCGGAAGATTTGCGGCTCGATTGAGCCGCTTCAATTCTCGGCGATAAATGGCGGCAGACCCAGTGCGGCGCGCAGCGGATCGAGCAGGCTGCCGAATTTTGCCGCGCGCGCCGTGTCGGTGCGCAACGGTTCGCGCACTTGACCCGCGCTCGCCGTGCGGATGGTGCGTTCGGTCTCGTGGAAGCGTATGCAGTGTTGGTCGAACGGTAGGCCGCAAAAATCCAGCAGCGCGCGGATCTGCGTTTCACTGTCGGCGACGAGCGCCTCGTAGTCCTGCACACGCGTTTGTGTCGGATGCAGCTCACACCAATGCGATGCAGCACGATCGAAATCGCGCGAATAGCCGGCGATGTCGTCCAGGGCGTAGCTGAAAGCCTGACCGCCGCCGACGAATAGCTGACGGAAGCAGGCCAGAGCCGTCTCCACAGGATCGCGTCGACAGATCACGATGCGCGCGCGCGGCAACATCGCAAGGGCGGCGCCGACATATCGCCAGTTGTCCGGCAGTTTGTCGGTGAAGCGCGGACGCTCGCGCCGCCAGCGGGCGGTGCGTTCGAGATAGCGTGCGCCAAGGCGTTGCCAATCGACGGCCGCAGCCTCGCTCGCCCACTCCAAAAACGGTTTGCCGCGGCGTTGCGCTTCCTCTTGCAGCACTGCCGGCAGGTCGGGCAGTTCCCCTGCGCCGTCGACCTGGGGATGGGAGGCAAGAATCTGCTCGATCAGGCTCGATCCGGCGCGCGGCTGGCTGACGATGAAAATCACTTCTTCGCCTTGAGCATTTGGCGCCGATGTTGCCGGCGGAAATGCCGCGAGAATCGCGTCTACATGGGCGCTGAACTGGGTGGCATCCCAAGGATGGAAGCGACGCACGCTGGCATTGCCGTCGAGATAGCAGCGGAACGCGTCGCTGTAGTGGTCGACGTCCTCGTAGGCGCGAGCGAGCGCGAACAGAATCGAATTGCGGTCGTCGATACTCAACTCGCTTTGTGCGAGGCGTTCCATCGTCGCGACATCGGACGCATCGAAGCGTTGGTTCTTGAGGTTGGCGAGGCCGAGCCAGGCCTCGGCCGCTGGCTGACGCTCGAGGATGTGGCGATAGAGCCGAGCCGCCTGCGCGAAATTCCCGGTCACGCGCAAAGTATGGGCGTGCAGGAACTGGGTTCGCAGATCATCGGGCGCCAGTCGAGCGGCATGCTCGAACACCGGCAGCGCCTCCTCGTTGCGCAAGTCATCGCACAGTGCCTTGGCATGGTTGTACCGAAGCGGGGCCAGATCGGGCGCGAGCGCACAGGCACGCGCGAATTCCGCCACGGCACCGGCCTTGTCGCCCAATCGCGCCAATGCATTGCCGAGACTGTTGTGCGCGAGCGCATCGTCCGGTTCGAAGGCGATCGCCTCGCGCAGATTCGTTGCCGCTTCGGCATACCGGCCCTGCATGGCTTGCGCGCTGCCGAGCAGGCGCAAGGTTTCCGCGTGTCGCGGCGCTAGCGCCAGCAACCCGATCAGGGTGCGCTCGGCCGCGATGCCATCATTGCGGCGCAGGGCGTCCTTGGCTTGGGCGAGCGCGACCATCACCGCAGCAGGCAGCTGGCTGGTCGACGGGGGCAAGGTCATCAGCGCCTGCCGTATTTGTCGACCAGGCGCTTGCTGAGCGCGCGGGTCTGCACTTTCGAATCGGCCTTGCGTTCGAGCTGTACCGCGAGCGATTCGTTCGCCGCACTCAGTTCCTCGCGCAGCTTTTTGTAACTTTCCCAACGCGCCGGATCGAGCGCACCCGACGCCAGCGCCGCGCGTACCGCGCAGCCCGGTTCGGCGCCGTGCGCGCAGTCGCCGAAACGGCATTCGAGCGCCAGCACCTCGATGTCGTCGAAACTCGCGGCAGCGAGGTCTTCTTCGCCGGTGAGTTTCAGCTCGCGCATGCCCGGCGTATCGATGAGGCAGCCGCCGCTCGGCAGCGGAATCAGCGCGCGGTGCGTGGTCGTGTGGCGGCCGCGGCTGTCGTGCTCGCGCACGGCGCCGGTGACTTGGCGCTCGCGGCCGAGCAAGGTATTCGTCAAAGTCGACTTGCCCGCGCCGCTCGAGCCGAGCAGCACGGCGGTGTCGCCGCGCTGCAGATGGCGCAGCAGCGGCGCGACCGCCGTCGCGTCTTTGACGTTGAGCGCGTGCAGTTCGACGTCCGCCGGCAGTTGTGCACGCAGTGCGGCGATTTCGGTGTGCCGCGCCGTCTCGGCGACGAGATCGGCCTTGGTCAGCACGATCACCGGCTTGACGCCGCTGCCGGCAATCAGCACCAGGTAGCGCTCGATGCGGCGCGGATTGAAATCGCCGTCGAGGCCCATGAGGACGAAAGCAGTATCGATATTCGTTGCGATGATCTGGCGTGCGTAGCGTTCGCCCGCGGCGGCGCGCGCGAGCACGGTGCGCCGGGGCAGCACGTCGTGAATGACCACAGGCTTCGCATCGTCGATCAGAACGAAATCGCCGACCGCCGGGCGTTCCTCAGGCGCCGCCCGGCGGCGCAGAAATCGCGGCGCCGGTTGGGCGGGGAATTCTTCGTCGCCGTCGCTCAGGACGTAGCCGTTGCGGTGCTGGGCGATCACGCGAGCCAGACGGGCGCCAGCTGGCGCTTCGTCCGCCAGGAGCGTGCCTTCGCGCCAGCCGATCGCGCCGAGCCGAAGTCGGGGTTCATCATCGAGAGCCATTGCGGGGATTCTACCCGCCCCGGCCGCTGCAACGCCCGCAAAATGCTTGAATTCAAGCCCTATTCCGCTAGGATGAGTTGTTCCACTGGTCGTTAATTCCCTCTTAAATAGCGGTTCCCATGTCCATGCAAGGCAAGTCGAGTCGAGTCCCGAGTCCCGTGCGCACCGGCGCGCGGCTGGAAAACGTGCGTTATGAAATCCGCGGCGCGCTCGCCCGCCGCGCGCTAGAACTCGAGGCCGCCGGACGCAAGATCGCCAAGCTCAACATCGGCAACCCCTCTGTATTCGGCTTCACCGTGCCTGACCACGTGCGCCAAGCGATCGAGCGCAATCTCGTGTCGAGCGAGGCCTACTGCCATCAGAAAGGCTTGGTCGAGGCGCGCGAGGCCATCGTCGCGCAGCAGCACAAGCACGGCATCACTCAGGCGCACGTCGATCGCATCTTTATCGGCAACGGCGTCAGCGAATTGATCGACCTTGCGCTGCGCTCGCTGCTCAGCGACGGCGACGAGGTGCTGCTGCCCAGCCCCGACTACCCGCTATGGAGCGCCGCTGTCACCCTCAACGGCGGCAAACCGGTCTACTACACCTGCCCGGCCGAGCGCGAACACACACCAGACGCGGCCGAGATCGAAGCACTGGTGACGCCGCGCACGCGCGCGATCGTGTTGGTCAATCCGAACAACCCGACCGGCGCGATCTATCCGCGCCCGCTGCTCGAACAAATCGTGCGCATCGCCGACCAGCACGGGCTCGTGCTGCTGTCCGACGAGATCTACGACGAAATCGTCTACGACCGCGCCGAATTCACCCCGCTGGCGAAGATCGCCGGCGACGTGCCCTGCCTGACCTTCGACGGCCTGTCGAAAGTGCAGCGCGCCTGCGGCTACCGCGTCGGCTGGCTGACGATGACCGGCGCGAAGGCGGCGATCGAACCGCTCGAAGCGGCGCTCGACCTTCTCGCGAGTTTGCGCCTGTGCGCGAACGTCGCCGGCCAGTACGCAATCGCACCTTCGCTCGAAGGCCCCGAAACGATCGCGCAGCTCGTCGCGCCAGGCGGCCGCCTGTACGAGACGCGGCAGGCGGTGATCGATTCCTGCGCGGTGAGCCGCTATCTCGACCTCGTCGTGCCGAAGGGCGCGATGTACGCGTTCCCGAGCGTGCGCGCCGACCGCTTGCCCAACTTCGACGACGAAACCTTCGCCCTCGACCTGCTCGAAAGCGAAAACGTGCTGATCGTGCCGGGCCGCGGCTTCAACTGCGTGCCGCGCAATCACTTCCGCATCACCCTGCTGCCGCTGGCGCCGGACATGCGCGAGGTGTTCACGCGGATCGAGCGTGTGCTCGAACGCTTGGCCGCCGCGCAGCCGCAGCGCCAAGTCGCCTGACCGCCCGCGCGGCGACGGCCGAATGCGCTTTCTCGCCCTCGGCGATTCGTACACGATCGGCGAAGGCGTCGCCGAGGCCGAGCGCTGGCCCATGCAGCTGGCGCAGGCGCTCGGCATCGACGCACCGGAAATCCTCGCCCGCACCGGCTGGACCACGGACGAACTCGCCGCAGCGATGGCGGCGCACGCGTTCCGCGCGCCTTATGATCTCGTCACCCTGCTGATCGGCGTCAACAACCAGTATCGCGGCCGGGATATCGCAAACTATCGCGACGAATTCCGTGCCCTACTCGAACGCGCGATCGAGCTGGCCGGCAGCGAGCCGCAGCGCGTGATCGTCGTCTCGATTCCCGACTGGGGCGTTACCCGCTTCGGCCGCGAAAGCGGGCGCGACACCACGCAGATCGCGCGCGAAATCGACTTATACAATGCCGCAAATGCGGAAATTTCCCATTCTGCACAGGTGCATTACGTCGATGTGACCGCGCTCTCTCGGGCCGATCCCGCGCTGGTCGTCGACGATGGCCTGCATCCGAGCGGCGCCGCATATCGCCGTTGGAGCGAGGCTATCCTGCCTGTGGCAAGGCGCGCGCTGTCATCGCCCTGACTTTCGCGGGAAACAAACTTTTTATACTTTTTGCCTATGCTGCATTCCCGGGTCGACCCGGGAGACAGCCATGCAAACGCGCCGCTATCGCAGCATCTTCATCTCCGACGTGCATTTGGGCCTGCGCGACTGCCAGGCCGAGTATCTTCTCGACTTTCTGCATAAGACCTCGAGCGAGCGGCTCTATCTTGTCGGCGACATCGTCGATCTGGAAAACATGCTGCTCAAGCCGTACTGGCACGCGAGCCACACGGCCGTGCTGATGGAATTGTTTGCGATTGCCGCGCGCGGGACGCGTGTGACCTTCATCCCCGGCAATCACGACGCGCCGCTTCGCCGCTTCGCCGGACAGCGCTTCGGCGGCATAGACATCGCCCTGCACGCGACGCACGTCGGCGCGGACGGCCGCAAATATCGGGTCAGTCACGGTGACGAATTCGACGGCGAGCACACCGCGCCGGCCTGGCTCGTGCGCGTGGGCGACGTGTTGCAGCGCTTCGTCGGCGGCCTGAACCGGGTCGGCAACGCGCTGCGCCGGCGGCTCGGCCTCGACTACCGCACGATCTCGCTCGGCATCAAGCTGCGCATCGGCACCGCGCGGCGCTTCATCGAGGATTTCGAAACGCGCGTCGCCGACCGCGCGCGGGCGAACGGCTACGACGGGCATATCTGCGGCCACATCCATCGCGGCCGCATTCGCGACGAGGACGGCACGCTCTATCTCAACGACGGCGACTGGGTCGAGCATTGCACCGCCCTCGTCGAACACCACGACGGCGCGATGGAAGTGCTGCACTGGACTGAGCGCGAGCTGTCCGTGGCGAGTTCGCCGGCGCTCCAATCGGGCATCCTGCCGCTGCCCGCGGCGGCGTGAAGCGTCGCCAGCCTGTTGAGAATCGCGGCGGCCGGCCCAAGATGGGAGATAATACGTTTGCGCGCCTCGCGCGAACGCAATCCATTCTCGCTCCGATCTTGTGGAATCCGCCATGTCGCTCTCCCCCACCACGCGCACCCGCATCGAAACCCTGCTGGCGCAGAACCCCGTCGTCCTGTTCATGAAAGGCTCGCCGCAGGCGCCGCAATGCGGCTTCTCCGCGGCGGCCTCGGGCGTGCTCAACGAGTTGTTGCCGCAGTACGCGACAGTCAACGTGCTGGAAGATCCGGAGATCCGTGACGGTATCAAGGAATTCGGCAACTGGCCGACGATTCCGCAACTCTACGTGAAGGGCGAGTTGGTCGGCGGCGCCGACATCGTGCAGTCGATGTACAACTCGGGCGAGCTGCAGGCGCTGTTCGGCCTGCCCAAGCCCGACCGCACGCCGCCGCAGATCACGATCACCGACACCGCCGCGCAGGCGATCCGCAGCGCGCTTGCCGATGCCGAACCCGGCCTGGCGCTGCACCTGTCGATCGACGCGCGTTTTCAACCGCAGTTCCATCTTGCCGAGCCGGCGGACGATGCGATCCGTTCGGAGTCGAACGGCATCGACGTTCTGTTCGACGTCGGCAGCGCGCAGCGCGCGCGCGGAATCCGCATCGACTGGGTCGAGACGATGCAGGGCTCGGGCCTGTCGATCGACAATCCGAACGCGCCGTCGACGGTCAAGCAGATCTCGGTCGCCGAACTCGCGCAGCGCATTCAGGCGAACGACATCACCGTCGTCGACGTGCGTCCGCCCGAAGAGCGCGCAATGGCCGCACTGAAAACGCCGTTCCGCACGCTCGACGAGGGCATCGGCGCGCTTGCCGACCTGCCGAAGGACGCGCCGATCGCCTTCCTCTGCCGCAGCGGCGGCCGTAGCCAGCGCGCGGCGGAGCAATTCCATGCGCACGGCTATACGAAGGTCTACAACGTCGCCGGCGGGATCAACGCCTGGGCGCGTGAAATCGACACGACGATTGCGCAATACTGATCGCGCCTCGCGCCCGAGACAGTAATGATGTAAGCGTGATGATGCAGATTCGCGAGGCCACGCAACCCGAGGACATCGCGATCGTGCGCGAGCTGCTGCGCGAGTACGAACGCGCGCTTGGTGTCGATCTCTGCTTCCAGGGCTTCGCCCAGGAACTGGCGAGCCTGCCGGGCGATTACGCGCCGCCGCGCGGCACCTTGCTGCTCGCGCGCCACGGCGACGCCGTCGCCGGATGTATTGCGCTGCGGCCGGTCGACAATCGCGACTGCGAAATGAAGCGTCTCTACGTCCGTGACGAATTCCGTGCGGTCGGACTCGGACGGCGCCTCGTCGAGCGCGTGATTACCACGGCGCACTCGATCGGCTACCGGCGCATGGTGCTCGATACGCTACCGAGTATGGTTTCCGCGCAGCGTTTGTACGAAAGCTTCGGCTTTGCCGACATCACTGCGTATCGGCACAATCCGATCCAAGGCACACGCTATCTCGGGCTCGTGCTTGATCCCATTCCCGCTCGCTGATACCAACCTCGCTCAACGTTTGCCGCGCGCTCGCGCGGTGTTGTCCTGTCTGCTGCTGCTCATGTTCTTGCAAGTCGGTCACTGCGTGCAGCCGCTCGCGCAAACGGAATTGCTGAAAATTTCGAACCAGCCGTGGATCGCCGTCGATATCGGCAAAAATCGCGGCGTGCAATGTATCGTCGATACGGGCGCCAGCAGGGCGGGTGTGCTTTCCACCAAGTATGCTGCCGGCGCCAAATACGTCGGCACGGTGCGCGCCGCAACCGCGGATCGGGCGGTAAAAATGCCCGAGGTTGAAATCGACCATGTCGCGATAGGCGGCAGCAAGCAGACGGGCGTCCGCTTCATGCTGCGCAACCAAAGCTGGTTCGACGAGGGCGATCCGATGCCGTGCGTGCTCGGCATGGAATTCCTCAGCCGCTACACGATCGACCTGGACGGAAGCAAAGGCGTACTGCGCCTGTATTCGCGCGGCACGCGGCTTGACGAAGTATTCGGCGGCGCGCTGCCCGACGGCGCACGCCTTGCCGCCAGCATCCATAGCGATGCGCTCATCGAGGTCGACGCGACGGTCGACGGCGTTCGCGTCAAGTCGGCCATCGACACCGGTTGGTCATTGGCCACGCCGAACCAGAATCTGCTCGACGCGCTCGGCATCCGTCCGGGCGATCCGCGTATCGTCAATCAATCCGCTCACAGCTCGTTGTCCAACCGGGAAATGACCCTGCAAATCCTGGAATTTCAGCAAGTCCGCATCGGCAGCGTGGTTGCGGAAAAGGTGCGCGCGAGTCTCGGCGAGGGCGGCATGCGCGTCATCCGCGAAGAACGGGAGCCGTATCTGCACATCGGCTGGGATTTGCTGCGCCAGCATCGACTGTTGCTCGACATGGCGCATCGGGATATCGCACTGATCCCTTGATCCGCGCTTTTCGGCGGCAGGATCGCGACGACGGCGATCAGAATTTCCGGAGCCGGCGCAGAAACACCGTCATTTCCTTTTCCGCCTGCTTGTCGCCGCGCTCGATCGCCGCGGCGATGCCCGACTGATACGCGTCGACCGCCGCCGCGGTGTCGCCCGTCTCGGCCAGCGTCTTGCCGAGCAATTTCCACGCAGCGGAGTAGCCGGCGTCGAAGCGCAGCGCCTCACGCAGTTCGACAATCACGGCCGCTGCGTCGCCTTGGGCAAACAAGGCATTCGCGATCGACATGCGCAGGAGCGCGCCGTCACGCGGTCCGCCGCACATCGCGCGCAGCTTTTCGATCGCATCGACCGGCATAACCGACTAGCCCAGTTCTCCCGAACCACGGCTCGGGCCGCGACCGTGCCGGTGCACGTCGTGGGTGACGACGCCGAGGCGGCGTGAAGGCGGCACGAAGAACTCCGGGTGGGTGAGCGTATTGCGCATGTCCGACAGACCCGCGCGCCAGTGCTCGGCCATCGTGCTCGGGGCAAAGGCGTAGTCCTTGTATTGCTCCTCGAACGGCTTGGTTTTGTAAATCAGATGGATAATGTTGTAGACGCGGTCGGACAGCCACGGCGCGAGTTCTTCGCGCATCTCTTTTGTCAGGTGATCCGGCGGAATCTCTTTGAGCAGCGCGTTGAGCGTGGTGCGCAGGTCCTGGAAGCGTTGGATGACCTTGGTGCTGAAACGTGTGCGGCTCGAGTATTGGATGTCCTTCTGCCGTTCGAGCACTTCCATGATATTTCGTGGCACCACGCCCTGCGCACGCCAGAGGTCGACCTGGAAAACGAGGCTGTCGCGGCGCGGCGTCAGGCTCAATACGTGGTCGAGCGGGGTATTCGAAACGATGCCGCCGTCCCAGAAGTGCTCGCCGTCGATCTCGACCGGCGCGAACGCCGGCGGCAGCGCGCCCGAGGCCATCACATGCTCGGCGCGGATCGTGCGCTTGTGCTCGCCGAAGTTGTCAAAATAGATGAAGTTGCCGCTGCGCACATTGACCGCACCGACCGAAAAGCGCACCTCGCCCGCGTTGATGCGGTCGAAGTCGACGAACTCCTCGAGCGTGGATTTCAGCGGCGCGGTGTCGTAAAAGCTCGTCGCCGATTCGACATGGCCGACGCCGATATACGGCGGCGGAACGCGCGGCACGAAGAACCCCGCCTGGCCGAACAGCATCGCAGCGAGGGCCCCCTGCGCATTGGCGAGCGCGAGCGTGGAGTTCTCCAGCGGCAGCTTCTGGCGCAGCGCTTCCTGCCACTCGAACCACTGTTGGCCGAACGGGACTGCCGGAATCGAAATGCGATTCCAGAACGCATGCAGTCGGTCGAGCCGATGTTCGGGCGCGTTGCCGGCGAGGATCGCGGCGTTGATCGCGCCGATCGAAATGCCGGCAAACCAGTTCGGCAGAATACCGGCTTTGTGCAGGCCCTCGTAAACCCCGCATTGATAGGAGCCAAGCGCGCCGCCGCCTTGCAGCATCAGCGCAATCGTTTCGTACTTGCGCGACGATTCGTGCGGCGACGACGCCTTCCCGTTCGGCGCGGCCTTCGTCGCCTTGCTCGCCGCGGTTGCTTTTTCTCGCGCGACGGCTGGCTTCGCCGCACGCGCCGATTTGCCTCGCGTGCGCGCGGTCATTGCATGAACCAGCCGTGGCTGACGACGAGCGATTGCCCGGTCAGCGCGTTGGTCTCGAAGCCGGCGAGGAACAGCGCGCAGTTGGCGACGTCGTCGACCGTGGTGAATTCGCCGTCGACGGTTTCCTTGAGCATCACGTTCTTGATCACATCGGCCTCGGAAATACCGAGTTCCTTGGCCTGCTCGGGAATCTGCTTGTCGACCAGCGGCGTGCGCACGAAGCCTGGGCAGATCACGTTGGCGCGCACGTTGTGCGCTGCGCCTTCTTTGGCCACGACCTTGGCCAGGCCGATCAGGCCGTGCTTGGCGGTGACGTAGGGCGCTTTGAGCTTGGACGCTTCCTTCGAGTGCACCGAGCCCATATAGATGATCGCGCCGCCCTTGCCGGCATACATGTACTTGAGCGCGGCGCGCGTGGTGAGAAAGGCGCCGTCGAGATGGATCGCCATGAGCTTTTTCCAGTCGGCGTAGCTGAAATTCTCGACCGGGTTGACGATCTGGATACCGGCGTTAGAGACGAGAATATCGATGCTGCCGAGATCCTTCACACATTTGTCGATGCCGGCGTTGACCTGGGCTTCGTCGGTCACGTCCATGATCACCGTGGTCGCGTTGACACCGCGCGCGCGAATCTCCGTGGCCGCCGCATCGGCGGCCGCCTGGTTGATGTCGGCGACGGCGATGTGCGCGCCGTTGTCCGCATATACCTCGGCGATGCGCTTGCCGATGCCGCTCGCGGCGCCCGTGATCAGGGCGACTTTGCCTTTGACGCTCATGGGGTTTCCTTTCGGTTCATGGGGGAGGGTCGGACAATTATCGCCAAGCGACGTTAAATTCTCTCGTGCGGCAAATGCTTTTGCTCGTCATTCCCGCATGTTCTTGGCGGGAATGACGAGCTTATTCTTCCTTGGCAGAAGACTTCACATCAACGCCGAGATCACGCAGCTTGCGGTACAGATGCGTACGCTCCATGCCAACCATCTTCGCCAGCTTGCCGACGCTGCCGCCGGCGTCCTGCAACTGACGCAGTAGATAGGCACGCTCGAACTGCTCGCGCGCCTCGCGCAGCGGCAGGTTGAAGTCGATCGAGGCGGCCGGCGAATCGGCCGCAGGCGCGCGCGACGGTGTCGGCGCGATGCCCTTGCCGAGCGCAGCTTCGACCTCTTCGATCGTCACCTCGTCGCCATTGCCCATGATGAGCAGACGCTGCACCAGATTGCGCAACTCGCGCACGTTGCCCGGCCAGTCGTGATTGCGCAGACGGTTTTGCACCGCGACCGGAAACACGCGGTAGGGCAGCTTGTCGCGATGGGAGAAGAAATCGGCGTAGGTGCGCAGCAGCTCGGGCACGTCCTCGAGCCGCAGGCGCAACGGCGGCACAGTAAGCGGCACGACATTGATCAGATAATAGAGTTCTTCGCGGAATGCGCCGGCCTTCACCAGCGCCTCGAGATTCTGCGCCGTCGCCGCGAGCACGCGCAGATCGAGCGGGACGTTGCCCGCGCCGCCCGAGCGCACGAGCGCGCGCCGTTCGAGCACGCTCGACAGGCGCTGCTGCAACTCCGCGTCGAGTTCGGCGACTTCGTCGAGAAACAGCGTGCCGCCGTTGGCCTGCTCGATCAGACCGGGCTGCACGCCGTTGGCATCCTCGCTGCCGAACAGTCCGGCGGCGAGATGCTCGCGTGGAATGCTGCCGGGTGCGACCGCGACGAACGGCCCGCCCTGCCGCGACGAGCGCGCATGCAGCCAGCGCGCGAGCGACTCCTTGCCCGTGCCGGTCTCACCCTGGATCAGGATCGAGGTATCGTGCTGAGCAAGCTTGTCGAGCTGCACGCGCAGCGCGCCCATCGCCTTCGACGCGCCGATCGGCTCGAGCGGCAGCGCGAGCTGCTCGCGTAGGCCTTCGTTTTCACGTTTGAGCCGGCTCGCTTCGCGCGCTCGCTCGATCGTCAGCAGCAGTTTGGCGAGCGAGATAGGTTTTTCGACAAAATCGTAGGCACCCAGGCGGGTCGCCTCGACGGCGGTTTCGACCGTGCCGTGACCGCTCATCATGATCACCGGCGTGGTCAGCGCGCCAGCCTGCGCCCACTCGCGCAGCAGGCTGATGCCGTCGGTCTCCGGCATCCAGATGTCGAGCAGGATCACGTCGGGCCGGCTTTGCGTGCGCGCCTCGCGCGCGGCCGCGGCGCTCGCGGCGAGCGCGACTTGGTAGCCCTCGTCTTCGAGGATTTCCTTTACCGTTGTGCGGATATCGGGCTCGTCGTCGACGACCAGGATGCGACCGGAGGCCATGCCATTCCCTGTTGCAAAAATGCGACGCCTAGGATAGCGCAAGAGTGCGTCGGGGAAGTGCAGCCGCGACGGCGAAAATGCACCGGTTCTCCACGATTCCTCAAGCCCTGTTTAACCCCATCCACCTATAATCTGGCGTCAAGTCGACCTTCTCGAATCGACCGTCGAGCCATTCCCCGCATGCCTTTCTCAAACGGGCCCGCCCGGCCCCAGGTTCCGCTGGTCATCCGTTTCGGTCGTCTTGGCGACATGCTGCTGCAGGAGCCGCTGCTGCATCTGCTACATCGTCGCTACGGCCGGCCCTGCCGCATCCTGACTCGCGGCACATGGACGAGCGAGCTGTATCGCAGCCATCCCGACGTCGGCGAGGTCTGGCAGCTGCTCAATCGCAACCGACCCTTGCTGATCAGTCCCGAGCGCTGGCGGGCGATCGCGCAGATTCGCGCACACGACGGCCCGATTTACATCAGCGAGGACACGCGCGGTTCGCTCAAGCGCATCCGCTGGCTGCTGCGCTTCGCGCGCGTGCCGCGCGAGCGCTGCGTTTTCATCAACGACATCAGTACGCGCAACGACGAGCACTGGGTCGACCAGGTGCTACGCTTCGGTCGCATCACGCCGGTCGCCTATCGCGAAACCGACTATCCCTGGCGCGACGATGATCTGCGGACCGCGCCGCGCCTCTATCTCGACGCCGACGACCGCCGCGACGCCGACACGTGGCTGCGCGCGCGCGGTTTTTCCGACGCGCCCCTGGTCTTGCTGCAACCGGGAAATTGGAAAGTGAAGCGTCGCGGGCGCGCGCGTGAGGACGATCCGAAATTCTGGCCGATCGAATCCTGGGCGGCGCTGCTGCGGGCGATACACGAAACGCTGCCGAACGCGAATCTCGTCCTCGCCGGATCGCCGGCCGAATCGGCCGTCTGCGAGACGATCGCCGCGGCGACGAAGCTGGATCAGGTCAAGATCGCCACCACCGACCTGCCCGTGCGCCGTCTCCTCGCCGTACTCGAACGCGCGCACAGCATGGTCTCGGTCGATACGGGGCCAGCTCATCTCGCCGCAGCGATGGGCTGTCCGCTCGTCGTGCTCTACGGCGGCAAGTACGGACCGGAAAAATGGGATCGGCGCAGCCCGTATGGCAAACCCGTGATCAACCTCGGCGCGATGCCGCGTGCGGCGAAGGTAGCGGATATCCCGGCAGAACGGGTCATCACCGCCTGGCGATCGATCGCGAGGGCCTGAAGATCGAGAGCCGACGCGACGTAGCGGAATTGCATATTCGTCCTGGCGCACTTCATAGTTGAACCTGCGCGCCAGCAACACCACTCGCGCCCACTTTCTCGCCGGAAGGAACATGTCGACATCGCGCTGGCCGCAGGCCTCGTTCACGCTGATCACACTAGCCTTGTGCCTGCTCGCCTTCGTGGGTTTGTCCGTCAGCAGCTACTGGACGGACGAGTTGTTCACGCTATGGGTGATCGGACGATCGGGCGGCGTCGGCGAAGTCTGGCAACGCGCACTGACCGACGTACATCCTCCGTTCTACTACCTCTTCCTGCACGCATGGGCGCAATTCGCCGGCTACTCGGAGTTCGCCTTGCGTCTGCCGAGCGCCTTGTTCTCGGTTGCGGCGGTGGGTGTGTTCGCGTTGGCCGCGCGACGCATTGCCAGCACCGGAGCGGTGGCGTTCGCCTGCGCAGCGGCGACGCTGGCGCCGTTCTGGTTCTTCCAGTCGCAAAACGCGCGCAGCTACGGATTGTGCCTGTTGCTGGTGTCGGCGTTGCTGTCCGCCACCCTGACGCTGCATGCGCGGCTGCGCGAGCGGCCGAACATCATCCCCTGGCTGCCGCTTGCGGCGATCGCCGCGTTGGCGCTGATCGGCAGCTTCACCCATGCCTATCTGCTGCTGCTGTCCGGCAGCCTGCTGCTGTATGTCCTGTGCACGGAGAAAAACGCCAAGCTGCGCGTTGCGGTAATTGCCATCGGGTTATTCGTGCTCGCGCTCAACATCGCCTACTACCGCGCGCTGACGCAGGACACGCACCTGGATCTGAGTCGGCTCTGGTTTCGCAATGACGGTCAGTTCTACGGCGAGCAGCTGGTCAGGGCACTCAAGAACGTATCGACCATCCAACTGACTCTGGCGGCACTCGCGCTCGCGATCGTTCGTGCGCTCCGCCGCCGCGCGCCCGCGACGACCAACGGCGATGGGCCCGACGCGCGCTGGGCGACGCGACTTTGCATTTTCGTTCCGCTTGGCGTCGCGGTCTGCGGCATCGCCGTATCGGCGCTGGTTGCGCCTTCGTTCTCCGACCGCAATCTGCTGACGACGGCGCCATTCCTCTGGCTGCTGTTCGCGCGCGGTTTTGATGCCGCCGCGCGGATGCTCCCGGCGCGCGGCACGGCCTGGGGCGCGCTGGCTTTGCTCGTCTCCGGGCTCGGTCTGCTCCACGGCCGTTGGCTGCCGCGCAACGAGGAGTGGCGTGCCTCGGCCGAGTTCATCCGCGCAACGCCGGGCTGCACCGATCAGGTGCTGCCGATCGTATTTATGCATCGCTTCGGGCCGCCGACGCCGGCGATGTATGCGCTCGTCGAGGGACATTTCTTCCGCCACTACGCCGCGGCTGAGATGCGTTTGCATGCGTATTTGCCGGCCGAGTTCGCCGACGCCGATCGCGAATCCGCGTTGCAGGCGTCGCTGGAGGAACGTATGCGCGACGCAGCTGCCGGCGGCTGCCCGGTGCTCGCCTGGGGCGTGCACGATGTCGGCGAAGAAGGCGCGATCCGTCTCGCGGCAGACCTCGCACGGCGAGCCGGCGCTGCGCAGGAATCCATCGTCATCCGCGAATTCGATCACTACGACTGGCATCGCAACCGTTGGCGACCGGAGCCGGGCGCGTACGTGTTCCTGCTCGGCACCGCACCGGCGTTGAGCGCGTGCTCGCCGAATGACGGATCGCACTGCAACGACATCGTCGTGCGCAGAATGTGCAGCGACCGCGACGCCGTTTCGGCCTGCACTGCCGACGGCTATGCGGTGCGCGGCAACGTGGCGGCGAACGATTCGCCGGAAAACATTCTCATCGTGCGCAGAACGGCGGCCGGCCATTCCGAGCAGCGGTTCGGGAAACCCGAGTCATCCGGTGACGACCAACTCTGCCGCGCAGAAAGCTCGAACTGCGGGTCCGCGGAATCTTCGAAGAAATAGACACCTGCCGCGCCATGGCGCCGACAAGCGAAGATCACACTGCTGCTGCGGCCTGCTCGGCATCGAGCTCGCGCGCATCGATCGTGTGGTTGTGCGCGCCGTAGACGCTCCACCCCGGGATATCGGTGACCGAAAAGA
>Ga0207694_10001171_pt1 | contig 22719 bp, 16 predicted proteins | sample KBSC34metaG_FD_184353 | JGI IMG/M metagenome (GOLD analysis project Ga0207694, IMG submission 184353) | Corn rhizosphere microbial communities from Kellogg Biological Station, Michigan, USA - KBS C3-4 metaG (SPAdes) (version 2) | ecosystem: Host-associated > Plants > Roots > Rhizosphere > Soil... | reverse complement strand
TCACGGCGTGATCCACATGTCCAAGGATGGCGCGTACCACGTCTCCGGCGTGGACGAGGGTGAGCAGGTGCGGCTCTCGGAGGACTACTTCATTGCAACCAGCAAGGCGAATCCGCCCAGCATCGCCATCAGCCATCCGGGCGGCGACTATCGCGCCAGCCCGATTGAAGAGGTGACGGTCGGCGTCAACGCAGGCGCGGATTTCGGTCTGAAGCATGTCGCGCTGCATTACTCGGTGAATGGCGGGCCAGACAAGACGGTGGATGTGCTGAAGAAGCCCGGCGCAAAGGACACCAGCGGCTCGGCAACGCTTAGCCTTGAAGACTTCAAGCTGCAGCCGGGCGACGTGATCAGCCTGTATGCGACTGCACAGGATAACCACGCCGACGCGAAGACCGACATCAGCTTTATCCAGGTAGATCCGTTTGAGCGCGAGTTCTCCCAGTCGCAGCAGAGCGGCGGCGGCGGTGGTGGCGGGGGTGGTGGCGGCGGGCAGAACCAGACCGACATCTCGCGCCGCGAGAAGGAACTGATCGCGGAGACATGGAAGCAGATCAACACCAAAGGCGCGACTCCGGATAAAGCTGTTGCCGAGGGCAAGCTGCTAAGCGAGGCGCAGATGGCGCTGCGCCAGCAGGCGGAAGCATTGAGCGCCAGAATGCAGACGCGCGATCTTTCTGCGGCGAACGAAGAGTTCAACAGCTTCGACAAGGATATGCAACAGGCCGCTGCAGGCATGCAGCCGGCTGCGGACAAGCTGAAGGCCCAGCAATGGCAGCAGGCCATGCCGCTGGAGCAGAAGGTGCTGCAGGCGTTGCTGCGCGCCGAGGCCACCTTCCGGCAGATACAGGTTGCGTTCGGCCGACGTGGCGGTGGTGGAGGCGGAGGTGGTGGCGGCGCAGGCCGTGACCTGGCCAGCCTTTTTGACCTCGAGATGGACACGGAGAAGAACCAGTATGAGACCGCATCGCAGACGGCTTCTCCGCAGGAGCAGCAACAGAAGAAAGTAGACGATGCGCTCTCGAAGTTGGACGCTCTGGCCAAGCGGCAGGAGGAGTTGGCGCAGAACCAGGGGCAGAAGCCGCCGACGTTCCAGGAGCGCTGGCAGCAGGAGATGCTGCGTCGCGAGGCAGAGCAACTGCAGCGCGAGATGGAGCAGATGCAGGGCCAGCAGGGACAGAATGGTCAGCAGCAATCCGGCCAGCAGAGCGGACAACAGTCCGGTCAACAAGGACAGCAACAAGGCCAACAGGGTGGGAGACAGCAAGGCCAGAGCGGGCAGCAGTCGGGGTCGCAAGCTGGTGGTCAGCAGAGCGCCTCTGCATCCGGGCCGCAACGCAACGGCCGTCAAGGCACACAGGACGGTAATTCCGACCCGCGTGTAGCGCAGGCGTTGCAAAGGTTGCGTGCTGCGAATGATGCCATGGGGCAGGCCGGCCAGCAGCAGAGCGCCGATGCGGCCAAGCGTGCCGCGGACCGGTTGCGCGAGGCGACCGATGCCCTGGGCGGCGTGCAACAACAGCAGGCCTCCGGTCGGCTCGGCCAGCTGGGACGCGATGCTGATCGCTTGCAGCGGGAAGAGGCTTCACAGTCTGACCGCGTCAAGAAGCTGGCAGATCAAAGCCAGGCGATGCAGGCAAGAGTGCGCGCGGGCAACTCTCCAGGTCGTGATGAGATGGCTGCGGCCGAGAAGGAGCGCCAGAGCCTAGCGAATGAGCGCCAGCAGATGTCCGGCGATCTTGAACAGCTGCGCCGGCAGATGCGCGATGCCGCGCGTGAGCTGGCGCCGACGCAGCCGGGCGCCGCCTCCAGCCTGCGCGATGCGCTGAATGGCATGGACCAGAATGACCTTACCAACCTGGTGCAACGCACTGCCGACTGGCTGCGCAATGGCATCAATCCCAACTCAAACGGGACCGAGGGGGAGATTGCCGGCGGGTTGAAGAAGCTCGACGACCAGGTGCATAAGGCAGGACAACAGGCCGGTTCCGGCCAGCCGGGTAAGCCTGGTGATAACGGAACGCAGACAGCGGCGCTGGACCGCGTGGATCGGCTGCGCAATCAAATTCAGAGTCTGCAGCTGGGGCGCGGCAATAATCAGGGGCAGAATCCGGGGCAGCGCAACGGACAAAATGGTCAATCCGGCCAGCAACAGGGTCAAAGCGGGCGTGGAGCCGGACAGCAGGCAAACGGACAAAATCCCGGCAATCAGCGCGGACAGAATGGTCAGCAAGGGCAGGGCGGTCAGCAGCAGGGCCAGGGACAACGCGGACAGCAGGGTGGTCAACAACAGGGACAGAACGGACAGCAAGGTCAGGGCGGAAATGGCCAGCAGGCCGGCAACAATCCGAACGGCGCCGGTGGCGCGCGCAATGGACAGCAGCGTGGTGGGAACAATCAGGGCGGTCCGCAGCAGTTCGGAGATGGGCCGCTGCGGGGCGGCGGGGGAAGTCAGAACGCGAACCTGAATGTCGATACCGGTGGCCAGAACTTCACCGGCACGCGCAATCCGAATGCGCCGAATGTCGGGCCGAATCCTGCCGATCGACAGCGGGTGATCGATCAGGGGCTGGGCGAACTGGGTCAGCTTCGCCAGGAAGCAAAGGGCAATGCGCAGGCACAGAAGGACATCGACGCGCTGCAGGAGGAGATGAAGAAGCTCGATCCGACGCGGTTCCCGGGGAATCCCGAGGTGGTGGCGGCGCTGCACCAGAAGGTGCTGAACGACGTCGACAAGCTGGAACTGGAGTTGCGTCGCAGCTCGAACCAGCCGCAGTCGGGTGAGGCGCGGACCTCGACGCCTGCCAAGGTGCCGGCGGGGTATGAGGAGTCTGTCGCGGAGTACTACCGGCGGTTGGGCAAAGGTCAATAGAGAGACTGGGAGGTAGCGATAAGATAGGCGCTGGCGGTCTATCGCGTGGATGCTCCTCGAATGAATCAGGAAGAGATACAGCCGTTTCGGCTGGATGGAAAGATTGCGCTGGTGACGGGCGGTGCAAGCGGCATTGGCGCGGCAACATGCCGTGAGCTGGCGCGCGCGTGTGCGGAGGTAATAGTCGCGGATTTAAATCTGGAAGCCGCTGAGGCACTGTCGAAGGAGCTGGTGGGGGCACGAGCGGTCGCGATGGATGTGACGAGCGCGGTGTCGATTGCGGCGGCCGTTGCGAAGATCGAGCGGCTCCATATTTTGGTGAACAACGCCGGCATTGGGCTGGTGGGCGATATCGCAGCAACCGCAGAAGAGGACTTCGACCGCGTGATGCGGGTGAATGCTCACTCGGTGTTTCTGGTGACGAAGGCGCTGCTGCCTAAATTGCTGGAATCGCGCGGATCGATTGTGAACATCGGCTCTATCGCCGGTCAGGTAGGCGTGAAGGAGCGATTTGCGTACTGCGCCAGCAAAGGCGCGGTGATTGCGATGACGCGGCAACTGGCGGTCGACTATCCGAAGCAGCTGCGCGTGAACTGCATTGCGCCGGGGACGGTGCAGACACCATTTGTCGAAGGCTTTCTGGATAAGCACTACGCGCAGGAGAAGGAGCAGATGCGTGAGGTGCTCCGCCAGCGGCAGCCTATTGGGCGGATGGGAACGCCAGAAGAGGTGGCCTCACTGGTTCGGTATCTGTGCAGTAAGGAAGCGGAGTTTGTGCAGGGGGCAGTGATTGCGCTGGATGGTGGATGGACGGCGGCGTAAAGGCGAGCTGCTGGTTATTGGGTGACGGTTGCTAGATGAAGAAGTAGACCAACCGCGGCGCGGGATAAGGAGCAGTAAATGAAGCTGGTGACGTTTGTAGCAGATGGAAGCGAGAAGTCGGGATTGGTGGTTGACGGTGGGATCATCGATCTTGGTGCCGAGGGGTTCAAGGACGCGATCGCGTTCATCAGTGCGCCGCAGAGCGTTCAGGCCGACCTCGCGAAGAAGAAACCGACGCTCGCGCTGGATAAGGTAAAGCTGCTGGCGCCGGTGCCCGCGCCGCCTCGGATCTTCGGCATCGGTGTGAACTACGCCGAGCACGCGAAGGAGACTGGGCACGACACGCAGAAGGTGCCGACGGTATTTCCGGTGATGTCGTCCGCCATTGCGGGGCCCGATGCCGACGTCATCCTGCCCAAGGCTAGTGCCAAGGTGGACTATGAAGCGGAACTGGCCGTTGTGATCGGCAAGGCTGGATACCAGATTTCGGCGGCCGGGGCGATGGAGCACGTCTTCGGCTACACCTGCATGAACGACGTGAGCGCCCGCGACGTGCAGACGGCAACGACGCAGTGGTCGCTGGGTAAAAGCTTTCCGACCTTTGCGCCGATGGGGCCGTGGATCGTCAGCAAAGACGAAATTCCCGATCCGCATGCCCTCCGCATTGGCCTGACTATCGGCGGAGAGAAGCTGCAGGACTCAAACACGTCGAACCTGATCTTTAAGATTCCGGCGCTGATTGAGTACATCTCCGGTATTACGCCGTTGCAGGTGGGCGACGTGATCTCGACCGGAACACCGGCTGGAGTGGGCATGGGGCGAACGCCGCAGCGCTGGCTGAAGGCGGGCGAAGAGATGGTGGTGCACATCGATGGTATCGGCGAGCTAAAAAACCGGCTGGTGGCGGAGAAGTAGCCGCGCCTCACGTCAACAGGTGCCGAACTTGGCTCCGCACACAACTTTCCTCAGTGAAGTGCGTTTGCAGCGGTAAGTTGGCTGTATTCGGACCGCCCGGAAGGCTGGACGGCCGGCCTGAACCGAGGTTAGCTCCATGAAGACGTTTCGCAATCTCCTGCTTAGTCTGATCGCATTTGCCGTAATAGCCGGGGCGGTTGTTCCGGCCAATGCTGCAATGGCCCGCCATCATGGCAATAAGCATCATCGCCCCCACCACCACAAATAGACCACGTAGACCACGCTCATGCGTGGATGAGAGAACAGCCCGGCTACATGCCGGGCTTTCTTCTGTCGGTACGTTTCATCGGTGCATCAACACATACACAACGTGGAAAACTTGCCCGAAACCGCATCCTGAGCTGGCCGGAAAAAGCTGCTAGAATCGATTGAATCCACTCCTTTGAGCGGTCGATCCGCGGCGAAATGCCGGCGCTGGATTCCACGGGGAGCAGGCACATGCGGGCAATTCAGGCGATGCTGGCACTCGAAGACGGGCGCGTCTTCCAGGGCCGAGGCTTTGGTGCGCACGTTGAAGCCGCAGGCGAGGTGGTGTTCAACACGTCGCTGACGGGCTACCAGGAGATATTCACCGACCCCTCCTACGCCGGGCAGATCGTCGTCCTCACCAATCCGCACATCGGCAATTATGGAACCACGCCAAGTGACGCCGAGGCATCGCGGCCCTTCATTGAAGGCCTTGTGACGCGCGAATTTTCGCCAATCAGCAGCAACTGGCGTTCGACGGAAGTGGCGGATGATTATTTGGAGCGCGCCGGTGTTCCGGTAATCGCGGAGGTGGACACGCGCGCAGTCGTGCGGCATCTGCGCACCCATGGCGTGATGCGCGGTGTGATCGCGTCAGGAGAGAATCTCGATGCCGATGCGCTGGTGGCAAAGGCCAAAGCCATTCGCAAGATGGATGGCACCGACCTGGCCAGCGTGGTGACGACGAAGGCGATCTACCAATGGGACGCGAGTGAGCCGCGCAACCAGACGGACGATTTCCTGCTGCCTGCGAATGATGCGGCTGCAGAAAAGGACCAGATGCATGTTGTTGCCTATGACTTCGGCATCAAGCAGAACATCCTGCGCATGCTGGCGCGCGAGAACTGCCGCGTGACCGTAGTCCCCGCGACCACCCCTGCCGAAGAAGCGCTGAAGCTGAACCCGGACGGAATCTTCTTCTCCAACGGTCCCGGCGACCCCGAACCGCTCAACTACGCAATTGAGAACGTGCAGAAGCTGAAAGGGCAGAAGCCGCTGTTCGGCATCTGTCTCGGGCATCAGATATTCGGTCTGGCGCTGGGTGGAAAGACCTACAAGCTGAAGTTCGGGCACCACGGCGGTAACCATCCGATCCTGAACCACGCGACGGGCAAGGTGGAGATCACGGCGCAGAACCACAACTTCAATGTGGACCCGGAAAGCCTGCCCGCAGATGTGGAGCGGACGCACACCAACCTGAATGACCAGACCCTCGCCGGCCTGAAGCATAAGACCGATCCGATGTTCAGTGTGCAGTACCACCCGGAGGCCAGCCCGGGCCCGCACGATTCGCACTATCTGTTCCGCGACTTCCGCAAGATGATGGAGGACTGGAAGAAGTGACTGGCCGCGCAACGCGACAGGGATTCGCCCAGCTGTTCCAGGACGAAGAACGGTTCTGGATTGCAGCGGCATTCCTGTTGGGTGCATTGGCTCTCATGAAAGGACTGCGTGCTCCCAACCTTTGGGCGGCAACGCAGGCCCAGATCAGCTACCAGTTCGGCTTCGCCAAGCGAGGTCTGTTTGGCGAATGGTTTGCGCGCCCTCTGCATCTTGAGATCTATCGCCGCTTTGCGGTATTTTCTTCCATCGCGCTGGCCGGCTTGATGACATCGCTCGCATGGTTCGTTCGCTGGACCGGAATGGTAGCGCGGATTTCTCCAATCGGCATCGCGGTTTTTGCTTCCAGTTACGCAGTTACGTATCTGGGAAACATGAACGGCTATTTCGACATCATCCTGGTGGCGCTCACCATCGCCGTCATCTCTGTGCGCAGACCGCTGCTGCGGTATGCTCTGGCGCTGCCGGCAATTGCGTTTGGGCTCTTGATGCACGAACTTTTTTTGCTCGTGTTCTTTCCGGCGATGCTGGTTCCGTTCCTGCTCGATGCCGCACGCGAGAGTAATGCTCGTCGTGCGCGCTGGATGGCCGTCGCGAACAACAGTCTTATCCTAGCGGCTGTTGGAATTACATGCGCTATCGCCCTGCATCCTTCGCTCAATACCCAGCAGGTGCTGGCGGAGCGGCTGGCGATAGCCCAGCGTGCGGATTTCCCTCTGCGTGGGGACTTCTTCGATGTCCTCACGCGCTCCACAGTAGACAACGTCCGCATCATGATCGCCTACGCCCATGTGCAAGCGTGGTGGATCGATCTGATCAGCAGCGCTGTCGCCGTGGCTCCCGCAATCGCTTTTTTTCTGTGGCTAACGCGCCGCATTCTCGGCGACGTTGGCATCCCACAAATCAAGCAAATCTATCCAACTCTTGTGCTGGCATCGCTGGCGCCGCTTTCTATGAACCTGTTGGGCTGGGATGTAGGCCGATGGTTTGCTCTGGCGCAACTCACCACTTTCCTGGTCTTCGGCGCTGTCTGCCTCTATACCCACGGCCAGCGGCTTAGCCTCTCACCCGCTGTTCAACGTATGGCCATTGCGATTGTTGTATTGAATCTTGTCTCAGGCGAGGCACTGCTCGATGGTGTTTCGATCAGGGCGTATCCGTATCTGTCTTCATTTCGCCATCCATTTTGAGATGGAACTGTTTTAGCGAGGGAAATCTACACGAATGCCACGCAGGAATGACATTGCGAAGATTCTGGTGATCGGGTCAGGGCCGATCGTGATTGGGCAGTCGGCCGAGTTCGACTACTCCGGCACGCAGGCGTGCAAGGCGCTGAAGGCCGAGGGCTATGAGGTGGTGCTGGTGAACTCCAACCCGGCCTCCATCATGACCGATCCGGAGTTTGCCGACCGCACGTACGTCGAGCCGCTGACGACTTCCTATCTGGAAGAGATCATCCGCGTGGAAGCCGAAATGATGGAAGGCCGAAGCGGCAAGTTTGCGGTGCTTCCGACAGTGGGCGGACAGACGGCGCTGAATCTCGCGGTCGACCTTGCCGACTCAGGCGTTCTGGAGAAGTACGGCGTGGAACTGATCGGTGCGAAGCTCGAAGCCATTAAGAAGGCTGAGGACCGGCTGCTCTTCAAGGATGCCATGGCGAAGATTGGCCTGGATATGCCGAAGTCGCAGCTGGTGAATTCGGTGGGCGATGGCTTGGCGTTTGCCGGCAAGATCGGTTTTCCAGTTGTCATCCGGCCTAGCTTTACGTTGGGCGGTTCGGGCGGCGGCATCGCGTATAACCGCGAGGAGCTGAACGAGATCCTTTCGCGCGGGCTTGACCTTTCGCCGGTCCATGAGTGCCTGATTGAAGAGAGTGTACTGGGCTGGAAGGAATACGAGCTGGAGGTGATGCGCGATCTGGCGGACAACGTCATCATCATCTGCTCGATTGAGAACTTCGATCCGATGGGCGTGCACACCGGCGATTCCATCACCGTGGCGCCCGCACAGACGCTGACCGACCGCGAGTATCAGGTGATGCGCGATGCTGCGATCGCGTGCATCCGCGAGATTGGCGTGGAGACTGGCGGCAGCAATGTCCAGTTCGCGGTGAATCCGCAGAACGGCCGCATGATCGTGATTGAGATGAACCCACGCGTGAGCCGGTCGAGTGCGCTGGCCAGCAAGGCGACGGGCTTCCCGATTGCGAAGATTGCGGCGCGGCTGGCGGTGGGTTACACGCTGAACGAGATCCAGAACGACATCACCAAGGCGACGCCGGCATGCTTTGAGCCGACGATCGATTATGTGGTGACGAAGATTCCCAAGTGGCAGTTCGAGAAGTTCCCCGGTGGCGACGACGTGCTTGGCCCGCAGATGAAGTCGGTGGGCGAGGTGATGGCGATCGGGCGGACCTTCAAGGAATCGATGATGAAGGCAGTGCGGTCGCTGGAGACGGGCAAGAAGGCGAGCGCAGCGGACATTGAGCCGCGGCGGCTGACGCAGCGGCTGGTGACGCCGCACCCGGAACGGCTCTCCTATGTGCGCTACGCGTTTGAGCGCGGCATGAACGTGCGCGAGGTGGCGCGCATGACCGGGATGGACCCGTGGTTCCTGAACCAAGTCAAGCAGGTAACGGACGAGATAAAGGCTGTTGCTGTTGCGGGCAAGAACATCTCCGCTGAGGAACTGCGTGCGGCCAAACGTATGGGCATCAGCGATGAGCGCATTGCGGCTGAGTGGGGGCTGAAGTCTGCGACTGAAGTGCGCGAGCTGCGCGCGAAGCTGGGCATCCATCCGGTGTACAAAATGGTGGATACCTGCGCGGGCGAGTTTGAGAGCTACACGCCGTATCTCTACAGCTGCTACGACGAAGAGGACGAGCAGCCGCCGACGACGCGCAAGAAGATCATCATCCTGGGTAGCGGGCCGAATCGCATTGGGCAGGGCATCGAGTTCGACTACTGCTGCTGCCATGCTGCATTCGCGCTGCGTGAGGACGGCTTCGAAACCATCATGGTGAACTGCAATCCCGAGACGGTCTCGACCGACTACGACACCAGCGACAGACTGTACTTCGAGCCGCTGACGCTAGAGGACGTACTGGCGGTGTATGAGCACGAGGCTTCGGGCGGCGCGGAGATTGGGATGATTGTGCAGTTCGGCGGGCAGACGCCGCTGAACCTGGCACTGCCGCTGAAGGCGGCAGGCGTGCCAATCATCGGGACCTCGCCCGAGTCGATCGACCTGGCAGAGGACCGCAAGCGCTTCGGCAAGCTGATTGAAGAGTTGAAGATTCCGCAGCCAGAGGGCGCGATGGCGACCAGCGTGGAAGAGGCGTTGGCCGGTGCGCGGCGCGTGGGTTATCCGGTGCTGGTACGGCCCAGCTACGTGCTGGGTGGACGTGCCATGGTGATCGCGTATGACGACGAGGCGATCGTGCGTTACATGACGACAGCGATCGAGTACTCGCAGGAGCGGCCGGTGCTGATCGACCACTTCCTCGAGAGCGCGACCGAATGCGACGTGGACGCTCTGTGCGACGGCGAGAACGTGGTGATCGCCGGCATCATGCAGCACATTGAGGAGGCGGGCATTCACTCCGGCGACTCATCCTGTGTGCTGCCGGCAGTGGACTTGAGCGAGGACGTGCTGAAGACGATCCGTGAGTACACGCGCAAGCTGGCGATGTCATTGAACGTGATTGGGCTGGTCAACATCCAGTTCGCGATCCAGCGCGGCAAGGTGTTTGTGATCGAGGTGAACCCGCGCGCCTCGCGCACGGTGCCCTATGTCTCGAAGGCGACGGGCGTTCCGCTGGCGAAGATCGCCTCGCGGCTGATGACGGGACAGAAGCTGAAGCAACTGCTGCCGGAGTACGTGGAGTCGGGCAAGGACCTCGATACGGGCGCGCACTTCTTCGTGAAGTCGCCGGTCTTCCCATGGGGCAAGTTCCAGGGCACGGACACGGTGCTCGGTCCGGAGATGAAGTCGACCGGCGAGGTAATGGGTGTGGCGGACAACTTCGGCGAGGCGTTTGCGAAGGCGCAGATCGCCGCGGGGCAACGGCTTCCGGTGAAGGGCACTATCTTCATGAGTGTGAACGACTCGGACAAGGAGGCGGTCGTTTCGCTGGCGCGGACGTTCGTCGAGATGGGCTTCCACATCGTGGCTACGCACGGCACCGCTGAGGTGATGGAGGCGGGCGGCTTGCAGCCGGAGCGCGTGTACAAGGTGAAGGAAGGCCGGCCGAACGTGGTAGACCTGATCAAGGGCGACCGTATCCAGCTGATCGTCAACACACCGCACGGGCAGGACACCTTCTTCGACGAGAAGGCGATTCGAAGAGCTGCTGTCACCGCACGCATTCCTACGATCACAACACTGGCGGCGGCACGCGCGGCGGCGGAGGGCATCGCGGCGCTGCAGAAGGGCGAGATGACGGTCTATGCGCTGCAGGAACTGCATGCGAGCCGTGAGGCGACGCTGGCTTAGTTGTGCAGGCCCTGCATGAGGGCTTCTAGGGCTGCGCGTTGCTCGCCGGTAGGTGGAAGGTGCGGCAGCCGCTGGAGGCCGGCGGCATAGCCGTTGAGGTCACAGGCGTACTTGAGGCCGCCGGGGCCGAGCGATTCGGCGAGTGCAGCGGCTTCTCGGATGCGGTGCTGCTTCTCTTCGGCCAGCGGAGCGTCGCCGTCTTTCCATGCGGCGTAGACCTCATAGCAGGCCTGCGGCGCTGCGGCGGCGAAGGCGGGCGCAATGCCTGTGGCGTTGGCGTTGAGCGCATCGAGGAGAGAGCCCGAATTGCCGCTGAGGATCTGGAAGCCGACGGATTTGGTACGCGTGCGCAGCGCGGGTGCTTGTGTGGGCGGTTCGGCTACTGCGGTTGCTGAGCTGGTGAGGGAGGCTGCGGAGACGAGCGCTGGCGGGGGGGCTGTTTCTGCAGCCAACTGCATGCGTGCGGTAACGGCCGCGAAGGTAGTGGTGACGGTGACTTGGCGCTGCAGGTCATTCACAGGTATTCGGGCGAAATCGGAGTCGGGCTCGGAGGATAGGAGGCCGATGATGTTGGGATGTTGGCTGAGCTCTGCGACGGTCACGCCGGAGATGGTGTGCCTCTCTGTGCTGCCAAGGATGATTGGGAGCGGTGAGCGATCTGCGATTGTCTGGAAGTAGGCCAGGAACTCTGGATATGTGTTTGTAACCAGCGGGTAGCTGATGAGGATGGCGTCGTATCGGTGTTGGGCGGCGAAGTCAGCGAGGGCGAGGACGGAGCGGACGCTGTCGCGGGCGATGCCGGCGATGAGGACCTTCTCCGGCGCGGCGGCTTGAGCGGCGGTGCGCAGGACGTCGCTGGTCTCGTCGTCTGAGAGCAACGAGGGTTCGGCGGAGGGGCCGAGGATGATGAGGCCGGCAGCGGGTGTTTTGGAGTAGCGGGCTACGTTGCGCTCAAGCTTGTCCAGTGCGACGCTGCCGTCGGCTGCGAACGGCGTGGTGAGCGGGATGTGGAGGCCTTCGAGAAGCACAGCGCTAGCCACGAGGTTCGCCTCCGACGGGGAGTGGTTCGCTGGCTGAGCCGGGAGCGACGGAGGCCGGGTAGTAGATGGGCCAGCGGCGTGCGGCCGCGAGGTCGATGAGAGCAGGTGTGGGGTTGACGGGGAAGCTGCCATTGCTGCTGTTTGCGCCGCGCGCGATCTGGATCATAGCGGCGTCGTGGATGGAGTTGCCGAAGACGGCGTGGGGAGCGGTGATGCCGACGCGGGCGAGCGAGGTAGCCTTGCCTTGGTCAGTGGGAACGTCGAGGATGCGATCAGTGACGATGCCATTCTCGATGGCTACGCGGGCGCAGAGGACGCGGTCGGCTGGGATGTTGAAGCGGCGGACGCCTTCTTCGATGACCCAGTCGTTGGTGGAACTGACGGCCCAGATCTCGACGCCGCGGGATTGCATCTCGGCGATGAGGGCGCGGAGTTCAGGGAAGATGCGGGGTTCGATCTCGGTGGCGAAGAACTCGGCGGCGGCGCCGCGCATGGCGGCTTCGCTGAGGCCGCGGTAGACCTGCACCATCTCGCCGCATATGGTGAGTTCGTCATTCGTTCCGGCGAGGTAGGACTGATAGCGTTGATCGAGCCAAGCGATGGCGTCGGGCGAGAGGATGCCTTTGGCGATGGTCCAGCGCATGAAGCCAGAGCCGGCATCGCCGGACCAGAGGGTGCCGTCGCAGTCAAAGACGGCGATGGGACGGTCGGATTTCTCCCGGCCAGAGACTGCGGTGAGGGCAGCGGTGTGGAAGTCAGCAGTGGTGAGGACGGCGGGGGCGGTTTGTGAGGCCAGAGTCACCAGGATCCCCCCCCTATGTCCTCGCAGAGTTCGCTGATTCGGCGTGGGTTGCGAAGGTATGTCGCGAAAATGGTGCCATTTTGCATGCCAAAGTGTGAGGTTCCCAGGTGCCCAACAGCCAGGCACCTGGGGCACCCAGCATTTGTTTGGATTGTCCCCATACTTCTATTGTAGCGATTTGGTGAAACTAAACTGCCACTCGGATGCTGCTGTTTCTGAAGGAGATGAGCGCAAAGGGGGCTTGACAGGCACCCGACAGCCAAGTCAGCGAGTCAGCAATTCGGCAGATAAGGCAAAGGCAACCCACCCTTTCGCGATGAAGCTGCGAAAGGATGGGCCACCCGATTCTTCGCGGGGCAAGGTCAGTTTTCGGAGGGGTGGTCGATGGAGTCGATGACGACGACCTCGACGGGGCCTTTGGTGAGGACGAGGCGAAGGCCGAGGGTCTGTTCGAGCGCGGTTTCGAGCGAGGGTGCGTCTGAGGCGGCTCCGGCGTTGGCGGACTCGGCGTTTGCCCAGCGTAAATCGTCGATGTCGAAGTAACCGGGGAAGCCGGTCTGGTCGGCGACGGGGCGGTCGCCGGTGAGATTGAGGTTGCTGCTAAGCATGCCGATGAATTTCGCCATGGAGATGGCGTGGGCGCGGACTGTCGTGGTGTTCCTGCCGCTGAACCCAATGTGAAAGCTTTCGGGTGCGACTGGCTCATTGGGGGTCGATGCGGGCTGGTCGGCGGTGAAATCGTGCGGCGGTGGTGCCACGACCGGCTTTAGCTTGAGACCGCCTCTTGCGGGCACGAGCGCGTAGATGGGCAGGTCGCGCACCTCAAAGTGAACTTTGAGATGAAAGCGATCTGCGAGGAGCGACTGCTGCATGGCATGGTTCAGCTCGAACTTTCGTGTATAGGTCATGTTGCGCATTGCAAGTTCAAGATCGGCTGGAGGCTTTCCCTCGATCTGGAAATTATCTTTGTCGATCCAAGCGGGACCACCGATGACTTGCGCGGATGGGAGGCGGCTTGTTCCGAAGGCGAAGGCTTCGCGGATGATCTCTCGCGCGGTATCACCGCAGCAAGGCGCGCCAGGGATGTAGGCGAAGGGCTTGATGGTGGCGACTTCGTAAGAGAGCGGCGTGGCTGGGTGGTATACGCGGACGAGGGGAGCAGCGGTCTGGGCAGAGGCGGTGAGCGCGAGGAGGGAGGAGAGAAGCGCCAGAGAGCGGGCGGAGAGCATGGAGAATTGTAGCGTCAGCCCATGCAGTGGGTGGTTGGATGATGGAGCAAAATAGAGCGATATGGCGATAGAGATACAGATTCCGTCGACGATCAAGGTGGGTGGAGGCTGCATTGCTGAGGTGCCGGATGTGCTGGCGCGGCTGGAGTGCCGGCGTCCGCTGCTTGTGACGGATGCATTTTTGATGAGCACGGGGCTGGCGCAGAAGTTGAAGGCCGAGATTGAGGCGCGCGGGATTGCGTGCGCGATCTTCCACGAGACGGTGCCGGACCCGACGACCGAGGCGGTGGAGCGGGGTGTGCGCGCGTACGTTGAGGGAGGGCATGACAGCCTGGTGAGCCTGGGTGGCGGCAGCCCGATCGATACAGCGAAGGCGATTGGGATGCTGGCTGCGAATGGCGGGAGGGCGCGCGATTATAAGGTTCCGAACGCGCCGGCGAAGGCAGGGCCGAAGCACATCGCGATTCCGACGACAGCAGGGACGGGTTCTGAGGTGACGCGCTTTACTGTGGTGACCGATTCCGAGACGCAGGAGAAGATGCTGATTGCAGGTGCGCCGCTGTTGCCGGATGCGGCGGTGGTGGATTACGAGCTGACGCTGACGATGCCGGCGCGGCTGACGGCGGATACCGGCACCGATTCGCTGACGCATGCGATTGAAGCGTATGTGAGCCGCAAGGCGAATGCGTTTTCCGATGCGTTTGCGCTGGCGGCGATGAAGACGATATGGACGGAGCTGCCGGTAGCGTTTGCGGAGCCGGGAAACCTTCGCGCGCGTGAGGCGATGATGCTGGCGGCGACGCAGGCGGGGCTCGCGTTCTCGAACGCAAGCGTGGCGCTGGTGCATGGGATGAGCCGACCGCTGGGTGCACACTTCCATATTCCGCACGGACTTTCGAACGCAATGCTGCTGCCGGCGGTAACGGCGTTCTCGGTTGTGGGCGCGCCGGGACGTTATGCGGAGTGCGCGCGGGCGATGGGCGTGGCTGAAGCGAGTGATACGAATGATGCGGCGACGGCGAAGCTGGTGGAGGCGCTGTATGAGCGGAATAGGGAGCTGCAAGTGCCGACGCCGAAGGCATATGGCATTGCGGAGGACAAGTACCATGCGCTGATTCCGACGATGGCGGCGCAGGCGCTGGCATCGGGGTCGCCGGGGAACAATCCGCGGGTTCCGAGCGCCGAGGAGATTGCGGAGTTGTATCGCGAGGTTTGGGGCTGAGCCTCCGGGTTTCAATGAACCTGGCGTTCTGGTTAGAACGGTTCCAGCATCGATGACAATCGGATCATCGTCGGGGTCCTTCGACTGCGCATCGCGCTGATGCGCGATGCTCCGCTCAGGATGACAGGCTTTTGGGTTAGTTGTCGGTGGGGTGGTCGATGGAGTCGATGACGATGACCTCGACGGGGCCTTTGGTGGCAACGAGTTTGATGCCGAGGGATTCTTCGAGCGCTGTGGCGAGGGAGGGCGCGTCGGAGGCAGGGTTCGCTGCGTCGGCGTTGGTGGTGAGTGGCGCGAAGGAGAGGTCATCGACATCGAAGTGGCCGGTGAAGCCGGTGCGGTCGATGATGGGTCGGTCGCCGGCTTCGCCGCTGTTGTTGCGGATGAGATTGAGCAGGCCTGACATGTCCGTGGCGCGAGCCTTCATGCTTCGTTCGCCGTTGGACTTCATCATGATCATCATCATGCCAGGAGGGAGCGGGCCATTGGGATTGAAGGCGGGCGGAGGCTGAGGCGGCGCGTTGGGATCGCGCTCGGGAGGGGCGTCGACGGCTTTGATCTTGAGACCGCCTTTGGCGGGCACCAATTCGTAGACTGGCATCTCGCGGACCTCAAAGTGGACTTTGAGATGAAGGCGGTTGGCGAGGAGAGACTGCTGCAGCATGCGGTTCTGCGCGCTGCGTTCCTCATTGGTCATCTTCTTCAGTGCGACTTCGAGGTCGGGCGAGGGCTTGCCGTTGACGGAGTACTTGTCTTTGTCGATCCAATCAGGGCCGCCGATGACCTGCGCGGTTGCAAGCGGAGCCGAGGAGGATCCGTAGGCGCGGCGGATGAGTGTACGAGCCGTGGGGCCATCCATGATGCGACGGGCCATATTGGGGCCGCTCATGAGGACACCGGCATTCTCATCGAAGGGCTTGATGGTTGCGACGTCGTAGGAGGGCAGCGGCGGAGTTGCGTGGAAGACGCGGGCGATGGGGTCGGCGGTCTGGGCCCATGTTTGGGCTGACGCAGTGAGGGCAAGGAGAGAACAGAGGACTGCCAGCGTACGGGCTCTGAGCATGATGGATTGTAGACGGGTGAGTGGGGGTGGGTGTCACCCCAAATGATTGAGGGAAGATGGGAGTTTCGGTGAGAACGGCGCGGGCGGTTGAGGCGATCGGATCACCGTCGGGGGTCCTTCGACTGGGCATCGCGCTGGCGCGCAATTCTCCGCTCAGGATGACAACCTTTGTGGTGAGTGCTTAGATCGGGGGCTGGGCATTGACGACCGGAAGGCCGGCAGGCGGGGTGAAGATGAAGTCGGAGGGAGGGATGGGGAGGTCTTCCTTCTGGTCGGAGAAGATGAAGAAGGTTGTGGCGCCGGTGATCTCATCGATCTTCATCGAGTGGATCGCGCCGTCGGCGGAGACGGTGAGGGTGAGCCAGTGGACGCGGTCGGCCATGGCTTTGGGGATGCCGGTGATGGTGAACGTGGCTTGAGTCTGCGAGGCGGATGTGACGGGTGCGACGGCGATATGGTCGAGCTCTTTGGCGAGTTGGGTGTGGCCGAGGAGGAGGCGGAGCGGGGTTCGGAGGTCGTCGAGCTGCTTGGCGGGGGCGCGGGTGACCTGTGCGTCGCCGGGGGTGTAGAACCAGGCGAACTTGCCGTCGAGGACGAAGAGCTTGCCGGCGGGGGTGTCGTAGCTCCAGCGCATGAGGCCGGGCTTGCGGAGTTCGAGGGTGCCGGACTCGGTGCGGTCGAGGCCCATGCCGGTGTAACGCTCGGTGTAGCGGGCGCGAAGGGTGTGGAGATGGTTGTAGTGGTCGTCGACGCGTTTGAGGAGGTCGGGCGGCTGGGCGAGGGCGGGCATCGCCAGCAGCACTGCGGCGATGAACAGGCGGAAATGCAGGTCCTTCAACTGCTCGCAGTGCTGACGCACTCCGCTTCGCTCAGGATGATGCCGGATAAACATTATTCCGCTTACTGGGACAGCGACTGGGTGCAGTTGGTGCCGCCGGTGGGGTCAACCTTGATGAGGTTGTTCTCGTCGGAGCAGTAGCCGTTGTCGCCCTTGGTTTTGCTGAGGGGGACGCCGGTGATCTCGACTGAGTTGTAGATGTCCTGATTGTTCACGGTCTTTTTGTCGCCGCAGGTGACGGTGAAGACATATCCGGACTTGATACCGGTGGTGGCGAGTGCAGGATCAATGATCTGCGCGGCCTGTGCGGATGGGGGGCCGGCTTTGGGGTCGCCGCCAAGCACGGCGATGGGGCATCCAAAGCCAGTGGTGGGATAAGCGGAGTTGTAACTCATCTCGGCTGCGGCCAGCGTCTTCATCGTCTGCACGGCAGAGGTCTGGTTGGCGTTCTTGGTCAGTTTGAGTGCCTGAGGAATCGCAAGCAGCATCAGGACGATGATAATCGACATGACGATGAGCAGCTCGATGAGGGTGAAGCCGGCGTCACGAGTTGCTAGTTGCTGGTTGCTGGTTGTTAGCTGTCGGCGTGCAAACGTCATGGGATCCTCGGGAGGTTCTGCGCTTTGTTAAGCGAGACGGATGGGCTTCCATCTCGTTAGTGAGGGTAACAGAATGAGTGGGGCGCAGAGCAGTGTGCGGGACTGGGAATGGCAAAAGACAACCCATCCTTCCGGCGATCAACTGCGAAAGGATGGGCCACCCGGCAAGTTAATAGCTATGGTTAGAGGGCCTGTTCTCCGCGTTCATCGTTGCGTATACGGATAGCCTCGTCGATTTTAGTGACGAAGATTTTGCCGTCGCCGATCGAGCCCGTGCGGGCGACAGAGATGATGGCCTCGACAGCCTTGTCCACAATGAGGTCGGGGACTACCACCTCGAGTTTCGTTTTAGGCAACAGATCTACTGAGTATTCGCGGCCGCGATAGAACTCGGTGTGGCCTTTCTGGCGGCCGTGACCGCGGGCTTCGAGGATGGTCATTCCGGTAACGCCGGCTTGAATGAGGGCGTCTTTGACGGAGTCGAGTTTGGATGGCTGAATGATTGCTTCAATCTTGTGCATGTGCTTTCTCCAAATTGCGTGGTTGAGGATGATGTTGGTCACGTGTCAGCGAGCTGCGATCAGGCGGCGTGGTCGTAGCCCTCTTCACCGTGCAGCGTGAGGTCAAGGCCTTCGATTTCCTGCTCGGGCGTGACGCGCAGGCCGATAGTCTTGTCGACAAGGAAGAGCAGCGCGAGCGTGCCGACGAGCGAGATGACCCAGGCGATGCCGACGCCGGCGAACTGGTTGAACATCTGGTGCGCATTGCCTTCCATCAGGCCGGAGGGGAGGACGTTGCCTGCCGCGTCCTTGAAGATGGGGTTGATGGAGCTGTTGGCGAAGACTCCGGTGAGGATTGCGCCGAGAGTGCCGCCTGCTCCGTGCACGCCGAAGGCGTCGAGCGCATCGTCATAGCCGAAGATGTGCTTGACTTTGGCGACCATGAAGTAGCAGAAGATGCCGGCGAGCAGTCCGATGACGATGGCGCTCATGGGATGGACGAAGCCTGCGGCGGGCGTGATGGCGACGAGTCCTGCGACGGCGCCGGAGATGGCGCCGAGTGCGCTGGGCTTACCGTTGCGCAGCCATTCGACTGCGGCCCACGAGGCTGCTGCGGCTGCGGTGGCAAAGTGGGTGGCTACGAAGGCGCTGGTGGCGAGCGATCCGGCGGAGAGCGCGCTGCCGGCGTTGAAGCCGAACCAGCCGACCCAGAGCAGACAGGCTCCGATGAAGCTGAGGACGACGGAGTGCGGCGGCGTCATCTCTTTGGGATAGCCGAGGCGCTTGCCGAGGTAGACCGCACAGACCAGAGCGGAGACTCCTGAGGTTATGTGCACGACGGTGCCGCCGGCGAAGTCGAGCGTGGGGAAGGCACCGCCGAGCGCGGCGTTGAGCAGGCCACCCTTGCCCCAGACCATGTGCGCCATGGGCGAGTAGACGACGATGGCCCAGAGCACGAGGAATACTGCCATCGCACTGAACTTCATGCGCTCGGCGAAGGCGCCGGTGATGAGGGCAGGGGTGATGATGGCGAACATCAGCTGATAGATCATGAAGGTCTGCACAGGGATGGTCGAGCCGTAATCGGCATCCGGCGCAAGGCCGACGCCGCGCAGGAAGATGTGGTGCAGCCCGCCGAGGACGCTGGAGCCGGAGTCAAAGGCAAGGCTGTAGCTGAGGAAGGCCCAGAGCAGAGAGATGATGGCCATCATGGCGAAGCTCTGCATCATGACGGAGAGCACGTTCTTCTTGCGAACGAGGCCACCGTAGAAGAGCGCCAGACCGGGGCCGGTCATCATGAGGACCAACGCGGAGCTGACGAGCATCCATGCGTTGTCGGCGTTGGAGACGGTGAGGGGTTGCGGTGCGGCTTGGGCAAGACAGGTGCCGGCGCACAATGCGCCGACCAGTAAAGCAAGCAGGAGGGAACGATATCGCTTCATGAAATTCTCCGAGTTCTCGTAGACGTGCGGTTTCGTCTGTGCCGTCCAGCGGCGTGCAGAACCATGAGCACGCCCGGTTGAAAGAACGAGAGGTGCGTCAAGGTATGCGACGCTGCGGTCGTCAGAGGGCGAGATCGCACGCGGAGGTCAGGCATTGCGTGGCGGACGATAAAGTCCGAGCGCGATGCATCCGGCACATGCGGTGTCTCAGTTCTGACGGGCAGAGCTTATGGTCGGCGAGTTTTCGATGGGTTAGATCGGCGAAGCGGAAGGTCTAACAGCGAAGGACCATGGAACGCAGGATTACGCCGCGGCTGGATACCTGGCGGCTGTCCGAGATGCGGATGGAGCTCCATGACTCGTGTGTGTGCGACGAGGAGGCCTTCGCAGAGACAGTGATTGTGCCCTGCGAAGCAGCCGTTGAGTGGCCGACGACGGAGTGCGCGCGAAGCATACCGTCGGGCATGTCAATGGAGGGCGCGATGAGGACTGTGGCGACGGCGATGACGACCGCTAGTGTGATGACGCTCTGGAGCCAGCGACGGTTGCCGAAGATGAAACGCTCCGCCATAGGCGCATTGGAAAACGCAAGGCATGAGGATTCCATGAAGTTTCTAAAAACGCGAAAGTAACGGCAACCCACCCTTTCACGATAGGGCTGCGAAAGGATGGGCCACCCGTCTGAGTCCCGCAGCTAACAGGCGAGGGCTTCGCGGGTGATGGTGAGGTCGCCGAGGTTGCCGAGGGCGGCGACGGCGATCGAGTCGGGTTGGAAGAGTTGCGAAGCGAGGGTCTGGATCTCGGTGGGGGTGACTGCTTCGACCTCGGCGATGATCTCGTCGACAGAGAAGAAGCGGCCGAAGTAGATCTCCTGGCGGGCGAGGTTGGACATGCGCGAGCCGGATGTTTCGAGGCCAAGGACGATGTTGGACTTGAGCTGGTCCTTGGCGCGCTTGAGCTCGGCATCGGAGACGGGTGAGGATTTGAGGCGCGCGAACTCTTCGATGGTGAGTTTGAGGACTTCGGCGGTATGTTCGGTGGACGTGCCGGCGTAAACGGCGAGCAGGCCGGTGTCGCGGAAGGGATTCATCTCCGAGTAGATCGAGTAGGCGAGGCCGCGCTCTTCGCGCACGGACTGGAAGAGGCGGGAGGACATGCCGCCGCCTAGCATGGAGTTGAGCAGGTAGATGGAGAAGCGGTCGGCTGAGTTGACGGGCGGCGCGGTGACACCGATGCAGAGCTGCACCTGCTCGAGAGACTTCTTGCTCTTGAGCGTGATGTGCGGCGTGGCGGCGGGCGCGGCGATGCGGTCAGGCTCAGCGGCCCCGGCGGCGGCGAGCGAGGCGAAGTGCTCGGCGACCTGGGCCACGAAGGAGTCGTGGTCCAGATTGCCGGCGGCGGCGAAGACCATGTTGCGCGGAGTGAAGCGCGAGGCGTAGAAGTCGAGGACGATCTGCTGGTTGAAGGCCTTGACGGTGCGCGCGGTGCCGAGAATGGGACGGCCGAGGGCGTGCGACTTCCAGAAGTTCTGGGTGAAGGTCTCGTGGACGAGATAGTCGGGGTTGTCCTCGTCCATCTTGATCTCTTCGAGGATGACGCCCTGCTCGCGGGTGATGTCTTCCGGCGTGAAGGTGGGGTGGAGTACGAGGTCGGCGAGGAGGTCGAGCGCAGGGGCGACGTGGTCGTCGAGGACCTTGACGGTGAAGCAGATGCCTTCCTTGCCGGTGAAGGCGTCGAAGTTGCCGCCGATGGAGTCTGCCTCGCGGGCGAACTGCTGCGCGGTGCGCGAGGTGGTGCCCTTGAAGACCATGTGTTCGACGAAGTGGGAGATGCCGTTGATGGCGAGAGGCTCGTCACGGGAGCCGGAGTTGACCCAGACGCCCATGGAGACGGAGCGGACGTGGGGGATGGATTCCGTGAGGACGAGCAGGCCGTTGGGCAGGCGGGTGCGGCGGAGATTGCGGGCAGGAGTGGCGGCGGGGCTGGATGAAGCGGAGAGGGTTACGGACATGCTGGCTTCTATTCTAGAGTTCACACGAATTGGATGCGGACGGGGGCTTGTGGATGGGCGGTAGACTAAGGCAAAGGCTTAACACGGATTGACACAGATAGCACGGATCAAAGTACATGTAAAAGACGAGGCTCAGCGAAGTAAGTGGTAGATAAAAAGCAGGTTGATTTAGCGAACGATAAGTCTCTGTTCGGAATGGGGCCGGAGGAGCTTCGCGCGGTTATGGAGGGGCTTGGGCTGCCTAAATATCGCGCGGTGCAGCTGGGCGAGGCCCTGTACAAGCAGCGGGTGGTGCGGCTAGAGGATGTAACGACTCTGCCAGCGGCGGTACGCGAGGGGCTGGCGGAGGCTGGATATGCCGTGGGGCTGCCAGAAATTGTCCAGGCGGCGAAGTCACTAGACGGCACGGAGCGATACCTGATCCGCATGGCGGATGGCGAGACAGTAGAGACGGTCTGGATGCCGGACGGCGACGGCGGCGAACGCGGGGATGGGAGCGAGGCGGCTGAAGAAGAGGAAAGCGGCTATAAGCGGGCGACGATCTGTGTATCGAGCCAAGTGGGGTGCGCGGTGAATTGCCAGTTCTGCCTGACGGCTAAGCTGGGAGTGAAGCGGAACCTGACGACGGGCGAGATTGCAGGGCAGGTGGCTGCAGTGCTGAATCGGCACAAGGTTCGGCTGGGCAGCGGGAAGGGCATCGACACGCCGAGCCGGATCAACCTGGTGTTCATGGGGATGGGAGAGCCGTTCCTGAACTACGACGCCTTCATGAAGGCCGTGCATCTGCTGCGCGGGATGGGAATACCCGAGTCGCGGATGACAGTGTCAACCAGTGGGATCGAGCCGTCGATCCGAAGATTTGCTGAGGAGCCGGTGCGGCCGAAGCTGGCGCTGAGCCTGAATGCGCCGAACGATGCCATCCGGCGGGAGATCATGCCGATCACGAAGAAGTGGGACATCGCGGCGCTGATGGATGCGCTGAAGGCGATCCCGTTTGGCAAGCGCGAGTATGTGACGTTTGAGTACGTGCTGCTGGGCGGGGTGAACGATCGCCCTGAAGATGCGCGTGAAGTGCTGGCCCTATTGAAAGGCATGAAGGCGAAGGTGAACCTGATTGTGTGGAACCCGGGGCCGGGAATTGATTACCACCAGCCAAAGCCGGAGGATGTTGCGGTGTTCCACCGGATGCTGGTGGATGGCGGGATCCCGACGTTTACGCGACG
>Ga0207694_10001169_pt1 | contig 22734 bp, 18 predicted proteins | sample KBSC34metaG_FD_184353 | JGI IMG/M metagenome (GOLD analysis project Ga0207694, IMG submission 184353) | Corn rhizosphere microbial communities from Kellogg Biological Station, Michigan, USA - KBS C3-4 metaG (SPAdes) (version 2) | ecosystem: Host-associated > Plants > Roots > Rhizosphere > Soil... | reverse complement strand
CGTCGGACTCGGCGGCGCGCTTTTACTCACGCGATTAATGACGACCCTTCTGTTCGGCGTGACTGCGACTGACGCTCTCACCTACGTCACCGTCGCCCTCGGACTCATCATCGTCGCTGTGTTCGCCTGCTGCATCCCAGCGCGGCGCGCAACAAAAGTCGACCCACTCGTGGCCCTGCGATTCGAATAGTTACATCATGTAAATTCTGTAAATCCTGTTATCCTGTCTAACATGAGCGTGAATCTCAGCAGACGTAAATTCTGCGCGATTGCGGCGCTCGCCTTTGGCAGTGCGTGCAAACGAAACGGTGGATCGGTAATCGTGAGTGATGGACGACTCACCGCGCGCCCGCGCAACGGTGTCAAGACTTCCGCCACTGGAGAGATCAAGCTCGGCATCGATAGCGAGCGTGACGCGGTGCTTCAGATACCAAAGAACGGCGGTCAACGGCCGCTGCCGCTGTTCGTAATGTTGCACGGAGCGACACAGAGTTCCGACGAGATGTTCTGGTATCTGGGTTCGACTTACGAAGAAGCAGGAATCGCCGTGCTGGCGCCAAACTCACGCGACACAACCTGGGACGCGATGGGCGGCGACGGTTTCGGAATAGATGTCGAGTATTTGAATCGCGCGCTCGAGCGTGTGTTTGAGACCACTGCGATCGATCCGGCGCGCGTATCGATCGGCGGGTTTTCCGATGGCGCCAGTTACGGACTGTCGCTCGGACTGATCAATGGTGACTTCTTCAAAAGCATCGTCGCGTTCTCACCGGGATACGTGATCAGCGGCGATCTGCGCGGTCAGCCGCGAATCTACATCTCACACGGTACGCACGATCACATTCTTCCGATCGATCGTTGTGGACGCCGCATCGCCGCGGGACTGAAGTCGTACGGCTACGACGTCACGTTTCGCGAGTTCGACGGCGATCACGAGATTCCCACCGGCATCGCGCGCGAAGGATTGTCGTGGTGTTGAAAGCGCGCTAGCGTACAGTCGCGCGTCGCCTCACTTCAATGCGGCATGTTTGTAATACTTTCAAGCAAAAAACTGAAAGATGCTGGTCCAACCCGCGATTACGTTGACGTCTGATCACGGCACAGGATTTTCTTGGTCACGACGCAAAAGAACCAGGGTTAACAACACGGGTATGAATTCAGCGACAGAGGTGGAGGATGAAGTCAGGCGCGTAGAGTCTGAGTGGGGCGTGGCTTTCGAACGTAAGGGAATGGCTACACTCGACCGCCTGATGGCCGATGAATACATCCTTACGGATCCGCTTGGGAATGTACGGAGCAAAGCGGAGAGTCTTGCGGCAATCGAAATGAACCAAATTAATTTCGAGAGCCACTGAAAGTGATGACGTAAAGGTTCGGATCAATGGCGACACGGCGGTCGTGACGGGAAGATCGACGTTCCGCGGTCGTTATAAAGGCTGGTCAATGGCCGGGCGCTACCAGTACACGGACGTGCTCGTGAAGCGACGTGGCGCGTGGAAGGCGGTCGGCTCACACATCACAGCGCTGGGAACCGGGCCGCTGCGACTGCGGTTCGGTCACTTCCTCTGCAACTGGCTTTTTTAGCCACAAAAAGGCGCAAAAACGCAAAAAGTTCAGAAATGCCGTAATTTGGATTTTTCTCTGTGGCTCTCTGCGTATCTCCGCGTCCTCTGCGTTGAAATAGCCATTAACCGCAGGATCGCAGAGGGCCGCAAAGGATTACTTCTTAAATTAGGTCACTACCGTTTGTGGCTAACGATTGCGGCGGCCACCAAGCTGTGCCGACAGTTTCAGCGCCGTTGTTTGCACGATCTTTCCCAGGGACGGCAAATAATCGTCATTGAGTTGACTCACTGTACCGGTGACGCCGATCGCCGCTGCAACCTCGCCACTTGCTGAAAACACCGGCGCGGCCACACAACGCACACCAACGGCGTGCTCCTCGTCATCAATCGCGTAACCACGACGGCATATTGCGGCGAGCTCTTCGAATAGATGCGGGAGGGTCACGATCGTTCGTGGCGACACGGGCCTGAGCGGATGTAATCCCGCGATCTCCTGCACTTCTTCACGACTCAAGTGACAGATCAGCGCCTTACCGACCGCGGTAGCCTGTGGCGCAACTCGTCTTCCGTTCCAGATGTCCATCTTGATAAAGCCCGGCGACTCGATGCGCTCGATATACACGGCGTCGCCGTGATCGAGAATTGCGAGATGGGCTCCGAGGCGCGTAGTCTCAACGAGTTGTCGCAAGTGCGGCATCGCGAGCTCTCGCAGCGCCATGCCCTGCATCGCTTGTCCACCGAGACTTAGGACGCGGATGCCGAGCGTGTGCTGTCCGGTTTCAGGGTCGCGTCGCACGTATCCACGGCCCACGAGCGTTCGCAAAAGGTAACTCGTCGAGCTTTTCGGCAAGCCCGCCGCACGACTAATCTCCGACGTGCTCAGCCCGTGATTCCGGCTGGCGAGAAGCTCGAGAATCGATAGCGCCCGCTCAACAGAGGTTACCTGTTCACGATTGTGATCACGTTTACTGGTCTCCGCGCTTCTTGCGACTGCTGCCCTCATCCTTGATTCCTCCGCAGATGAAATACTGTTCACAATGCTGAACCAGTATCTTTGCCGGAAAGTTAATGGAATCACTTTTATAACGGAGATTTGTGAACAGCTCTGTACGTTACCGCACGAGAAGTAAACATCATGTTCGCGATTCTGATCGCCCCGTTGCGGGAACGTTGGAACGCATGTTAAACCTCCGAACATCATGACAAGCACTCGTTCACAATACGGAACACGCTTCAATACGGCCCCGACCGAATTCAAACTGCCTGCGGGCTTCATGGAGTTCTTGCTGCCGCTTCATCGTGAGCTGACGCCGCGCCAGCAAACACTAAGGCAAAAGCGTGCCGATGTCCTTGCCTTGTCGCATCAGGGAAAGAAACCGAACTATCTGCCGGCGTCTGAAGCCACGACAACAGACTAGACGATTCCGCTCCCCGACTGGTGCGCCGATCAGCGTAACCAGATGACCGGACCCGCGGATGATGCCGAGCTCGTAGTGAAAATGCTGAACTCCGGCGCGCCGGGCGTGATGCTCGATCTCGAAGACTCCATGGCGAACACGTGGTCAAACCTCCTGACCGGCATCGCGAATATCGATGCCGCATTAAAAGGCCAGCTCACTTACTCCGACGCAACGAACGTCGGCATCAAGGAAAGCAACATAGTCATGTTCACGCGCCCGCGTGGTCTGCATATAAGCCAGGCGGGTGTCTTTAAAGACGAGCTGATGTCGGCTTCACTTTTCGACGTGGCGATGGTCGCGTACCAGGCTGATATCGATCGTCTGCGGCATCCGCTCAGCTTCTATATTCCGAAATCCGAGTCTGCGGAAGAGGCTCTGTGGTGGCGCGATCTCTTTCGCGCGATCGAAGACGCGAAAGGCTTGTCGCGCGGTTACATCAAGTGTATGGCGCTCGTTGAGTCACACCCGATCGCGTACCAGATGGAGGAGTTCATCTATAACCTGCGCGATCACATCATCGGCTTGAATCTCGGTCGCTGGGATTACATGGCCAGCCTGATTCATTTCAACTTCGAAGATCCCGAGTGGATCCTGCCCGATCGAAACACGATTCCGCACAATGTGCCGTTCTTTCAGAACCTGCGCGAGCTGCTCGCAGAGACTTGCCACAAGCACGGCATCCTCGCGATCGGCGGCATGACCGCGCTCTATCCCAGCCGCGCCGATGCTGAGTTAAACGAACGCGCGCTGCGTGTGCTCGCGGAAGACAAAAAGAACGAGGCGAGCTGTTTGATGGACGGTGCATGGACCGGACATCCGGACCAGAACGAGATCGCTGTCAAACAGTTTCCTTTTCCAAATCAGGGTGGGGCGCGCAAACCCGACGCTGAAGCGTTACCCGATCTGCGGCCGGCGCCAGCAGCAGTCGGGAAGATCACGAGTTGCGGAACACGCGCGGCGATCCGCACGGTGATCCGTTATCGCAACGGCGTGCTGAACGGCAAAGGCGCAAGCCTGCTCGACGGCTACATGGAAGACCTCGCGACCGATCGCATCTATCGGCTCATGATTGCGCAACGTATTCGTCATCACGATTGTCTCGAGATGGAAGAGCCTGGGGATCAGATCCGCCACACACCGGAGACGATCAGCCAGATGTTCGATCAGGAGCTCGATCGAATTCTGAGAGAGCTGCCCTTGGGCGCTGATGCTCATGTGATTGAAAAGTATCGGACCGCTCGCCACATCAGCGAATTGCTAATTCGGAATCACGAATTTGATCCGATCTGACGTTATCACTACGAACACTGGGGAGGACACGATGAAAACTTACGATCATGCTGCACTGGAAAATGAATGGGGCACGTCTGAGCGCTGGCGCGGAATTAAGCGCGACTACACTGCTAAAGACGTCGGGAAGCTGCGGGGCTCTGTCGAAATCAAATACACGCTGGCCGAGCGTGGCGCAAAGCGTCTCTGGGAACTCTTGCACAGCGAGTCATATGTTCCGGCGCTGGGCGCAATGACCGGTTGTCAGGCAGTGCAACAAGTGCAAGCCGGGTTGAAGGCGATCTACTTGAGCGGCTGGCAGGTGGCCGCGGATGCAAACATAGCTGGTCAGATGTATCCCGACCAGAGTTTGTATCCGGCGAACAGCGTTCCGGACGTCGTGCGCAAGATCAATCACGCTTTTCAACGCGCCGATCAGATCGATCATGCTGAAGGGCGTAACGGCGTCGACTGGTTTGCTCCGATTGTCGCTGACGCTGAGGCGGGGTTCGGCGGCTGCTTGAATGCGTTTGAGTTGATGAAGGCGATGATTGAAGCGGGCGCGGCCGGAGTACACTTCGAAGATCAGCTTGCGTCGTGTAAGAAGTGCGGTCACATGGGCGGCAAAGTGCTGGTGCCGACGCAGGAGTTTATTCAGAAGTTGACTGCGGCGCGTTTGGCCGCTGACGTTCTCGGCATTGACACGATCCTCGTCGCGCGCACTGACGCTGACGCCGCCGGTCTGCTCACCAGCGACGTTGACGAGCGCGATCATGCGTTTCTGACGGGGCATCGCACGACGGAAGGATTCTTCACCGTCAAACCCGGCCTGGATCAGGCGATTGCGCGTGGTCTCGCGTATGCACCGTACGCTGACATGGTGTGGTGTGAGACTTCCGAGCCCAACCTCGACGATGCCGCACAGTTTGCTGAAGCGATTCACGAAAAGTTTCCGGGCAAACTGCTGGCCTACAACTGTTCGCCGTCGTTCAACTGGAAGAAGAAGCTCGACGATCGCACGATTGCGAAGTTTCAGAAAGAACTTGCGTTGATGGGTTACAAGTTTCAGTTCATCACCCTCGCAGGCTTTCACGCGCTCAATCTCGCGATGTTCGAGCTCGCCCGAGGCTATCGCGAAAACGGAATGAGCGCCTACGCCGCTCTTCAGGCCACCGAATTCGAACGCGCCGCCGATAGCAACTACCGTGCTGTCAAACATCAGGCCTTTGTCGGTACCGGCTACTTCGACACCATCACCCAAATCGTCGCTGGCGGTTCCTCTTCTACAACTGCATTGACGGGTTCTACAGAAGAGGCTCAATTCCACACGCCCGTTCCACAAGAAGTCCCCGCCGCGATTTCGGCATAGGAAACGCCGCAGGCGTTCGCTAATTTCAGCCCAGGGTTCGAGTTTACGAGAACCCTGGGTTAGCATTAAAAATTCGATTAAACCCTGAAAGGGTTAGCCAACCGCGGAACCCTTTCAGGGTTTAATCTCTCTTGATGTTATGTCCCAGGGTTCGAGCTGCGAGAACCCTGGGTTAGCGATTAAAAATTCGATTAAACCCTGAAAGGGTTAGCCAACCGCGAACCCTTTCAGGGTTTAATCGCCTCTTGATGTTATGTCCCAGGGTTCTCGTAAACTCGAACCCTGGGCTCGAATTAGCGAACGCCTTCAGCGTTCAAGCTATCCGTGTCTTCCTATTGACAGCCAATAGGAGCAGCCGCTAGACTTCGGCTTCCTATTGGCTGACTAGAGGAAGACATGAACCAAAAACAAGCTGACCTGTTCAAGCAGGGCACGCTCGAACTTTTAATCCTGCGACTGCTCAGTTCCGGCAGCCTGAACGGCTGGGACATCATGCAGCGTATCGAGCTGCTGTCCGGCGACGTCCTCACTGTAACCGCCGGCGCTCTGTACCCTGCACTCCATCGCCTCGAAGCGCGCGGCCTCATCTCCGCCGTCTGGCGACCCTCCGATAACAATCGTCGAGCAAAGTTTTATGGCTTGACCGTGCGCGGGCGCAAACAGCTCGAGGCGCAACGCAAGCAATGGGAGCGATTCTCCGATGCAGTCGCTCTGGTTTTACGAGATGCGTGAGGTTTCTCCGTGAACTTAAAAGATTTACTACGCCGCTGGCGCGCTCTGACTCATCGCGATGAACTCGACCAGGATCTCGACGAAGAGTTGCGCTTTCATCTCGATCGACTAATCGAGCAAAACATCAGGAACGGTATGACGCCCGAAGACGCACGCTACGCGGCGATGAAGTCGTTCAGTCGCGTGGACCAGTCGAAGGAAGAGTGTCGTGACGCACGCGGCGTCGGATTCATTGAGAGCCTTTTGCGCGATGCTTCTTACAGCGTGCGCGTACTGCTCAAGAACTACGCCTTCACGATCGTCGTCGTGCTGACGCTGGCGCTCGGCATCGGCGCGAACACGGCGATCTTCAGTTTTGCCAACGGCATTCTGCTGCGGCCACTTCCCTATCCTCAATCCGATCGACTCGCCGTGCTCGATGAGTTCTCGTACAAACAGGGCCGCGATTCGATGGCCGTTTCGTACCCGAACTTTCTCGACTGGCGCGAGCAAAACAAGAGCTTCGAAGACATCGGTATCTACTTCAGCACGCAACGTTTCGCTTTGAGCGGCGCCGGTGAGGCAATGGAAGTTCGCGGCTCGTACATCTCACACGGCCTCTTCGAGATTCTGCGCGTGTCGCCGCAACTTGGCCGCACGTTTACCGCAAAAGAAGACACTCCGGATGAAGAGTGGGTCGTAATCCTCGGTCACAATCTCTGGCAAAGAAGCTTTGGCGGCGACCCGAACATCATCGGCCGCAAGATCATGCTCAACAGCCGCGCGCGCACTGTTGTCGGCGTGATGCCGCCGAATTTTAGATTTCCGGATACTGCCGAGCTATGGGCGCCACTCGCATTAACAACGAAGACGTTCACGCGAACGGATCACGGTCTGCTTTCGATCGCACGTTTGAGAGACGGCGTAACGCTCGCGGAAGCGCAGGCCGAAATGAACAACATCGCGGCGCGTGTCGAGCAAGCGAATCCTGTTACCAACGAAGGTCTCGGCGTGAAGGCGAAGAGTTTGCACGACACTCTGACCGGCGACTATCGCCAGGCGCTGTTGATTCTTCTCGGTGTTGTCGGTTGCGTGTTGCTGGTGGCGTGTGTGAACGTCGCGAACCTCATGCTCGCGCGTGCGACTGCGAGGGGGAGAGAATTTGCGTTGCGCGCGGCGCTGGGTGCGAGTCGTTGGCGAATCATGCGCCAGCTTCTGGTCGAGAGTTTGTTACTCGCGTTAGTCGGTGGCGTTGTCGGCTTTTTCCTCTCGATCTGGGCGCTGCGCCTGTTGTTGACTGCGATTCCGGGCCAGATACCGTTCTGGATGAACTTCGGAATAGATCTGCGCGTGCTCGGTTTCACTGCTGCGATCACGCTGCTAACCGGTCTGCTGTTTGGCGTCGCTCCTGCGCTGCAGACCTCACGCGTCGATCTCAACGACACACTCAAGGAAGGTGGCCGCGGAGCTTCCGGTGTGCGTAGCCGCGCACGCAACCTGCTCGTCGTCGCAGAGATTGCGTTGTCTCTCGTGGTGCTGGTCGGTGCAGGGTTGATGATCCAGAGTTTCCTGCGTCTGAAGAGGGTCAACATCGGACTCGATGCACACAACGTTCTGACTGCGGCCGTGAGTCTGCCGCGCGCGAAGTACAAGGAAGACGATCAGCGCATCGGGTTCTACAAACGGTTGCTGGAAAGTATGCGTAATCTGCCTGGCATCGAGGCCGCGAGTGCGACGGGAACTCTGCCGTTAGGCGGAGGCGGCTGGGGACGGAGTATTACAGTCGAAGGTTTTCCGGTGCTGTCTGTCGGACAAGCGCCCTCGATTCAACACACGGTTGTAACTCCGGGTTACTTTCACACGATGGGAATACCCTTGCTCGCCGGACGTGATTTCAACGATGCGGACGCGAAAGATTCGCCGAACGTAACGATCATCGACGAGCGACTCGCGCGTGAGTACTGGCCCAACCAGAGCCCGATCGGTAAGCGTGTTCGTTTTGGACCGCCGGAAGATAACGAGCCGTGGCACACGATCGTCGGCGTAGTCGGCGCGGTCAGGCATCAGCGGATGCAGGAAGACACGCGCAAGAGTGTTTACCTGCCGCACGCGAAGATACCCGTCGGCGGGATGGCGCTCGTGGTTCGAACTACTTCAAATCCGCAGGAATTAACGGGCGCGCTACGGCGCGAAGTGGCGCAGCTCGATCCGGATTTGCCGGTGAGTGAAGTCGCGACGATGGAAGAAGTAGTTGCTGAATCGATCTGGCAGCCACGACTCTACGCGAGGTTGTTTGGCGCGTTTGCCGGTGGTGCGTTGTTGCTCGCGCTGATTGGGATTTACGGAGTGATGGCGTTTCTGGTGCAGACGCGAACACACGAGATCGGTGTGCGCATGGCGCTAGGCGCTTCGAGGCTCGATGTCTTCAAGCTCATTGTCGGACGGGGAATGAAGTTGACGGCAGTGGGCGTGCTGATTGGCGTGGCCGGCGCGATCGCTTTGACGCGTCTGATGCACAGTCTTCTTTTTAATACGAGTGCGACCGATCCGGTGACGTTCATTCTGATCTCAGTACTGCTATCGGTCGCGGCCTTCCTCGCGTGCTACATACCTGCGCGACGCGCCGCGAAGGTCGATCCGTTGATAGCGCTGCGGTACGAGTAGATTTGATAGTCGACCCCGAAATTTAGGCTGCAACCCTCTTCCCAGAACCTCCCTCTAATGCTTCGAGCATACACGCCGGGGTGAACTATAACTATGTCTGACAATGGCAACATTCTGAATTTCATTCACACCATCTGCGCCAGCGGTGAGAGTGGCAGACTCGAAATACTCGCCGGCGCGATTCAGGGCGAATTATCTTTTTCAGAGGGCAAGCTCGTCGACGCGCGCTTCGGCCATCTCACGGGGTTTCGGGCAGTCAATGCGATCGCGGCTATGCAAGACGCTCGTTTCAGCTTTGATCCGGCGTTCGCTCCAATCGCTTCCGGTTCGATCACGGCAAGTGAGCGAGTTGTGCTTAAACAATTCTTCGGAATCGAGACGGCCGCGACTCAGTATTTTGCGCCCGTTATGGACTTGCCGGCAGAAGAAGTCGCACCGGCTGTTACCGTTCCAGACGAGGTTGAGGAAGTCACGATCGTGAAGAGCGCCGTGCCGAGCGCCGCTATACCCGCGCCTCTTCCGCCGCCGCCCGCTTCACGATTTTCTTATCGGACAGCGCTCGCATTTGCGGTGTTGGCAATGGCGGTTATGGCGGCAGTCGCAATCTTTATGAACAGGTCGCAGAAGTCTGCATCGTCGAGTGTAGTTGCAAGCACGGAATCGCCATCGCGGCCGACGCCAGTAGAACAACCGGTGTCGCCCGCCGCCGAGCCAGCACCGGCCTCCGTCAAGGAAAATAAGAAACCGCTTAGCGCCGTCCGAGATCTGTCCGGCAAATGGACTGTGGTCAACTCGATTGACACGACAGCCTACGGCTCTTTCAAGAACATGAAGATCGGTTTCGAATTCTCGATCGATCAGACGGGCTCAACATTTACCGGTCGAGGCAGGAAAGTTTCCGAGAACGGACGCAGTCTGCCTGCAAGCGGCCGAACCCCGATTCACGTGCAGGGATCGATCAAAGGCGACAGGATTGAAGCGACTTTCATTGAGGACGGCATGGCGCGAAAGTCCAACGGCAGATTCGTGTGGCGCATCGACAAATCCGGCCGCGGGCTCACCGGAAACTTCGCCACCACAGCAGCGCGCTCGAGCGGCAAATCCTCGGCAATCCGTATGTAATCCTCGTTATCCTTTGCACAGTCGTGCTCTTCTCTGTGCAACCTCTGTGTCTCTGTGGTGAGTTTTGCTGCGAATTCAGTTAACCACAGAGACACAGAGAACTCAGAGGTTGCACAGAGAAATCGCAGTGGTTACTTAATCGGGGCCTTTTCGAGTCGCTTCAAGATCTCGATGGCGTTTGTGTTATTCGGGTTTAGCTCAACTGCCTTCTTGTAGTTTTGTATCGCCAGCTCGCGCTCGTTGATCGTCATGTACGCTTCGGCAAGACTGTCGTAAGGGTTGGAGCTCTTGGGATACGCCTCGACATTGAGTTTGAAGATCTCGATCGCCTCTTTCGCTTTACCGGCTCGCAGTAGCTGGTAACCGAGTCGATTCAGCTCCGGTTCTGCAAAGTCGTACGTCGCCGACTGCTTTGCTTTCAGGTCGCGATACTGTGCGACGCCGGCTTCGATTCCCTTCTCCGCGATGGTCTTGCTGAGCACGGAGATGATCGACATCTTCGGGGGCTCGTAAGGTTGATTGTAAAGAATCTTTCCGATCGACTCACCCAGACGATTCACATACTCGCTGCTGGTGTTATCGAGCATCACGATGAGGTTCTTCTCTTTCGGGAAACGCACGATCGTGGTGCTGAAGCCGTTGATGCCGCCGTCGTGTGAGATCACCTGCACTGCCTGATCGTTCTGCTTGAACGATGCGTTCGTGACGGCCCAACCGTAGGCGTAGTCTTCGAGAAACGGTTTGTACATCAAAGCCTTCGATTGCGCTGAGAGCACTTTGTCTGTGTAGAGCGCCTGGTCCCAGAGGTAGAGATCCTCGACAGTCGAATAGAGCGAGCCGGCGGCGTAAGGAATCGACATGTCGAGGTACGCAGCGTTTGCGTAACCGTCGGGTGTCTTGATGTAGCCGGATGCGCGTTTGGGAATGAGCGTGTCGTGGTGATCGTAACCGGTGTTCTTCATGCCGAGCGGATCGAAGATGTTCTCCTTCAACACCTGCTCGTAGGGTTTACCGGTGACGTGCTCGATGATCGCGCCGAGGAGAAAGTAACCGGAGTTGTTGTAGGTGAATTTGGAGCCCGGCTCGAACTCGAGATTGCCGCTCGCATACTTCTTCACGAATTCATCGACCTTGTAAGGGTTGCGGCTGACGTTCTGAAAGAAGCCGGGCTGGCTGGTGTAACTCGGAATGCCGGACGTATGCGTGAGCAGGTGATGAATCGTCACCTTCTCGCCCGTGTCTTTTCTGTAGTCCGGCAGGTAATCCGAAAGCTTCGCGTCGAGTTTGATCTTGCCTTGCTCTACTAATTGGAGGATGACGGTCGCAGTGAACTGTTTCGTGATCGAGCCGAGTCGAAACCTCGTATCGGGCGTGTTCGGAAGATTCCACTCGATATTCGCCTGCCCGTACGCGCCCTTGTAAACGATCTTCCCATTTTCGGCGACGAGTACCGAGCCATTGAACTGCCGGTACTTATGCGCTGTCGCAAGAAATTCCTGGATCTTCGCGGCATGGTCCTGCGCGACGGCGACGTGTGGGGCGATAAGAAAAATGATTGCGATACAAAACCACACTCGGTTTTGTAACAAGTCTCTTCGCATCGTGATTACTCCTTAAGTTTTGTTTATTGCCAAACGAAAATCGGCTCGCTAAGTTGCAGTAATGAACGCAATCGGGTTTGCCCCCGGGCCTTCTGAAGACTCCGAGCTCGACCGCCTGCGCGAAGCGTGCAAGCGCTTGAACTTCGCCTTGCGGGCAATCAAAGATGCGCAAGGATGTCTGACCCAAATGAACCTCGGCCAGGCCCGCGAGCGTCTGAACAATGCACAGTGGCAAGCTCGAGAAGCAAAGAAAGTGCTGGCGGAAGTTGGCAAGACGAAGACTAAAACATCGCTTCAACGCCGGCGCGCTTAATTCACTCGCGACTCATAGTCGGTCAGCTTCATAATTTTTAGACAGGATTACAAGATTGGCAAGATTAACATGGATCGGAAATCATTGAGGCGTTGCACAAAAGTCTGATTATCGATTTCTCTGTGTAATCTCTGTGTTCTCTGTGTCTCTGTGGTTAACTAATCGTCAGCAATAACTCACCACAGAGACACAGAGAACACAGAGGTTGCACAGAGAAGAGTGATGCTATAATGCGCGACATGAGCGCACTTCTTGAAGAGCTTAAGAAACAAACGCGTCTCCTCACCGCACAAGAGAAAGCGACACTGGCACGCATCCTCATCGAGGGACTAGACGCATCAATCGATAGCAACGTCGAGCAGTTGTGGGTTGCAGAGTCTCAACGCCGTTATGAGGCTTATCTCAGAGGTGAGATTGAAGCCTATCCCGGTGATGAAGTTATGACTCGGGCCCGCAACCGCCTGAAATGACAGCACATCGCTTCCTCTCGCAGTAGCGCACTATGGCCGCGCACCGGGATATTGGCGATCGCGCGTCAATTAATCTTCAGTTGAGATTCACCCCAATAAGTCGCGGAGATCTGGGTGGCCGCCGTAGTCGGCCCAGCCGGCGGCGGTTGAGGCGACCTTTGTGTCTTTCACGCTACGATCCGCACCGTGGCCCAATAGAAATTCAACCATTGGTCGATGCCCGTTCATCGCCGCGTAATGTAGACCGGCGCCCGCGTAATCGAACCCGCCCGGGATGACATTGATTTCAGCGCCTTTGTCCAACAACAGCTTCGCCGCGTCGATGTGGCCGTGCATGCACGCGTAGACAAAAGCATTGTTGACGATGCCCTGTTGGTCCTGTGACCAGGCGTTTACACGATCCGCGAGCGACTGCTTGCCCGCCGCATCGTGATTCGAGCACGCGATCTTGTCGAGACTCCCAAACGGCCAATCGATTCTGCCGGCCTCCGGTTTCAAGCTCCCATCCGCGTTGAAATAACTCTCAATCAGATCAGTGCGACCGAGTGCCGCTGCGGTGCGCAGGTTCTGCACTTTCGCACCACGCTCGAGCAACAACTCAATTGTGTTCCGATTGTTCCAGTACAAAGCTTCTTCCAATGGCGACCAGCCGCCAGTGCCGTCGATTGCGGCGCCATGATCGAGTAACAATTCAGCAGCGGCACGATTACCGATACTGGCGGCAGCGACGAGCGGTTCGTTCAACTCTGCACCAGCGTCGATCAGCACCTGGATAATCTCGACGTTCTTTGGTTTGTCTTTGCCGTCCAACACCACGGCTTGCAGCAACGTGGGATGACTCTTCGACGATCGCGAGGTCACGAGCGACGAATCCGCGGCGACCAGCGCCTTCAACTTCTCAACGTCGCCCGCGCGCATAGCCTCGATTGCAGGATGAAATTTCGCGTCCATAAGGTGAGTTTACTAAACGACCACCAGCACCGCTATAATCATCGACATATGGCACCCAAGGACCCGTTAGCCACGTCGGGACTCCCGGCACTCAATGAGACTCCGTCCTCGCGCGAAGGGCAAACTAGCGAGCCGAAATTTTTGATTCTCGTGGTCGACGATTCGGCCGATAACGTGGCAGTGATCAGTCTTGACCTGCAACAACAGGGTTATCGCGTAGTGACGGCGAGTGACGGTGAAGATGCTGTTACCGTCGCCATGCAGATGTTGCCCAACCTCATTTTGATGGACATTAACCTGCCTACACTCGACGGTCTCGGGGCGACGCGCAGAATCCGTGAAACCGATGCGTTGCGAGACGTACCGATCGTAGCGATTACAGCGTTCGGCACTGAGGGTTTTCAGCGCGCGGCTTACGACGCAGGCCTCTCCGGATATTTAACCAAGCCGCTCGACTTCGACCGACTGCACCTGCTCATCGCGAGGCTGCTCTCGCCTCCAGCATCCGGCAGCTTAACCGGCGGAGTTAACTCTTAAGCTCAACCAGCACGGATCGTCGTGTCTCCAATGTTCTCGGCCCAGTGCGTTACGGGATCGCGATAGATAACGTCGCCGGTTTTGAACTCACCGTCAGTGACAGTGCCGTCAACAGCATGATTGCGAAACTTGCCGCCCGCGATCACATAGATCACGTAAGCGGGATGCGAGTGTGTGGCTTCCTTGTCGCCGGGCTTGATCGTCGCTTCGAGCACGCGCACACGCGGGTTCTCGAGTTTCAACGCGATCGTTTTTGAGTTTACCTTGAGTGGATCCTGGTCACCACGCACCAAGGTCACAGCCAATAGCACACAGATCAGGATGAAGATTCGTTTCATGTTTAGGCTCCCCCACTGCGCATACGAATTGACGGTCTCGGGCTATAGTACTCTCAATCATGAATGAAAACGCTCAATTAGTTTTTCCCTGGCGAGGCCGTTGAAAGGTAAAAACATATATGGCCTCACGTGCCGCTAAAAGGTTCGTTTATCTCGGACTTGTTTTGGGACTTCGAAATGGTTTGTTCACAATGTTCATTTCAAGAAAGCCATAGCGAAAGACCTATTTCAGTAGTGCATCAGTTTGAAATTTGATCGAATAACGCCGAAGGCGTTCGCTAATTTCAGCCCAGGGTTCGAGGAACGAGAACCCTGGGTAAGATACCCATAAATGGACTGAAACCCTGAAAGGGTTAGGAGGTTGGCGAACCCTTTCAGGGTTAATACAGAGATTAATTGGCGATCCCAGGGTTCTCGTTCTCGAACCCTGGGCTGAAATTAGCGAACGCCTTCGGCGTTTTCGTCCAACACGATACCCGTTCGCGAATACATCTGTGCCATCCAGCATTGGCTAAAAATGCAGAGTTGATTATCCTCACGCAGATGCAGACCACACGTAGACAGTTTCTAATTGGCGTTACCAGCCTCGCGGTTTCGTATGCACTACTTCCCAGGCGCGTATTAGCGCAGCAACAATTGAAACCAACGCGGATTATTTTGCTGGGAACGAAAGGTGGGCCAAGTGTTGGTAACGCAGGACGAAGTAATCCGGCGACCCTGCTGATGATCAACGACGTACCGTACGTCGTCGACTGCGGTTACGGAGTATCGAGGCAATTGATCAGCGCGGGCGTGAAGCTCAATCGGGTCCGGTACGTCTTTATCACTCATCACCACTCCGACCACAATCTCGAGCTGGGCCCGCTCTTCTATAACGCCTGGATCACCGGCTTGCCCGTCCGTGTCGATGCCTATGGTCCACCAGGCTTGGCCCAGATGACGCGTGACTTCTTCAACTATCAGAAATTTGACATCGACACGCGCATCGACGACGAAGGTCGTGCAGACCCACGCACTCTGTTAACGCCGCATGACTTCGATAAACCCGGCGTCGTGTTAACGAATACGGACGTGAAAGTAACCTCCTGCCTCGTCCGTCATCCGCCAATCAAGCAATCCTATGCTTACCGTTTCGACGCGAAGGATCGCTCTGTCGTTATCTCCGGCGATACGGCATACGCACCCGAGCTCGCTGAGTTTGCGAAAGGCGCGGACGTGCTCGTGCATGAAGTGATGTACCTACCCGGCATCGAGGCGCTGCTGCAACGTCTGCCTAACGCAAAGAGACTTCGCGAACACCTCATGGCGGCTCACACGCTGCCAGAAGACGTCGGCAAGATCGCGACGCAAGCCGGCGTGAAGACTCTGGTGCTGTCACACTTCGTTCCCGGTGACGACGCATCAATCACTGACGAACAGTGGGCCGAAGGCGCACGCAAGACATTTAAAGGACAAGTTATCGTCGGAAAAGACTTAATGGAAATCTAGCCACAAAAAGGCACAAAAAGCACAAAACAGAATAAGTCTTATTTTGTGCTTTTTGTGCCTTTTGTGGCTTGAATTAAGAGACTGACTTCTTCGTGGTGTACCGCTTCAGAATTAGCCGCACGTAGTTGCGTGTTTCACTGTACGGCGGAATCGTGTTGCCATACTTCATCACCGCGCCTTCGCCCGCGTTATATCCCGCCAGCGCCAGGTCCACGCGACCATTGAACATCTTCAGAAGATCCTTCAGATAGCGCGCGCCACCCTTGATGTTCTGCGCCACGTCGTAAGGATTCGTCACGCCGTATCGCGCAGCCGTGTCAGGCATGAGCTGCATCAACCCCTGCGCGCCTTTCGGACTCATCGCACCAGAGTTGAAACTCGACTCCTGCGCCATCGTGCAGTAGATCAGGAAAGGATCAACCCCATACTGCCCACCGTAGAGACGAATCAGATTATCAACCTTCACATTGCCTGTGGACCAAACCTGATTACCCGCCGCCACCAGATTCGAGACAACGTCAGGCAGCGCCTGCGCCGGCTGATTCACTGCGGCGATCTCTTTCGTGATCTGCTCAACCTTCGCGCGAGCGTCAGCTAACTCTTTGTCACCTTTTTCCATATCGACGCGAGAAATGAGCCCGTCCTTATAGAGCTCTTGCGACTGCTGCTGTCGCTTCTCGAGTCGCTCGACTTCGTTTTTGTACAGATTCGAAAGATCAGTCAGACTCGACGTGATCTCACTTTTGGGATTCGGGGGCGTGGTTGCCTGGGCCTGAACGGATGCGGCTGAAAATACCCCAATCACGACAAAGCCGAGCAAAAGCGCGGCTTTTCGAAAACCAGAAAAAATGACGCTAAGAATCAATACGGAATCCTCCACAACAAACTAGACACGTAAAATGAGCGGCCCGTTACGATGTTTGTAGGCTATTTCGAGTTGCCGAACAAAACTGTGACATGGCAGATTACGCCCACATTCACCAGCTAGTTCAACAAATCTTAGGAAGGCTTTGCACAAAAAGTCTCGAGCGCGCTCTTCTCTGTGCAACTCTGTGTTCTCTGTGTCTCTGTGGTTAACTGAATTCGCAGCAAAACTCACCACAGAGACACACAGAGAACACAGAGGTTGCACAGAGAAGAGCGATTAGTGAGCGTCTTCGACTTTCTCTCCGCAGCCCACGTCCTGCTGATACGTTAGACTCAAAATGACCGCTAACAGATCATCCGGCTCAATCGGCTTTGACAGGTGTGTTTGAAAACCAGCCAGTAGTGCTCGACGCCTATCCGCCACGCCCGCATATGCTGTAAGTGCGATAGCAGGAATATGGCCACCCGCCTCGGGTTCTAACGATCGTACTTTCCTGATCAGCTCGTAACCATTTTCACCGGCCATCGCGATGTCACTAATAATGACGTCAAGCTGTGCTCGCCTGATCTCCGCTAGCGCACTAGTAGCGGACGCGGCAGTCACAACTTCCGCGCCATGTTGTTCCAGCACCGTCTTGAGCAGCTCTTGTGTGTCCGGATCATCTTCAACAACCAGAATCCGCAAGTTCTTTAGTCTCTCATCCGTCGAGCTCTCTTTATTCTCCAATGCGGCTGAAGCTCTATCGGTGAACAAGTCGACCCCGACGAGATTCCCGCCGATGCCGTCCAAAGACGTGAGGGGAAACTCGACCGTGAAAGTGGCCCCTTTGCCCAGTCCTTCACTACTCGCCGAAACAGTTCCTCCCTGCTGGCGCGCGAGGTAATCTACGATTGCGAGCCCAAGCCCGAGTCCGCCGTGCGCGCGAACATTTGAAGAGTCGACCTGCCTGAATCGCTCAAAAATGTGTGGCAGGTGTTCCGCTGCGATTCCCACTCCCGTATCCCGCACTTCCAATTGCACATGCGAATCACGGCGTTCGAGACCGACATAAATCCTTCCACCATTCGGCGTGAATTTGATCGCGTTCGAAAGCAGGTTCGTGACGATCTGTTGCAGCCGGGCCGGATCTCCTAGGATTGGGCCAGCCGCCGGATCGATCTCCGTCTCGAGTTGCACCTGCTTTGCATCAATAGCAGGACCGAGCGAATTGATCACGCCTTCAGTGATCGATGCGAACGACACCGGTTGAAACTCAATCTTCAATTTCCCAGTGATGATGCGTGACACGTCGAGCAAGTCTTCGATTAACTTCGACTGCGCTTCCGCATTGCGTTGAATGACTTGAACGGCGCGTTCCTTCTCTTTGTCACTCAACTGATTCGACTGCAACAGACGCGACCAACCGAGAATCGAAGTCAACGGCGTTCGCAGCTCGTGCGACATAGTCGCGAGAAATTCATCTTTCACACGGTTCGCGTCTTCCAGATCCTGCGCCCGCAACCGTAATATCTCGTGCATTCGCCGCAAGTCCGTCATGTCGCGGCCGACTCCGAAGGCGAGACCGTCTTGCGGGACTGGAAAATAACTCCACGCGACCCATTTATAATCATCGTGCTTCGTTTGTAGGCGATTTTCCATGTACGCGATTGGCTTGCCTGTCGCGAGCTCTTCATACGCAGTCAGAGTTCCTGCCAAATCATCCGGATGAAGCAGATCAAATATACTGAGCACCAGCAATTCTTCCTCAGAAAACCCGAGCACTTCCTGAAACGCCGGATTCACGCGCTGAAAACGACCGTCCAGACGAACGATGCACAACATGTCCATCGAGAGGGCAAAAAACCGATCGCGCTCTTCGGTCAACTTGTTGCGCTCCGTCATGTCGCGCATGACCTTCGAGAAACCAATCAGCTTGCCCGACGAGTAATCCCTGACAGCGGTCACGATACCACTGGCCCAAAAACGAGACCCATTACGACGGACGTGCCATCGTTCGTCTTCTGCGCGACCCGATGTTGCCGCTGTACCTAACTCTTTCGCAGGAACGTCTTTCGCGCGGTCTTCGACGGTAAAAAATTTGCTCGCGTCTTTTCCGATTATCTCCTGCTCGGTGTAACCCAGTATGTGTTGCGCGCCGGCATTCCAATTGGTTACCAGGCCGTCGGGATCCATGGTGAAGATGGCGTAGTCTCTGATGTCTTCGATAGCCTTGCGGTAGAGATCCTCAGTGCGGCGGTAAATGGTGCGGCGCTCAGCGGAGACTGTCATGTTATCGAACCCCCTCGTTTGGGTGAGTGTAGCCGCTAAAAGTCACAAAACAGATGAAGAGGAGCTAAATCGTTTGGACTTTTGTACTTTTTGAGACTTCGGTATCATTTCGCCGCCAACCATCAGCTTCGCAGGAGGAACAATTCATGTTTCGAAAACGTCCCACGAGTCACTTTGTACGCACCCTGCTTATTTCAATTTTGCTTTGCGGCGTGTGGCTGTCCGTTAGCGCACAAACCAAAACGCCGTTGACGCACGAAACCATGTGGATGATGAAGCGTGTCGGAGCGCCTGTGCCGAGCCCTGATGGAAAGTGGGTCGTGTTCTCCCTGGTTGAGCCGGCTTATGACGAAAAGGACCAGGTGTCGGATCTTTGGATCGTACCGACGGACGGCAGTGCGAAGCCGCGCCGGTTGACGTCGACCAAAGGCGGCGAGAGTGGCGTCGCGTGGAGTCCTGACAGTCACCGGATCGCATTTGCAGCGCGACGCGAAGGAGATGAGGTCAGTCAGATTTACATGCTGGATGTAGCTGATGGTGGCGAAGCAGTGCGCCTGACTTCGCTTTCGACTGGCGCGCGGGCTCCACAATGGCGTCCCGATGGACAAGCGTTACTCTTCGTCAGCACGGTCTATCCCGGCGCACTTGATGACGAGGCAAATAAAAAGATCGCGGCGGAACGAAAAGCGCAGAAGTATCGTGTGCGCGTTTACGACAAGTTTCCGATTCGAAACTGGGATAAGTGGATCGAAGACACACAAGCGCACGTGTTTGTGCAAACCGCGCAGCCGGGCGCGAAGGCGAAAGATCTACTCGCGGGAACAAAGTTAGTCAGCGAACGAGGTTTCGCTGGTCGCTTCTCCGACTCCGGTGAAGAGCTGGATCCGATTTGGACACCTGAAGGTGATGCAATCGTCTTTGTCGCGTCTACAAACAGAAACGCCGCGGCCTATGCAGATACAAACACTTCGCTGTTCAAAGTTCAGGCAAGCGGTGGCGAGCCGGCGCGTCTCACGACCGGTGACAACAGTTTCACCAATCCGGTGTTTCGGCCTGACGGCAGAGCGTTGTATGCGATTACCCAGGTCGAAGGTGACAATAAGACCTATCATCTCGATCGTCTGGCGAAGCTCACCTGGCCGAACGTAGCGCAGCCTGAAGTCCTCACCGCCAAATGGGATCGCTCAGTCGGTGGCTATGCATTCACACCTGACAGCAAGTCGATCTATCTCACAGCGGAAGAGGCCGGCAACGAGAAACTCTTCACGCTGCCTGCTGACGGCGGCGAAGTGCGCCTCGCGATGGACATGACGAAGGGCGTTTACACTAACCTTCGAATTCCTTCAAAAGCGCCAACGACCATCGTACTCGCGAGCTGGGAAAGCGCGATCAATCCGCCTGAGATCTTTCGTTTGGATCTGTCCTCAAAAATTCAAACACCGCTCACGTCGTTCAACGCCGAACAGGTCGCAAAGATCGACTGGCAACCGCTGCGTCACTTCTGGTTCACCAGCAAAGCAGGCAAACGCATTCACAACCTGATCGCGCTGCCGCCGAATTTCGACGAGCACAAGAAGTATCCGCTGTTCGTGGTAATGCACGGTGGACCAGCCAGCATGTGGCGCGATAACTGGGGACTGCGCTGGAACTATTTCATGCTTACACGACCGGGATATGTCGTGCTGTTAACGAACTACTCCGGTTCCACCGGATTCGGTGAAGCTTTTGCGCAGAGTATTCAAGGCGATCCTTTCAAAGGACCAGCGAACGAGATCAATGAAGCCGCGGATGAAGCAATCAAGCTTTACCCGTTTGTCGACGGAACGCGACAAGCTGGGGCTGGGGCGAGTTACGGCGGTCACCTCGTCAACTGGATGCAGGCAACGACCACGCGTTACAAGGTGCTGGTCAGTCATGCCGGCTTGATCAATCTCGAGTCGCAATGGGGAACGAGCGACACGATCTACTCGCGCGAAGTAAACAATGGTGGACCAGTTTGGGAGCAGGGACCAGTCTGGCGCGAGCAGAATCCGATCCGTTTTGCGAAGAACTTCCGCACACCGATACTGCTGTCAGTCGGCGAGAACGATTTCCGTGTACCGCTAAATCAAACGCTGGAAAACTGGAGCGTATTGCAACGTCTGCGCATTCCCAGTCGGTTGCTGGTCTGGCCCGACGAGAACCACTGGATATTAAAAGGCGAGAACAGTCGTTACTGGTACCAGGAGCTTTATGCCTGGCTCAAGAAATACATCGATGAGCCAAACGGCACGAACACCTCAAGCGTGCAGTGATACGAAGCCCGCTATCTCTGCGGCCCTCTGCGTATCTCTGCGATCTCTGCGTTGAAATAGCCCTTTAACGCAGAGATCGCAGAGATACGCAGAGGGCCGCAGAGATAGCGCTCGCGATTTGTACTTTTTCATACGGTTTGGCATAATGCCGTCCCTTTTGCTACACGGTCGTCAACAGGCAATTAACCAGTAACCCTTCTCTTTCTCTTACGAAGTACGAAGTTCGATAAGAGACGAGTTGTTCCCAAGTCTCTTACGAAGCTCGATAGAGATAGCCGATTCCAAAGATCACGCGCTTCACACTGAAAGGACACCCCTAGGTTATGCCCAGTCGCATCATTACATCCCTAACCTTGATCTGTATGCTCTTCCTGAACGGCGCAGTTTCATTGGCCGTCAACAAGAACCCTAAACGACAACAAAAATCACGCGTAGCGCGTCAAGGCTCTCCCCGCTCTGAGCGCGCGAAAGAACAGGCGCGTGAAAAACGTGAGTCACGCAAAGAAGCCGTCGCACGCCGCGCGGCCCTCAAACGCAACCCGCGTGCGGCCGCCTTATTTAAAGGAGAGGCGGACCTCGATGGCGAGCGCTTCGACCAGCCCGCTGAGGCTCTCGACTGGTATCTGCAAAAACGTCTCCCCAAAGGCGAGAAGCAGTTACCAATCGAGCGCTACTTCCAGGCGAAAGAAAAAATCAAACAGATGAAGCGGTTCTCGAGCGCCAAGGGCAAAAACCTCCCGCCCCAGGCTAACGAGGCCGATGAAATACTCGATCCAGGCGACGGAGAGTTTCCGGGCAGCACTGGCGGTGGCGGAGCCGGCGACGGTAGCGCTTCAACAGGCGGCGCGCTCGGCACCTGGCAGTCCCTCGGACCAGGCAACGTTGGCGGCCGCACGCGCGCATTGGTCATCGATCCGGTCAATCCTGATGTGATGTACGCTGCAGGAGTTGCTGGTGGCGTCTGGAAAACAACTAACGGCGGTACGTCATGGCTTCCGCTTGATGACTTTCTCGCGAACATCGCTGTCACGTGCCTGGCCCTCGATCCATCCAATCCCGGTACCATCTACGCTGGTACGGGAGAGGGGTTCTTCAACGCCGATGGTGTTCGCGGCGCCGGTATATTCAAGTCGACTGACGCGGGTGCGCATTGGACTCGATTAACCGCAACCGCATCAAACTCAAACTTCTTCTTCGTAAATGACATTGTCGTCAGCAACGTTAACGCGCAACATGTCTACGCCGCGACGGGCACTGGAGTATGGCGCTCGCTCGATGGCGGCACGACCTGGACGCTGGCCTTGAACGTTCCTACGGTAATCGGCAGCACGACGGGCGTGCGCGGAGCGATGGACCTCGTAATCCGCACCGACCAACCGACTGACTACATCTTCGTTGCGGCAGGTACGGCTTTCAACCCGGGCGAACCGCAATCCCGCATTTTCC
>Ga0207694_10001157_pt1 | contig 22899 bp, 18 predicted proteins | sample KBSC34metaG_FD_184353 | JGI IMG/M metagenome (GOLD analysis project Ga0207694, IMG submission 184353) | Corn rhizosphere microbial communities from Kellogg Biological Station, Michigan, USA - KBS C3-4 metaG (SPAdes) (version 2) | ecosystem: Host-associated > Plants > Roots > Rhizosphere > Soil... | reverse complement strand
GCCTTCGCCTCGGCCGTCGATCTGGTGCTGGAGGCCAACGCCATCGGCGGCCGCCACGGCCTCGGCATGTCCGACCAGATCGAGAACCGCGTCATCGAGGCCAAGAGCCGCGGCATCTACGAGGCGCCCGGCATGGCCCTGCTGTTCATCGCCTACGAGCGGCTGATCAACGCCATCCACAACGAGGACACCGTCGCGGCGTACCACAACCAGGGCCGCCACCTGGGCCGCCTGCTCTACGAAGGCCGCTGGCTGGACCCGCAGGCCCTGATGGTCCGCGAGTCGCTCCAGCGCTGGGTCGGCCGCGCCGTCACCGGCGAGGTGACGCTGCGCCTGCGCCGCGGCGAGGACTACTCGATCCTCGACACCACCGGCCCGGCCCTGAGCTACCACCCGGAGAAGCTGTCGATGGAGCGCACCGAGGGCGCCGCCTTCGGCCCGGTGGACCGCATCGGCCAGCTGACGATGCGCAACCTCGACATCGCCGACTCCCGCACCAAGCTGGAGCAGTACGCGCACCTCGGCATGGTCGGCTCCGGCGACGGCCACCCGTTCCCCAGCGAGCTCATCGGCGCGATGACCGACGGCGGCGCGCAGAGCATCGCCGCGCGTCCGGCGTCCGAAGTCGCGGCCGAGGGCGACGAGGAACTGCTGGACCGCGCCGCGATCGAGGCCGGCAACGACTGAGACGGGCACCTGAACCCCCGCCGTGGAGGCCCACGGCGGGGGTTCCCCATTTGTCCGTAATCATTCGATATCTTTCGCGCGTGCGACGAATCCTCATGCCGCTCGTGGCCGCGCTGGTGAGCCTGCCCGCAGGCACTTCGTATGCGACGATGCCGCATCTCCCGAACCCGAACGTGCTCCGGCAGTGCGGCATCGTCCGCACCGGGGATTCTCCGCTTGCCGACACCGACGTCACCCTGTTCGAAGCGGGCCGCGGAGACGGCGCCGCGCCGCGGGTCCTGGCCCGCGCACGCACCGCAGGCAACGGCGTCTTCAGCCTCATTTACCGACGCCCGACCGATCCCACAGCGGTTCTGTATCTGACAGCTGATTCCGCCGCACCCGTACGCCTCGCAGCCGTCATCGGCTCCCCGACCGCGACCGTCGTCATCAACGAACGAACCACCGTCGCCGCCGGCTACGCCCTGGCCCAGTTCCTCGGCGCCCGCGGAGTCTCCGGCACCTACCCCGGCCTGCAGAACGCCGCAGCCATCTCCCACAACCTGGCCGACGTCGGCACCGGCCAGGTCGCGCCCCTCCTGGCGAGCCCGCCGAACGGCGCGCTCACCTCCACCCTCGCGACCTTCAACACCCTCGCCGACCTCGTCGCCGGCTGTGTCGCCGGTCAGACCTGCGAGTCCCTGCTCAGCCTGGCGCAGCCGCCCGGGAAGGCGAAGCCCACGGACACCCTGCAAGCCGTGGCCGACATCGCCCGCACCCCGGCCGACAACGTGCCGGCCCTCTTCGCCCTCGCCGGCGTCAAGCAGCCCTACACCCCAGCACTCACCGCCGCGCCGGACGCCTGGACGCTCGCCATCCGCTACGACGGCAACGGCCACGAGCTCGACGGACCCGGCGACCTCGCCTTCGACGCCGACGGCAACGCCTGGATCACCAACAACTACCCCTACAACCCGGACCCCTTCGCCTCGGTCTGCGGGGACACGAAGGTCGTCAAACTCACCCCGACCGGCCAGGACGCGCCCGGCGCGCCGTACTACGGAGGCGGCCTGTACGGCGCCGGCTTCGGCATCACGCAGGACCCGAAGGGCCACGTCTGGATCGGCAACTTCGGATTCCAGGGGTCGCAGTGCCCTGTGAACGCCAGTCTGTTCTACCGCAGCGTCTCCGAGTTCGGCCCCCGCGGAGCAGCGCTGTCCCCGCCGTTCGGATGGCGCTACGGCTCCATCGTGCAACCGCAGGGCACGGTGTCCGACCGCCAGGGCACCATCTGGATCGCGAACTGCGGCGGCTCCACCATCACCGAGTACCCCCACGGCCGCCCGCAGCTGGCCCGCACCATCTCCCCGCCGGCCACCCTGCCGCTGGCGAAGCCGTTCGACATCGCCGTCGACACCGCCGGCCGCAAGTGGGTCACCGACAACGGCAACAACAGCGTCCTGATGCTCTCGGCCGACGGCGTTCCGCAGCGCTCTGTCACCAACGGCATCCGCCGGCCGTTCGGCATCGCGTCCGACAGCCTGGGCGACGTCTGGGTCGCGAACAACACCATCCTCCCCGTGCCCTGCGGAGCCGACACGACGGCGTCCTTCGCCGACGCGGTGCAGAACTTCCAGCCCGGCGCCGCCAACCCGGGCCCGTCGGTCACGATGATCGGCCCCGACGGCCGGACGCCCCCGCAGCCCTTCGTCAACGGCGGCATCTTCCTGCCCTGGGGCGTCGCGGTCGACGGCGACGACACCGTCTGGGTCTCCAACTTCGGCGGCCAGCGCCTCGTCCACCTCTGCGGCGCGCGCCTGGCGGCCTGCCCTCCCGGCTACCGCACCGGCGAGCCGCTCTCCCCGCCCGCCACCGGCTACACCAGCGACAGCTTGGCGCGAAACACCGGCGTGCAGGTCGACCCGTCCGGCAACGTGTGGCTGGCGAACAACTGGCTCACCGCCGCGGTGCAGACCAACCCCGGCGCGCACGAGATGGTCGTGTTCATCGGCCTCGCGGCGCCGGTGAAGACGCCGCTGATCGGCGCGCCGCGGCGTCCGTGATCAGACGCTCTTGACGATGCTCCCGGCGGCTTCGAGCGCGGCCAGTTCCTCGGCCGGAGCCGCCTCGTCGGTGACGATCGTGTGCAGCAGCGAGGACGGGCCGACGTACGCGTGCGCGGTGTGGCCGAGCTTGCTCCCGTCGGTCGCGAGGATGGTGCGGCGCGCCGAGGCGATGCTCGCCTTCTTCACCGCCGCGTCGTCGAGGTCGTAGGCGGTCAGGCCCTCGGCGGCACTGAGGCCGCAGCAGCCGATGACGGCGGTGTCGAAGCGCAGCGCCGCCAGGGACGCGAGGGTGAGCGGGCCGGTCAGAGCGCCTTCGGCCGCGCGTGGCCGTCCACCGGGCACCAGGAGCGTGACCGCGCCCGGGGTCTCGCTGAGCGCGTGGATCGCCTGGAGCGACATCGGCATCACGGTGACCGGCCGCTGATGCAGGAGCCGCGCGACCTCCAGACACGTGGTGCCGCTGTCCAGCACGACGGTCTCCCCGTCCGCGATGAGCGCGGACACCTCGGCGGCGATCCGGCGCTTGGCCTCTATGGCTTCGTGGGCGCGGAGCGCGAAGGGTGGTTCCTCGCCCCTCAGGAGCAGTGTGCGCGCGCCGCCTCGGACGCGTTCGAGGACGCCCTGCGCCGCCAGCACGTCCAGGTCGCGCCGGATCGTCATCTCCGAGGCGCCGGTGAGCTCGGCGAGGTCCGGGACCGTGGCGCTGCCCGACTCCTTCACGGTCCGGGCGATCAGCCGGTGACGGTCTGCGGTGCTCATGCCTGCGATTGAACACTACCCACAACGAACATGCAAACTGTTCGTTAGTGGGCTTTCCAAACATCAATTGTGTTCGTTATGGTGGCCGGCATGGAACGATCACTCCGGTCCGCCCGAATAGCGACCTTCACCTACTTCATCCTCTGCGGGACGCTGATGGGCACGTGGGTGGTGCACATCCCCGCCATCGAGCAGCAGGTGGGGATCAGCCACGCGACGCTCGGCGGCCTGCTGGTGCTGCTGGGCGTCGGCGCCTTCGCGGGCATGCAGGTCGCCGGGCGACTCACCGACCGGCTCGGGGCGCGCGTCGTGGTGCCCTCGGCCGGCGCGTTGTGCGGTGCGGCTTTGGCGCTACCCGGCTTGGCGCGGGAGCCGTGGACGCTGGCAGCCGCGTTGCTGGTCTTCGGGTTCTTCAACGGCTGTCTCGACGTGAGCATGAACGCCCACGCTGTGCACGTGGAGAAGGCCTACGCTCGGCCGGTCATGTCGGCGTTCCATGCGGCGTTCTCGGTCGGTGGCGTGCTCGCCGCAGTCATCGCGGCCGGCACTTCGGGCGTCGGCATGAGCCCGGAAGGCGCTCTGGCTGCGAGCGGAGCGCTTGGCATCCTGGTCGCGCTCGGTGCCACCGACCTGTTGCTTCACACAGGGCCGGATTCCGTTGCCATGCCTCACCTCGATGAACTCGGTGCCCCCGCAACAGGGCTCGTACCAGCGGCGAGGTCCTCCAGCCCCGCCAAGAACCGCCACCGCGCGGGACGCCAGATCTGGGTCCTCGCCGCCCTGGCTCTGATGATCATGCTCTGCGAGGGAGCCGCCAACGACTGGAGCGCCCTGCACCTGAAGGACGTCCTCGGCGCACCGGCCGGCACCGCCGCCTTCGCCTACGGCACCTTCGCCGCCGCGATGACGCTCGGCCGCCTGCTCGCCGACCGCGTCTCCGCCCGCTTCGGCGCCATGGCCGTCTTGCGCTACGGCGCGGCTCTGGCCGCCGTCGGGATCACGATCGTGGCGCTGAGTCCCTGGATCTGGGCCGCTTTCGCCGGTTGGGCCCTGTTCGGCTTGGGCCTGTCGGGCTGTGTCCCGCAGCTGTTCAGCGCTGCCGGCCACGCCGATCCCACCGCCGCCGGTACGAACGTCTCGCGCGTCGCGGGCCTCGGCTACGTCGGCATGCTCGCCGGCCCGGCGGTCATCGGCTGGATGACGCACATCATGGCGCTGAACCACGCTTTCCTGCTGTTGACCGCGATGTGCGTGACGGCTGCGGCGACCGCCGGGATCCTCCGTCCGGCCCCCGAGCGCGAGCCGGAGCCCGAGCTGGTCTCCAGCGGCAGCTGACGGTTTCCCGCCAGGGTCCGTCGAGCTCCGCCTCTGCCCCTGACCTGCGTGGTACGTTCCTGCCACTCAACGGGGGTCGAGGCGGGGCGGGGAAATGACACCGGACACGGAGCTCGCTGCTGCGGCCGAACCAGAATGGCGGCACCGCGAAGCCTCCGCAAACGATCCAGCGGCTTCAGATCCACCTCGCGCAGGCAACCGCTTCTCCGCACACGTCGACCGCCTTATCCGTCGCGACATCTTCGGGGTCAACGCCGCGGTCCTCCTCTTCGTCCTAGCTCCGGTGGCCTTTGGTTACTACGCGCGCCTGCGCTGGTCGGCGTACTCCTTCCCGCCGGACAGCCGCTACTACGTCGTCATGGCCCTGCGTGACCTCGGCTGGAGCGACGCGCACGCCCTGACCAAGCAATTCGCCAACTCCGGCACCGTCGCAGAACCCTGGTACTTCGCCCACAGCGATCCCGTCTGGCTCATGGTCCAGTCGCGCATGCTCTATCCCTTCTTCGCCGCCCCGTTCGTCGCCGTCTTCGGCGTGGCGGCGGGGATGCCGATCGCCGCGATGACGGCGTTCTTCGTGATGCTGTGGGCGGTCGCACGCCTCGTTCAGCGCCTCTACGGTCCGACCGCGGCCCTGGCCGCCGGCTTCGTGCTCGGCACCTGCGGCTTCCTGATGACGCTCGCCGAAGCCGTCACCGACCCGGTCGCCCTCGCGGTCCTGGCTCTGATCCTGCTGAACCTGCCCCTCGGACGCCGCGCCCGCGCACACAACCTGATCGCCCTCGCGCTGCTGTCCGTCCTCCTGGACCTGACCCGCCAAGTGATGCCCACCGCTGCCTTCATGGCATCCTTCGCCTGGGCTTGGGCAGCGGTGTTCCCCGGACGCGGACGCCCTCGCCGATGGCGCAACGACTGGTTCTGGCCGTCGCTGATCATCGCCGCGACGACCGTGTCGGTGTACTACGTGCAGGCCCGCTTCTCCAGTCGTGGCGCCGGTTCGCAGGCGTCGCAGGTGGCCTCGCAGCCGCTGCAGATCGCCTGGACCATCACCAAGTACGACGTGTCCAGCACGGCTCGGGGGGACAGGGCTCTGTCTGTGCTGCTTGCCGGAGCGCTGCTGTTCGCCGTGGTCCGGTTCACCGACATCGTCGCAGGGCTCTTTCTAGGGGCACTGGCCGGTACCTACGTCATCATGATCGCCGGGAACACACCCTCCCACATGCGCTACGAATCGATCATGTTCCCCGTCGCCGGCCTGGCGATCGGAGCTCTGTTCCACCACCTCGCCCCGGCCTCGTTGCGCGGCGGCGTCGTCGGCCACGGAACGCTTCGCTCCGACCGCCTCCCTCCCGTCGACACGTGGTGGCAGCGTGGTCCTCGCCGGGTTCCGGCTCTCGGCGCCTTCAGCACCGTCGGCCTGGCGATCCTTGTCGGATGGTCGGCGACCCATGGTTCGCAGTCGATGGTCGGTACCGTTCCCACAGCGCCCTCGGCTGCGGCAGCCCTCGCCGGAAACTCCCATGCCACGCGCCCTGACCGTGCGGTGTCTGCGGAGGAGACCATGTCCGAGGCGTTCACCCAAGCCGAGAACCTCCTCAAGGGCACCACTTCCGTCTTCCTGATCTACGCCGACTGGCGCCACCCCCTGCGTTTCAGCCCTCTGTCATCCGACGAGCCGGGCTGGAACCATCGCGGGCCGGACGGCACCGTCGTGATCTACCCCGGGGACCTGGCCTCCTCCGACTGGCCCGGCCTGGCCCGCGCCTTCACCTTCGACGGAACCGTCGACCCGGGCACGATCAAGGTGATCACCAGAAAGACCAGCCTCTACGGCGAGGATGTGACGTTCACCGTCACCGCCGGCAAGACCGTCCACCACGGGCACGCCACGGTCCTGTACCCGCTTCGTCCCCAGCTGCCCGGTCTCGTGACCGAGATGGTTTTCGATTCCTGATGTGATGCAACCTTCCACGCCCGCCCACGCGTACAGCGCACGACACATCGGCGAGCGAGGGGAATCTGCATGACGGGGAGACGCCCGGAATCCGCGGCCACGGATTTCGACGCGATATACGCAGCGACCGCTCCGCGCCTGGTCGGTCAGCTCTACCTCCTGATCGGCGACCTCTCCGAGGCGCAGGACTGCGTCCAGGAGGCGTTCGCCCGAGCCTGGCTCCGCTGGGACTCGCTCACGGACGGCCGCGGCGATCCGGTCGGCTGGGTCAAGACCACGGCGTACCGGCTGGCGGTCTCGCACTGGCGGCACTGGAAGTCGGGACTCAAGGCCCTGCGAAAACACGGCGCACCGGCCGATACCCCCGGGCCGTCCCCGGACGCCGTCGCCCTGCGCGACGCCCTGGCCCAACTCCCCAAGTCCCAGCGAGTCGCCCTGGTCCTGCACCACTTGAACGACATGCGCGTCGAGGACGTGGCCCGCGAGCTCCGGGTCGCGCCCGGCACGGTCAAGGCCCGGCTGTCCCGGGGCCGCGCCGCCCTCGCGGTCCTGCTCGCCGACTGGCACACGGACGTACTGACAACGGAGGAATCCCATGCCTGACAAGGATGCTTTCATCGAAGCGACCCGCCTGGAGGACTGGAAGCACCTGGCGGGCGACGGTGCGGCGGCGCGTGCGAAGAGCGTCCGCCTGCGCCGGGCCCGGTACGCGGGATTCGCGGGCGTCACGGCTGTCACCGCCGCGGTCGCGGTGGGCATCGCGGCGATCGCGAGCACGTTCGGCGGCTCCGGCGGCTCGGCCGCCATCGCGGGGACGCCGGCCGGGCACACGCCGGCGAAGGTCACCGTCACCTCGCCGGCGAGCCCTCCGTCGAGCGCCCCATCGAGTGCGACGTCGCACGCTCCCGCAAAGGGCACGATGGGTGCCCTGTTCGAGGAGTGGAAGAGCTGCCCGGACTCCGAGCTCACGGTCGTGAACACCCTGGCGCAGGACCCGCCGCACCTCGAGGCGAACTGGCGGGACGCGTGCCGCCGTGACGTCGCGACACTGTCCGCGTTGCTGCCCGGCTACGAGGTCACGCCGGCTGTCGCCAGCATCGCGACGCCCAAGGAGACGAATCTCTCCCCGTATGCCTTCGACGATCCCAAGTTCGTCGTCCCCGCAGGGTACACGCCTCATATGGGCACGGCCGTCTACCGCATCGTCAATAAGGACGGCGCCACCACCAAGGTCTACATCCACGCGCTCAACCGCGTGGACGGGAGCAAGCCGGCCACTGGCGAAGCGGTCACGCTGCCCAACGGCCTGCAGGCTTGGCTGACGCTCGGGACCAACCTCGCCGCCGGCCAACCGGGCTGCGAGATCTACATCCTGAGCAAGGGCCACACGTTCTACATGCTCACCTCGGCCCAGCCGAACTTCGACTTCAAGAAGCTGGTCACGAGCCCGCAGTTCGCGGACATGACGGCGAAGGCCCTGGCCGACCCGGAAGGCTGAGCTCCATCTGCCCCGCACGCTATGGCTGGACACCGCCGGCGTCCGGCCATATGTGCTGCAAGCTCTGCTCTGCCCAGCCGTCGGGGATCTCCGAGGTGGCGACGTACCGCGCGTAGAACGAGCCGATCAGCATGCTGGCAAGCACCTCCGTATCGGCCGACTTCGCCAGTTCCCCGCTGCTGACACCGTCCGCCAAGGCCCGGCTCAGCGCGGCCCGGCGTGGCTCGACCAGGCGACTGCGGAAGGCGGCGAGCAGCTCCGGGTGACGGTGCTCCTCGGCCAGCAGCGATCCGACGACGGCCATGGAGTTCTCGCGCAGCACGTTGGCATGGAAGTTCCGCAGGATCGCCAGAGCCCGGTCGCGCGGCGGCCCCGAGTCGTCGGGCATCCCCTGTATTCGCAGCGAGTCGACGACGGCGACGACCATCTCGGTCTTGGTGCGGAAGCGACGGCGCAACGCGGGAACCGTCGTCCCGGCGGCCGCCGCGACCGAGTCCAGGGACATCCCGGCATAGCCGGCCTCGCGGAGCTGCTGCTCGGCCGCGGCCAGAATCGCGGTGTCCAGCTCGGGGTTCCTCGGCCGCCCCGCCGGGCGGGCTGCGGATTTTTCCACTTCTCAGCCTCCTCATGAGGATTATATTCTGATCCCCTATCGGAACGTAATCACCCTTAGGAGACTCCCGTGGCCACTGAGCCGATTCCCCCGACCGCCGTCGTCCGCATCTCCCCGGCCACCTTCGACCCGGCCCGCTTCGCGGAGGTCCAGGAGATGACGATGCGGACCGGCGAGTACCTGATCCCGGCCATCAAGGCGCTGCCCGGCCTGATCAGCTACTACGCGGCGACCTCGCCCGAGGGGAACGCGATCCACGTCAGCATCTGGGACACCGAGGAGCACGCGAAGCAGCTGAGCAGCCTCAAGGAGATGATCGTGACCGCTCGCGCGGAAGCCGAGAACGCGGGCTGCACCTTCGGCTCCATCTCGAACTCCCCGATCGACTGGGTCATCTGAGGCGCATCCCGACAGTCGCGCCGAGGCGACAAGCCGTCGCCGGGACAGCTCCCGGGCCGGTGACGAGCCGGTCCGGGAGCTGTTTCGGCGACGATCCTGCCTCACTCTCCGCGTCTCAGACCAGGGGGCCGAAGAAGGTGCGGAGGTCGGCCGCGAGAACATCAGGGCATTCCATCGCCGGGAAGTGATTCCCGCGCTCGAACTCGCTCCAGTGCGCATCCGGCTCGGCCGGGACGAGCTTGCGGACCGTCGCGTCCGCGCCGAACACCGCGTAGCCGTGGGGGACGGCGGAAGGGGCACCCCAGTCGGAGGAGTGGAACTGGTCGTAGAGCGTGTGCGCCGCGGAGGCGCCCGCGCCGGTGAACCAGAAGAGGCTCACGGTCGTCAGCAACTGGTCGCGGTCGATCGGCAGGTCGGTCCACTGTTCGAACTTCTCCGCGATCCACGCCAGTTGCAGGATCGGCGAGTCGACGAGGCCGTAGCCGATGGTCTGGGGCCGGCTGTTCTGGATGGCGAGGTAGCCCGAACCCTCCTTCCGGAAGGCGTTCATTCGTTCCAGCGCCACCGCGTCGACGGGGTCCGCGGCGTCGAGGCGGTCGGCCAAGCCCGGCAGGAAGGTCGCGACGTTGGCCGCGGTCACCGGGTCGGTGGTGACGTGGACCCCGGTGACGTGCTCGGCGTCGTACCCGGCGACCAGGCCTGACACGCCGCCGCCGATGTCGCCGCCGTGCACGCCGTATCGCTCGTAGCCAAGCCGGCGCATGAGCTCGATCCACGCCCGCGCGGTTCGGCTGAGTGCCCAGCCCTGCGCGGCGAGCGGAGTCGAGAACCCATAGCCGGGAAGGGAGGGAGCGATGATGTGAAACGCTGGCTCGTCATCTCCTTCCGGGGCGACCAGCGGCTCGATCAGGTTCACGAACTCGGCCACCGAACTGGGATAGCCGTGGGTGAGCAACAGCGGCTTGGCGTCGGGGCGTGCAGACCGGACGTGCAGAAAGTGGATGCGCTGGCCGTCGATCTCGGTCACGAACTGTGGGTACGCGTTGAGCGCCTTCTCCTGCGCGCGCCAGTCGAATCCGCTCCGCCAGTGCTCCGCGAGCTCCTTCAGGTAGGCCACAGGCACCCCGCGCTCCCAGCCGGCCCCGGGCACCGGCGCGGCCCAGCGGGCGTTCGCCAGCCGCGCGTGGAGGTCGTCGAGCTCGGCCTGCGAGATGGCGATCTGGAAGGGCTGGATCTCGATGTTCATCAGGGTCTCCGTACTGCTGAGCGGGCATCAGGGAACGAACCTTTCCGGGTCCGCTGAGGCGAGCCTAGGAGCAATTGCGGAAAGCTTCGTTCCGCAATCTCGGATACGGTTCAAGAATGTTGGAGACCTCGGCACGGCTGCTGCGGCTGCTGTCCCTGTTCCAAGCGCGCCGCGACTGGACCGGCGCCGAACTCGCCGAGCGTCTCGGCGTGACCACCCGGACCGTCCGCAACGACGTCGAGCGCCTGCGCGAGCTCGGCTACCCGGTCGAGGCCAGGCCCGGCGTGGCCGGCGGTTACCGCCTCGGGGCCGGCGCGGCCCTGCCGCCGTTGCTGCTGGACGACGACGAGGCGGTCGCCGTCGCGCTCGGCCTGCGCGTCGCGGCTGGCGGTGCCGTCGCCGGCATCGAGGAGACCTCACTCAGCGCTCTGGCAAAGCTGCAACGCATCCTGCCCGCGCGCCTCCGACACCGCGTCGAGTCCTTCGGCTCCCACGCGCTGCCGGTCCCCTCCCGCGACACGGCGACCGTGGACGCCGAAGCCCTGACGACACTGGCCCTGGCCAGCCGTGACCACCTGGCTCTGCGCTTCGACTACGAGGCCCGTTCAGGCACCACGACCCGCCGCTCCGTCGAGCCCTACCGCCTGATCCACCGCCACCAGCGCTGGTACCTGTTCGCCTGGGACTCGGATCGCGAGGACTGGCGCACCTTCCGCGCCGACCGCATCCACCCCCTCGCCCCGCCCGGCCCACGCTTCGCACCACGCCCCACTCCGCCCGACGCCGAGATCGCCACGCGCGTCGACAGCGGCGTGACCCGCGGCACCTGGCGCTACCGGGCAAGGGTGGTCGTGCACGCGTCGGCCGACCATGTAAGGGCCCGCATCCCGACGCCCGTCGAGATCGAGGAGCTGGCCGACGGCCGCAGCGCCGTCGAACTCGGCTCCGACGATCCCGAGCGCTTGGCGCTGTACCTGGGAATGCTGGACGCCGACTTCGAGGTGGTGGACTCGCCGGAGTTGGTGACGGCTGTGGAGCGGGTGATCGCGCGTTATCAGCGGGCCATCGGGGCTTCGTAGCGGGAACGGGTAAAGGACACCACCGACCGCCGCAGGGTCCTGGGGCGGCCATGCGACGGTAGGTAATCGCCAGACGTTAAAGGGTTACGGCTCTCCAACGCACTGGGTAGACTCATGGAATGATCACGGGGGTGGCAGTGCCCTGGCATGCCCGTGTGGGGGAGTTGTACACGGGGGAGGGGTTCACTGATGGCGCGTCCGTCCGGTTGGGACATTCTGGGTCTGGATGGGGATCCGACGCCGGGTGTGGTGGAGTCGGTGCAGGCTTTGGCGAAGGAGTTCGGGGACTTCGCCCATGATGTGGAAGCCGCGTACCACAGCCTGAACAGCTTCGGCGGCGACGCGAACGCGTTGCAGTGGATAGGCCAGACCGCTGATGCGTTCAAAAGCAAGTTCGGCCCACTGCCGGGGCGGTTGCAGAAGCTGTACACGTCCTATTCCGAGGCCTCCGACGCGTTGTCGGCGTATTGGCCGCAGCTGCAAGCGGCGCAAACCAAAGCCGACACCGCGCTTCGCCAAGCCCAAGACGCCCACGCCGATCTGCAGCGCGCGACCACCAGCGCCACCAGCGCCGCCGCCGATCTGAAGACGGCACAGCAGAACCAGGCCGCCAACCCCAGCCAGCAGGCGGTCACCGACGCGCAAACCGCGCACGACACCGCGCAGACCAACCTGAACAACGCCAAAGCCAAGATGGCCGCGCTGACCAAGCAAGCCAACGACGCCTACAACGACCGCATCACCGCCGCAAAAACCTGCGGCAGCGCCTTGCACCACGCCCAATCCGACGGCATCCACAACAAATCCTGGTGGGACCACGTCGCCGAGGACCTGTCCAAGTGGGGCGGCGAGATCGGTAAGATCGCCGGCGAGCTGGCCCCGATCCTGGACATCATCGCCCTCGCGACGTCCTGGATCCCCGGCGTGGACGTGGTCACCGCGGCCCTCGCGGAGATCGACAACATCGTCGCCCTCGCCGGCACCGCCCTGGCCACCATCGGCGATGCGATGCAAGGCCACTGGGGCGACGCTCTGATGGGCGCCGGCATGCTCGCCCTCACCTTCGTCGGCGGCCGGGCCCTCGGCTCCGGAGCCGAAGACCTCGAAGGCGAAGCCGGCGCACTCGAAGGCGAGGCCGGTGCGTTGGAGGGCGAGGAAGGTTCACTTGCCCGTGGCGCTGAAGGCAAGGAACCGGCGAAATGCGACCGGGACCCGGTGGACGTCGTGTCCGGGTGGATGCTCACTGGCGCCACTGATGTGGAACTGCCCGGTGTCCTACCGCTTGTGTTGCGACGCGCGTACGCCTCCGGTTACGGCATGGGGCGGCTGTTCGGCCCGGGATGGTCGTCCACGCTGGACGAGCGGCTGTCGGTCAACGCGGCCGGCATCCATTTCGCCGGGGACGACACCCAGCGGCTCGACTATGCTGCTCCGGCAGACGATGAGGCGGTTCTGCCCAGGCGGGGTGCCCGCTGGCCCCTGGTCTGGAACCGGGAGACCGATGAGATCCTGATCACCGATCCCTGGTCCGGGCACACCAGGCACTTCGGGACGGTGCACCATCAAGAGGAGTCCGGCCAGATCCGGGACTTGACCGCGATCACCGATCGCAACGGCAACCGGATCGGCATCCTCCGCGACCAGCACGGCACCCCCGTCGCCGTCGAGCATCCCGGCTATCGCGTCGCCGTGGACACGGTCGCGACGGCCGGAGGACCGCGCATCAGCGCTCTGCGTCTCCAAGAGGGCGCACATGCTTCGGAGGTCGTCCTCAAGCGCTTCCACTACGACGACCGCGGCCGTCTCACGGGTGTGGTGAACTCCTCCGGGCTGCCCTTCACCTACGAATGGGACGAGAGCGACCGGATCGAGGCATGGCAGGACCGAGCAGGCTTCCGCTACGCATACATGTATGACGACCGAGGCCGGGTCGTCCACGGCGAGGGCGCCTACCTTTCCGGATCGTTCCACTACGACGAGGCGAACCGCACGACCACGGTCACCGACTCGCTCGGCAACGACACTGTCTACCGTTACGACCAGAACGGGCACGTGGTCTCCGAGACGGACCCGCTCGGCAACACCGTCGTCAGCGTCGCCGACCTCTACGGCCGCGTTCTGTCTCGAACCGATGCGCTGGGCGGAACGACGTACTTCGACCGGGACGAGAACGGCGACATCCGGCGCGTCGTCGCTCCCGACGGTGGCACCACTGCGTTCGAATACAACGCCTTCCACCAGATCACCGCAGTGATCGACCCGGACGGCGCACAGTGGCACCGGGCCTACGACGCGGCCGGGAACCTGGTGTCGACAACCAATCCCGCAGGTGCGGTGACCAGCTTCACGTTCGGTGCGCAAGGCGCTCTGACCGAGGTCCGGAACCCGTTGGGCGCCATCACCCGCTATACCGTCGATGCCGCAGGCCTGACAACCGCAGTCGTGGATCCTCTTGGTGCCGAGACGCGTATTGAACGGGACACAGCGGGGCGTCCGGTCCGTCTGACCGACCCGATCGGGGCGGTCACGACGCTGGCGTGGACCGTCGAGGGCCGGCCACGGTCTCGCACCGCGCCGGACGGCGCCACTGTGCGGTGGGAGCACGACGCGGACGGCAGGGCGGTGAAGATCGTCAATGCCGTCGGGGCCACGACGACCTTCGAACCGGGCCCCCTGGACACCCTCGTGGCACGGACCGATCCGAACGGCGTCCGTCACGAGTTCGGCTACGACACCGAGCAGCGTCTGCTGCAGGTCACCAACTCTTCCGGCGCCGTCTGGAGCTATGCCCACGACGCGGCGGGCCGGCTCATCGGCGAGACCGACTTCAACGGTCGGCAGCTCAGCTACGAGTATGATCCGGCCGGCCGACTCGTGGCGCGCACTACCGGCGCCGGCCAGGTCATCGCGTTGGAGCGCGACGTGGCCGGACGAGCTGTCGCGCGCACGACAGCCGAAGGCGAGTACGTGTACTCCTACGACGCGGCCGGGCGGCTCGCCTCGGCCACGGGGCCTGAAACCAGCCTGTTCTATGAACGCGATGTCCTCGGGCGCGTCCTGGCCGAGACGGTCGACGGTCGCACCACCCGCTACACCTACGACGCGACGGGGCGCCGCACCGGCCGGACCACCGCTTCCGGTGCCGAGTCGCGATGGAGCTACGACGCGGCCGGCCGTCCCGCCGGTCTGGACGCCGGGAGCGGCCGTCTGGACTTCGCCTTCGATGCCTCGGGCCGGGAGATCGAGCGGCTCTTCGGTCCCCAGACCTGGCTTGCCCGCACCTACGACCCGGCGGGTCGCCTGGCCACCCAGCATCTCGGTACCGGGGAGCGCTCGAGTGGTGCGGAGTCCGTTGCCACCGATCCCATCGTGAGCCGATCCTGGGCCTGGCGGGCCGACGGCGTGCCCGAGGAGATTCGGGACAGTCTGCGAGGCACGCGGCGCATCACCTCGGACGCTTCGGGGCGGATCACCTCCGTCAGCACTCACACCTGGAGTGAGCGCTACGCGTACGACGCTTTCGGTAATCTCACAACCCCCGATACCGGATCTGCCGAGGACGAAGCCACCGAGCCGACCATCGCGGCCAGGACGCTGATCAAGCGCATGGGCCGTACCCGTCACGAGTACGACGCCGCCGGCCGCGTCACCACTACCACCCGCCGGACTCTCGATGGTCGGCGCCGTACCTGGCGCTACACCTGGGACAGCCAGGACCGGCTCGTCCAGGCGGAGACCCCCGACCGAGGAGTGTGGCGCTACACCTACGACCCTGCGGGCCGCCGCACGGCGAAACTGCGTATCGGCGACGACGGAGCTGTTTCGGAGCAGGTTCTGTTCAGCTGGGACGGCTTCCGTCTCGCCGAACAGCAAGGTTCGCTGCCGGACGGCAACGGCACGACTCTGACATGGGACTACGACCCCGGGACCTTCCGGCCCGCCGTCCAACGCCGCCGCACGTGGGACGCCTCCGAGCAGGACGCCGTCGACGAAGCCTTCCACGCCATCGTCACCGACCTGGTCGGCATGCCCACCGAACTGGTCGACGCCGACGGCCGGATCGTCTGGCACACCACCACGAACGTGTGGGGCAACACCACTTCCACGACGGCGGAAGCGGGCCTTGAGTGTCCCCTGCGCTTTCCCGGCCAGTATCACGACCCCGAGACCGGTCTCCACTACAACCTGCACCGTTACTACAACCCCGAGACCGCCGCCTACCTCACTCCCGACCCGCTCGGCTTGGCGCCCGCACCCAACGACCACGCCTATGTCCCCAACCCGCTCGTCCTCACCGACCCGTTGGGCCTCGCGTGCGGCGAGGACGACGAGGAAGCGCCGGCCGGCCATGACGCCGATCAGATCGCGGACCACGTGGTCCCGCGGCACACCCTGGGCGGCGACGAAGCCGACGAGACGAAGTCCCTGTTCGACGAGGGTGTGGACCTCCAGGAACTCGCCAACGGATCAATCGGCCGGATCGGGAAGTACCAAGAGGAAACCGGTAACATCCGCTACATCATCGATGCGGGCCGCATCATCGGGACCGATCTGAAGGGCAACGCCACGAACGTCTACACGATCATCCGAAGCACCGGCATGCGACCAGGCAACTGGCAGCATGAATTCGATGATCTGGTGACGATGCACCCGGGACTTCCCCGGGACCTGATCGGCTGAGCCCGGAACCGCCTGTTCCCGGGCTGAACCAGCTCACTCTTGGCACTACACGAGGACTCGATGATCAGAATCTCCATAAGGTCTGCCACTGGCGAGGTCATCAAGCGGTTGCCGATCTCCTCGGAGTTCGACCCCGTGCTCATCGGCATCAAGCGATCGGAGCACCCGATCCTGGGTCACATCGATCCTTATGGCACGACGATCTACACCGGCATCCAGCTGGAGTCGCTCATCCAGGAGATCGAGGCACTACCGGCCGAGACGGTGACCGAGCTCGGTGGACGCGACTATCTGGATGAAGTGATCGCCTTGTGCAAGGAATGCATGATGACGCGGGGCTTTATGTGGTTCGTGGGCGACTGAGCCGTTGACCGACCGCGCGGTAGCCGACCGCGCCGTTGACCGACCCCCGCCGTCGACCGACCGCGCGACCGGGCTGTGGTCTTGTCGACCACAGCCCGGTCGCCGTGTGGGGCCGGCACGTTCTCGGCCCGGCTCAGATCACCAGACTCAGCAGCCCGGCCGCCGCGAACCCGACCACCGACAGGATCGTCTCCAACACCGTCCAGGTCCTCAGCGTGTCCTTCACGGTCATGTTGAAGTACCTGGACACGATCCAGAACCCGCCGTCGTTCACATGCGAAGCGATGATCGACCCGGCTGAAATCGCCACGGCGATCAAAGCGATGTGCGGCTGCGAGAAGTGCCCCTTCTCGACCAGCGGCGCGACGATGCCGCCGGTCGTGACGATCGCGACCGTGGCAGAGCCCTGAGCCAGCCGCATCCCGCAGCTGATGACGTACGCCAGCAGGATCAGCGGAAGCCCGGCCGACGTCAGCGACTGCGACAAGGCCTTGCCCACCCCGGTCGCGGTGATGACGGCCCCGAAGAAGCTGCCCGCACCGATCACGAGCAGGATCATCGCCACCGGACGCAATGAGTTCGAACTGAGGTCGGCCAGCTCCGCACGGCTGAACCCGCGCCGCGTCCCCAGCAGCCAAAAGGCCAGCAGCACCGCGATGGTCAGCGCCACCGCGGGAGTCCCGAAGAACGTCAGCACCGGCAGCGCCGAGCTCTTCTTCATGTAAACGGTGCCGAAGGTCGCGCCGAGGATCAGCACCAGCGGTACCGCTATGAGGCCGACGATCAACGCCAACGGCGGAGCCTTGCGCTCGACAACGCTGTCGCCATCGCCCTCGCCCTCGCCATCGCCATCGCTGACCGGGCCGGCGACAGCGACAGCGACATCACCAAGCTCAGCGCCACCCTCACCGACCTCGCCATCACCCAGGCCGTCCATCTCCGGCACAGCCACGATCACCCGCTTACCGATCCAGTTCCCCCAAGCCACACCGGCCACCAGAAACGCGGGCAGACCACAAATCAGCCCCATGATGAGCATCCACCCGAGGCTGACCCCCAGCAGCCCGGTCACCGCCACCGGACCCGGGTGCGGCGGCAGGAAAGCGTGCGTCATCGACAGACCGGCGAGCATCGGCAGCGCGTACACGACCAGCGAACGCCCACCACGCCGCGCCGCAACGTAAACCAGCGGCGCCAACACGAAGATCCCGACGTCGAAGAACACCGGTATCCCGAAGATGAGCCCGGTCAACCCCATCGCGAGCGGCGCGCCCCGCTCCCCGAAAGCCGCCTGAAGCCGCGCGGCGAGCACGTCGGCCCCGCCGGAACGCTCCAGCAGCGCGCCGAAGATCGTGCCGAGCCCGATGATGGCCGCGCTGTGGCCGAGGATCGATCCGAATCCGGTCTCCAGCAACGAGTTCTTGCTGACCAGCGCCGTCCCGACGATCGTCCCGACCGGCAGGCCGGCCGCCAGGGCGAGGGCCAGACTCGCGGCGATCAGGGAGATGAAGGGTTCGAGCTTGACCTTGATGATGAGGAACAGCAGCAGGGCTATGGAGAGGCTGCAAAGCGTGAGCAAGCCTCCGGTGTCGTGCTGAAGCCAATGAACGAAGCCGTGCAAGGTGAGCCTCCGCGCGGAGTTGAGGGCGATGCTGCGGGCACGTCGAAGCAGGCCTTGACAGGTATAGGGGACAGGGAGACCAGGTCAGGGACGTAGTTCGCCACCGCTGGGCTTGATGCTGGCTGACGTTAAGCGGACCTGAAGGAGCCCGACAAGGCCTCGCCGCGAATGTTTTGCAATGCACAACGCCATGTCGAATATCGACACGGATCGGCGTTCGGGAGGTAGCCTGCCGCGATGACGCACCCCGACGACCCCTCACGACCGGCCCCGGGAGACCGCAACCAGTCGTCCTCCTTACGGCGCGCGCTGGCGGTCCTGGGCTACGTCCGCGAGCACGCCGACAGCGGCCGCGGCGTCCCGCTCGGCAAGCTGGCCGAAGCGCTCGACTTGAACAAGAGCACCGTGCTGCGTCTGACCGGCCCTCTGCTCGACGAGCACCTGCTCGACCGCGACCGCGAGACCGGCTGGTTCCGCCTCGGCCACGGCGCCCTCCGCCTCGGCCAGGCCTACCTCTCCACCCTCGACCTGCGCGGCGTCGCCGTGGACCACTTACGCCGGCTTCAGCAGGAGGTCGGGGAGACCGTGCACCTGACGGTGTGGGAGGGCCCTGACATCGTCTACGTCGACAAGGTCGAGAACGAGACCAACGTCCGGATGGCCTCCCGCGTCGGCAGCCGAGCCCCGGCGTACTGCACCGCCAGCGGAAAGGCGATGCTGGCCTGGCTCCCGGAGGAGGCGGTCGAGCAGGTGGTCGCGGCCGGGATGCGCCCCGTCACCGCCTGGACCCTCTCCGAGGAGGCCCAACTCCGCGCGGACCTGGCCCGGATCCGCGCCCGCGGCTACGCCGTCGACGACCGCGAGAACGAACCGGAGGTCCGCTGTGTGGCGGCGCCGATCTTCGACCACACCGGCGAGGTCGCGGCGGCCGTCTCGGTCTCGGGCCTGACGTCGCGGATGACGGCGTCCCGCGTCCGCACGCTGGGCTCGGTCGTGGCCCAGGCCGGCCACGGGATCTCGCGCGAACTCGGCGCCGAGTGAGCGGATCGGATCACTCGCTGACCCGCGTCATATCGCTGAGCCGGGTGACATCGCTGAGCCGCCGCTGGCGTTCGACGAGGGCGAGGTAGAACGCCCAGGGGAAGGCGAAGCTCGTGAACAGGCTGGCGACGAAGAACAGCCAAGGGCGCCTGATGCCCCGGCGCCGACCGTCGACGATGGTCATCAGCGGCAGCAGGACGAGGTTCCCGATCGTGTAATCCTGGCCGGCCGAGCCCGCCGCGGGGTTCGCGTACATCAGCTTGATGTACTGGGCCCAACTGCCGTCGCCCCAGATCGGGTTGCTGTGGCCGTGGCTGTAGTCGCGCACGAAGCGGATGTTGAAGTACCACCCGATGACGACCGACGCGACGCCCGCCGTGTAGTAGACGAGTTCGAGGGCTGATACTCGTGGATCAGCCGTCGGACGTCGGAAGACCGCCGGGTTGGACGCGACGATGAGCCAGACGACCGTCACGCCGAGGATCGCGTGCACGAGGAGAGCGGCCATTTCCGGAGCGTCGATCCGGCGTCCTGTTTTGTCAATAGTGACAAAACAAGGTCACAGACGCGCGCGGTCCCAGGCCGGCAAAGGTATCTTCTGCTCATGGCCAGGTCGGCGCAGACGGTGCGCAGTGAGCGGACGCGCGAGGCGTTGCGGCGTGCCGCCCTGGTGCGGTTCCTCGCTCAGGGCGTCGAAGATACGTCGGCCGAACAGATCGCTGCCGACGCGGGCGTATCGCTGCGGACCTTCTACCGCCACTTCACGTCGAAGCACGACCTGCTGTTCGCCGACTACGACGCCGGCCTTCACTGGTTCCGCAACGCGCTGGCCGCGCGTCCGGACGACGAGCCGATCACGGAGTCGGTGCGCGTGGCGGTCTTGGCGTTCCCCTACGACGTCCAGGCCGTGACCCAGATCGCGACGTTGCGCTCCGGCACGCTCGACGCGGAGCGCATCGTGCGCCACATCCGCGGCGTCGAGGCCGACTTCGCGGAGGCCGTCGCCGAGCGGCTGGCGCGCCGGCCGTCGTCAGGCGGTCCTGATCGGGACGCGTCCGCCGAGCGCCTGGCCGTCACGGTGACCGCGCGGTGCGTCGCCGCCGCGGTCTTCGGCGCCATGGAGGTCTGGATGCTGCGGGAGGAGCGCTCCCTGCCGGAGCTGGCAGAGCTCTGCCGTGCCGCGCTGGCGTCGCTGGATCGTGGGCTCGTCGACGGCATGTTTCGTCAATATTGACATTACGAGCGCCGAGTGCGACGGTGCGCCGGGAGCGGGAAGGCGGCAGATCTGCGGCCTCTGACCAAGACCCGGGAGGCGGCGCGCGATGCAGCGCTACGACGCGATCGTCATCGGTTCGGGCCACAACGGCCTGGCGGCAGCGGTGCTGCTGCAACAGGCCGGGCTCGCCACGCTGTGCCTGGAGGCGAATCGGTACGCGGGCGGCATGGCCTCGACCGTGGAGCTCTTCGACGGCTACCGATTCGAGATCGCGGGCTCGGTCCAGTTCCCGACATCGGCCGTGGTCAGCCGCGCCCTCGGGCTCGACACGCTGCCGGCCATCGCCATGGACGTCATGTCGGTGTCGATGCGCGGGATCGGCGACGAGCCTCTCGTCTACTACACCGACCCGATGCGCATGTTCACGCACCTGGTCGAGATCCATGGCGAGGACGCGGCCAACGGCCTGGCGATGTTGATGGCGTGGAGCCAAGCACCGACGCGTGCGCTGGGGCGCTTCGACGCGGCTCAGCCGGCGAAGTCGCTCGACGCGATGTACGCCTGCGCGACGAACGAGCTCGAGCGCACCAGCATCACGGATGTCCTGTTCGGCTCAGTGACGGATGTGCTGGACCGCTACCTCCCGGACAAGGATCGGCACGGCGCTCTGCGCGGCATGCTCTCGCTGCTGGCGTGCAACACCACTTATCGCGGACCTGCGACTCCGGGCAGCGCCGCGGCCCTCGCCTTCGGCCTGGCGGTTCCGGACGAGAACACGGTTCTGACGCACAAGCTGCGTGGAGGTATCGGCACTCTGACCGAGCACCTCGAAGGACGCCTTCGGGCTGACGGCGGCGAGCTGCGGCTACGGAGCGAGGTCTCGGAGATCCTGGTCGCTGATGCGAGGGTGACGGGCGTTCGCCTTGCCGACGGGACGACGTTCGAGGCCCCGATCGTCGTTTCTTGCGTGTCCCCGGACGTGACGGTCTTGGGCCTGGTGCCGCAGGAGGCGATCGCTGCGGACGTCCGCGAGCGCTACTCTCGCGTCGACCACCGGGGCAGCTACGTCCAGATGCACTTCGCCCTCGACGGCCCGCCCGAGTTCGCCAAGCCGTACGAGCTGCTCAACGACCCGACGATGCAGGCAGCCATCGGCCTGTTCAGCACGCCGGAGGAGTTGCAGCAACAGTGGGAGGACTGCCGCCAGGGCATCGTGCCGGACGACCCGACCATCGCTCTGCAGATCCCCTCGGCTCAGGATCCTGATCTCGCTCCGCCCGGCAAGCACGCCGCCTCGGCCTTCGCCCTCTGGTTCCCGATCGAGGCCGATCACACGCACTACGGGCGCCTCAAGACCGAGATGGGCCAGCGCGTCATCGACAAGATCACCCGCATCGCCCCGAACTTCGAAACCCTGATCACGAAGCACACCACCTTCACCCCGCGCCACATGGCCACGATGTTCGGCGCTCCCGGCGGCGACTACTGCCACGGCCTGCTGCACCCCGACCAGCTAGGCCCTAACCGGCCTGGCCCGTGCGGCTACCCCGACCAGCCCCTGGGCATCGCAGGCCTCTACCTCGGCAGCGCCGGCTGCCACGGCGGCCCCGGCATCACGTTCATCCCCGGGTACAACGCGGCGCGGGCGGTACTCGGCAGGGCCTGATGCGGCACAACACTGACCGCCGTGAGGACCGCCGTCAGTCCGGCTGGCGTGCGGCGTGAGTCCGGACGAGTCCCTCGGTGCCGCGCAGGAACGTCTCGCAGATCTGGACCGGGTCGAACAGGCAGCCGGCTGCCATGGCGCCGTCGCGGAGCATGACGAAGTGCTGCGCGGCGGCTTCGGCCTTGGTCTTCTGGATGCTCACCATCAGCGTATTGATGGTGCTCAGGAACCACTGCCGGTGTGCGAGGACGGCTTGGTGCACGGGGTGGTCGGTGTCGGGGTACTCGGCCACGGCGTTCAGGAACGCGCAGCCGCGGAAGCCGGGGGACTGGATGTCCTGGGCGATTGACTCCGCGATGGCCTGGACGGCCTGCGGTGCCGGTACGCCGGTGATGGCCGAGCCGGTCCGGTCCCGGATGGCCTGGTCCACCGCCTTCAGGTAGGCGAGGACGAGGTCTTCCTTGCTGGGGAAGTGGCGGTAGAACGTCGCTCGGGTCACCTTCGCCTCGGCGATGATGCGATCGATGCCGACCGAGTGGATTCCCTCGCCGTAGAAGAGCCTCGTCGCCGTGGCGAGGAGTCGCTGGCGCGCCTCGGATGGCCGGGCGGTGGTCTGGGTGCGGGCTTCCATGAGTTCAGTATAGACGTAGAACGTTCTGTCTACATCCTCTCCACAGTGATCCGCCGTAACCACTTTTCA
>Ga0207694_10001156_pt1 | contig 22904 bp, 16 predicted proteins | sample KBSC34metaG_FD_184353 | JGI IMG/M metagenome (GOLD analysis project Ga0207694, IMG submission 184353) | Corn rhizosphere microbial communities from Kellogg Biological Station, Michigan, USA - KBS C3-4 metaG (SPAdes) (version 2) | ecosystem: Host-associated > Plants > Roots > Rhizosphere > Soil... | reverse complement strand
GCCGGCTGATACACAGACCCCGGCGCAAAAACAGGGGCAGGTCAGCGTGCAGGGGCGCATCCGTGCGCGTAGAGAGGCGCGGCGGCAACAGGCGATCCGGGACACCTATGCGCAGCGCTATGAACTCTTCATCGGCGCTGGATATCAACGGTTCATACCGGGCCCGATTTTGCAGCACACGACGATGTATGCATTCGACCTGGGACTGACCCGTTACTATACCGAGCGGCTTGGGTTTACGCTGGATGGCCGCGGAAACTTCGGGACGGCCTTTGTTGGCCTCAATTTCACTTCAATTACGCGGCCGGCAATCAGCACCTACGATGTGATGGCAGGCCCGGTTTACCGGTTCAAACTACGGCCGAAGTACTCGATTGCCGGCCGCGTGATGGGTGGAGCGGCCATGGGCAACTTCACCGGGGACACGAACCGCTTCGGGCAGATCTGCCCTCCGGGCGGACAATGCCTGTTGTATCCAGATGGAACGACGTATGCGTTTTCGGGCGCCATTATCGGCGAGGCGAATGTCTCGCCAAGCTTGTCATTGCGGCTGGCCCCGGAAGCGATGGGGACGGGATTCGGTTCGACGTTCCAGCATGATCTGGGAGCGACGTTCGGGTTGGTGTACCGGTTTGGAAAGCAGTAAAGACAGGGAATAAGGGACCAGAGGTAACGAGAGAGTCGGGGAACGGCGCACCGGGTGGTGCGCCGTCGTTGTTTGTAGGACCGCAGTCGATATGGGCAGCAGGTCAAAAACGAACAGGCACCCATTCGGGCGCCTGTTGTCTTACGTTTTTGAATCGTGTCTTGCACTCCATGGCCAGGTGTCTTACAGACATGGGTTTCAATCACCGCTGTCTTACCGCCAGTAGTAGTATCCGCCGACCGAGTAGTACGGCCGGTAATACACCGGACCGTAGTATGCCGCATACGGATAGGGCCTGTAAGGCCGGTAAGGATAGGCGTAAGCCCGCCGCTGATAGAGCCGCGGACCGCCAGGGTAGAGTCCCTGTGCCAACCGCATCGCTTCGTCCTGCGTGACCGGCTGCACGGACAGGGGCGATGCCAGATGGAAGGTTACCAGCGCCTCAGCCGGAATCCACACACCGGGCCCGGAAGTCGCTCCAGAAACCGCTGCACCGGTTCCGCCACCGGCAACCGCGCCGACCGCAGCGCCGGTTCCACCGCCCACGGCGCCACCGATGATGGCTCCCAGCAACGCTCCACCGACTACGTTTCCAGCCGAACGGCCACCTTTGCCTGGGCCCTTCACGCGGAACAGATCGGACTGCAGTGGATAGCTCTGACCCATCAGGTCCAGTGAGGTCAGCTCAAGAGCAAGTTCGTTGCTGCCGGTGAGCGCACCGGGATCGGGCCGCTTAACATCGGCAATCACACCATGAATTGTTGCTCCACGCGGAATCGCGAGAGCTCCACCGACGATGACGTCCTGAATGACCGTGAATTGAATCGGCTCCCCGCCGCGCGCGTGTTTGCTGTTGACTGCCTCGCTGGTCCGAAGTTGCACCAGCGTGCCCTGCGGGATCGTGACGGGGCCGCGGGGAATTTCATACCTTGGCGGAGGAGGCGCCTGCGAATATCCCGGGCGCTGGCCATAGCCTGGTTGCCCATATCCTGGCTGCCCGTATCCGGGAGGCGGCGGAGCCTGCCCATACCCCGGCCGTGGCGCTTGTCCATATCCCGGAGGTGGAGGTCCTTGCTGCCCATACGGCTGCTGCTGCGGATAGTTCTGCCCGTAAGCTGGACGCTGGGGATAATTTTGTGCCGGCGCCTGTCCCTGGTTCTGGCCCGAGCCGCCATCGCCCCAATCGGGCGGAGAGGCCTGGTTGGCGCTCGGCTGCTGATTCTGCCCATTGTCTCCATAGCTCGGATTCTGATCGTAAGGCGGATTCGGTGAACTCTGGGGAGGCGTCACCTGCGCGTCGGCCATGTCGTCATTAGCTGGATCATTTGCGGGTGCGCCCTGCGCATTCGCATCTTCGGCAGGGTTTCCCACCTTCAGGTTGTTATGCACATTTGTGACCCCGGCAACGCCCTTCACAATCGACTCTGCAAGTTGTTTTGAAGAATCGCTCGATACGGTGCCGGAGAGCGTGACTTCGCTCTGAATTGTCGCCGCCGTAATCAGATCGTTCTTGAGGGCCTGCGATGCGTCCAGCGCATGCACCACGTCCATCTCGATCTGCCCGTCACTCCGTTGAGCGTTCGAAGAAGCGGCATCCTGCGCGAGCGCAAGCGCGCCGCCCAAAGCAATCACGGCAACCCACGCCGTCGCGCGGGAAAAAGCTCTCATTATCAATGGCCTGTTCATTTCTGGTTTCTCCTGCAATGCGCCACAACTCGCGTTGCCTGCTGTTCTGCCGAAGTACCTATTCTGACGGCGAAATAGAGGCGCCGTCACCGTTACTAACCCGGCTCTTTGAAGAAAGTTCCGCCCGTTGGTAACGAAGGAAAGGCCCTGCCTGCGGCCGCGATCTGCAGATTTGATGAAACTTAGGCCTTGGCAGCAGCCTGCGCTTCGGCCGTGGCCTGCGCCTCCGCAGCAACTTCGCGGGTCAGTTCTTCGTCGTCAGGGAAGAAAAGCTGGAACACGGTACCCATACCCTCGCGGCTTCTGACGTGCACGATGCCATGGTGCTTGAGGATGATTTCATGACTCACCCAGAGGCCCAGGCCGGTGCCCGTCGCTCCCTTGGTGGTGAAGAACGCTTCGAAAAGCCGGTCTCGTACCTCGGCGTTCATTCCTGTTCCGGTATCGGCGATGGTGATCCGCACTCCCTCGCGCTGAGGATGCACCCAGTCTTTTGATTTTCGCGCGCACACGATAAGCCTGCCGCCCCCCGCAGTTGCATCCATCGCATTGCTCACGAGATTTGCAATCACCTGGCGCAGCTCTCCCGCGAAACAGTAGAGATCAAGGTCCGGCACATATTTGCGCTGCAGCACGATCCCCAGGGTGTTCAACCGCACGTTGTACATGTCGAGCACTGAATCGAGCAGATCTGCCATTGTTGTGCGTCCTGGCAGAGTCGACTGCCGGTAGAATCGCAGCGTCTGTTGCGTGATCTCCGACATCCTGCGGACCTCGCGTTCCGCGATGGTCACATAATTCAAAGCAGATTCATCGAGCTTGCAGAACCGGCGCAGCAGATAGAGGAGGTTGGTGATCGCCTCAAGCGGATTATTGATTTCGTGAGCGATCGAGGCGGCAAGTCTTCCTGTAGCGGCCAGCTTTTCCGTTCTCCGCAAAGCATCCTCGCTGCGTTTGCGCTCGCTCACATCCATTACGATCACGCCCACCCAGCGCAATTGATCCTGGACGGGCCGCACTGGATAGGCAGTCACCAGCCAAGTCCACGAGCCTCGAACTTCGTCCTGGCCCTCCAACTCAAGATCGTGAACCGTGATCTCTGTCTCAACCACGTGGCGAACGGCTTCTTCGATACGTTGTGCAATCGGCGCGGGCAGAAACTCCGGAAGCGTGCGGGTGAGTTGCCGGCCCACCGGAACATCCGTCATCTCTGCGAACACTTCGTTCACGCGCACAATCCGGCAACGTCGGTCAAAGAACACCAGCCCGACCGGCGCATTCGCCAGCATGGAATCCAACAACGAAAGGGTGTCGTTCAGCCCGGCCCTCTGCTCCTCGAGAGACGCAACCATCCGATTGAAGGCCTCGATCAGCTCGCCGAATTCGTTGTCCGTCGATACTGGCAAGGGGAACTTGGCCCGCGCCTCGGGACCTTCCATCAGCGCGCGCGTCCCTGCATGCAGCACATTCAACGGTCGGGAAATCGAACGCGACATCAGCAGTACGAGCAGTCCTGATGCGCCCATCCAGATGAGGCCAAAGGAATAGGAGCTGCGCAAAACAGTGTTTATCTGCTCGGTATCCCAGGAGCGGTCGGTCTCCACCCACGCATACCCGGTCAGGTTGTCGCCGTTGTAGATGGCCTTCACCCCTTCCCACCGGTGATCGCCGAAGGAAAACACCAGAGGCAAATGCGCGTGGACATTCGAAATTTGCGATTTTTCGGTGGGGTCCAACGGGAACTTGGCAGGATCGCCATCGCTCACGTACTGGATGTTTCCCGCGGTGTCGGTGATTTTGGCGTGTGCGACGCTGGGCGCCGCGCCCATCATGTGCACCGATGGCAGCACCAGATCTGGGCGTTGCGCGCGATTCGCTTCCTCAGCCTGTAGCGCAAGGGAAGTCGCCTGGTGTGCGAGTCTTTCCAGGGCGCGCTCCCGTATTTCGCGTCCCTGAATCTGAATCAGGACCGTCGCGAATAGTGCAACAGACAGCGCTTCCAGCAGCATCAGCCAGGTAATCAGTTGCCACCGGACCGTGCGCGGCCACCACCAGCGCATTAGTTAAACCTCAAGATCATGGGGGAGCCCGTGTTCCTTGAGTCTACCGGAAAAGCAACAAATTGTACTCAGCACAATGGTCTCAAGCGGTCTCGTAAATTGAGAACAACAAGGCTGAAGGTATTGACAATTTGCGTTCGCTCTACTTGGAATTGAGCAGACCACGCGCGATTTGACCGCCATGAAAACGGCCGTTTTCAATGAAGATCTCATTCGTGCGTGATCCCGCCACGATCACCCCCGCAAGGTAAACGCCAGGCACGTTGCTCTCCAGCGTATCTGGATTGCAGACCGGCAATTTATCCGGTCCCTCGAACCGCACGCCGAGACTCTCGAGGAAACTGAAGTCGGGATGATATCCCGTCATTGCAAATACGAAATCGTTCTTAATCGTCTTGAGCCCTTCCGGAGTTTCAATCACCACGGAATCCGGGGTGATCTCGACAGTATTTGCATGGAAGTACGCTTTGATCTCGCCGTTCTTGATCCGGTTCTCAAGGTCCGGCTTGATCCAGTACTTCACGTGCGGCTGCACCCCGGCGCCCCGGTAAACCACTGTGACGCGCGCTCCGCTCCGCCACAATTCCAGCGCCGCAATCGCCGCTGAATTCTTCCCGCCAATTACCACGACGTCGGCGTCGAAATAGGGATGTGGATCGTCGTAATAGTGGTGAACCTTGCTCAGTTCTTCACCCGGAATGCACATCATGTTCGGCAGATCGTAGTAGCCGGTCGACATAATCAGCTTGCGTGCTCTCAGCTGTCCTGCCCGGCCAAATCGATCCTCGGTGTGCACCGTGAACTTGCCATTCTGTCCTGTCACACGGGCTACGCGTTCATACTGCCGCACATCCAGCTTGTAGTGAGCCGCAACCAGCCTGTAGTACTGCAGTGCCTCGTTCCGCGTAGGCTTCGGATTCGGGCTCGGAAACGGAATGTTCCCGATCTCCAGCAACTCCGGCGTCGTGAAGAATGTCATGTGCGATGGATAGTGGAACAGCGAGTTGCAGATGCATCCCTTGTCCACTGCCACCACCTTGAACCCAGCCTTCTGCACTTCGATCGCGCATGCCAGCCCCGTCGGTCCCGCCCCAACCACCAGCACATCAAACAACTCATCCGGAAAATTCTCCCTCTTCCGCTCCAGTGTGGACGAGGGTTTCGCGTCTGGAATCGAATCCGCAGGAAATTCCGCCATATCTCCAGCTTAGGGCATCGCGCTCAGGCGTCTCACCGTCACTCGAATTCCGAACTCAGATCCTCTCCGCTCGTCTCCCGAATCATCAGCAATCCCACTATCGACATCACCGCCGAAGCGGTCAGGTAGTAGCCCACAAACGCGAGCCCATACCGCTCCGCAAGCCACGTTGCGATATACGGCGCAAGCGAAGCGCCCAGAATTCCCGCGAAGCTGAACGCCAGCGAAGATCCCGTATACCGCACCGCCGTCGGAAAAAGCTCCGAGACCACCGTGCCCAGCGGCCCATACGTTACTCCCATCAATGCCAGCCCAACGATCATCATCCACAGCGCTCCTGTTGGGCCTGCCGCAAACATCTTCGCCATGAACAACCCAAACACCGCGATCAGCACAGAAACGCCGAACATCACCGGCCGCCTTCCGCGCTCCGCCAGCCACGCCGACAGCGGAATCGTCACCCCGAAGAACACCACCGCGATCAGCTGCATCACCAGAAACTGCGCTCGCGGATAATGCAGCGCCGTAGTCCCCCACGAAAGCGCAAACACTGTCATCAGGTAGAACAGAACAAACGTTGCCAGGCAAACCAGGATTCCCGCAACTACATTCCGCGAGTGTTTACGGAACACCTCCGCAATTGGAACCTCCTTCGGCCGCGCCCGCTTCATCGCCGACTCGAACACCGGCGTCTCCGTGATCGACAGCCGGACATACAGCCCAAGCAGCACCAGCACCGCGCTCGCCAGAAACGGCAGCCTCCATCCGAAGGCGAAGAACTGCGCATCCGTCAGCCAGCGCGACAAAGCGAGGAAAATCCCGCCCGAAAGCAAGAACCCCACCGGCGCTCCCAGTTGCGGGAACATTCCGTACAGCGCGCGCTTCGATGGCGGAGCATTCTCCACCGCCAATAGCACCGCGCCACCCCACTCACCGCCCAGCCCAATCCCTTGCCCAAACCGGCACAGCGCCAGCAGCAACGGCGCTGCCAGTCCGATCTTCGCGTACGACGGCAGCGTACCAATCACAAACGTCGAAATTCCCATTGTCAGGAGCGCCAGCACCAGCGTCCGCTTCCGCCCGATCCTGTCTCCGAAGTGTCCAAACAGCGCCGACCCGATCGGCCTCGCCACAAACGCGATCGCAAACGTGGCAAGCGACGCCAGAATCGACGATGCCGGATCGCTCGCCGGGAAGAACAGCTTGGGAAACACCAGCACCGCAGCCGTCGCGTAGATATAGAAATCGAAAAACTCAACCGCCGTTCCCACCAGGCTCGCAAACAGAACCTGCCGGGGCGTATTGGTGGGTCTTGTGTCAATCGAGGGCGAAGTCATCAGGTCGTTTTCTACTCAATCACGACCGGGCAACTCCTGTCATTCTCTGAAGATTACGATTGATCTGTGCGACTCGCCAGTAGACAAGTCGCTAACTCCGCAGCCCTGCTATCGTGCGCGAAGCGCACACTCAATTACCCTAGAGAGTTGGACCATTCCCGGGGAGTTTGCATGATCGTCATCAAGCAGGAAGACTTCATCGCCAGCGTCTACGGCGCGCTGCAATATATCAGCTACTACCATCCGACCGACTACATCGAGAACCTGGCTCGCGCCCACGAGCGTGAACAGTCCCCGGCCGCAAAGGACGCGATCGCGCAGATCCTCATCAACAGCCGCATGTGCGCCGAGGGTCATCGCCCGATCTGCCAAGACACCGGGGTTGTCAACGCCTTCGTCAAAGTCGGCATGGACGTCCGCTTCGAAGGCCCTGACGGTGGCGCTCCGACTCTCGACATTCAGGGCATGGTCGACGAAGGCGTCCGCCGCGCGTACACCGATCCCGATAACACCCTTCGCGCCTCGATGCTCGCCGACCCTGCCGGCGCCCGCAAGAACACCCGCGACAACACCCCTGCCGTCGTCAATGTCGAACTGGTTCGCGGCAACACCGTCGAAATCACGGTCGCAGCCAAGGGCGGAGGCTCCGAAGCGAAAAGCAAGTTCGCAATGCTCAACCCATCCGACTCCATCGTCGAGTGGGTACTCAAAACCGTCCCAACCATGGGCGCAGGATGGTGCCCGCCCGGGATGCTCGGCATCGGCATCGGCGGCACTGCTGAGAAGGCCATGCTCCTCGCCAAGCAATCCCTCATGGACCCCATCGACATCCAGGACCTCATCGAGCGCGGTCCCCAAACCACCGCCGAGAAACTCCGCGTCGAACTCTACGAGAAGGTCAATCGCCTCGGCATCGGCGCCCAGGGACTCGGGGGCCTCACCACCGTCCTTGACGTCAAGGTGCTCGACGTTCCCTGCCACGCCGCCAACCTGCCGGTCGCGATGATTCCCAATTGCGCCGCCACGCGCCACGCGCACATCGTCCTCGACGGCTCGGGTCCCGCTTATCTCGATCCGCCATCGCTCGATGCGTGGCCAAAACTCACTTACGATGTTTCCAGTGCCCGCCGCGTCAACCTCGACACCGTCACCCGCGCAGAGGCCGCGACTTGGAAACCTGGCGAAGTCCTGCTACTCAACGGCAAGCTTCTCACCGGACGCGATGCTGCCCACAAGCGGATGTCGGACATGCTTAACCGCGGCGAAAAACTCCCCGTCGATTTCAAAGACCGCTTTATTTACTACGTCGGCCCCGTCGATCCAGTGCGAGAAGAAGTGATCGGACCCGCAGGCCCAACCACTGCCACGCGCATGGATAAGTTCACCCGGCAGATGCTCGCCGAAACAGGCCTTCTCGGCATGGTCGGCAAAGCGGAGCGCGGTCCCCTCGCTATTGAGGCCATCAAGGAATTCGGCGCCGTATACCTCATGGCTGTCGGCGGAGCAGCGTATCTCGTCTCCAAGGCAATCATCGGCTCGCGCCAACTGGCGTTCGACGACCTCGGGATGGAAGGTATCTACGAATTTGAAGTCCGCGACATGCCCGTCACCGTTGCGGTCGATTCAAAGGGCACCAGCGTCCACCAGACCGGCCCTGCCGAGTGGCAAAAACGCATCGCCAACATACCGATACTGCAGTAGGTGCACGCTAAATGCGACTTCGGCATCGAATAGTTTTCCTTCTAGCAGTGGCAAGTGCAACGGCCGGCTGCTCCACACACGTCCCGGTCGAGAAGGTGTTTGGGACATATGTTGCTTCCTACCCTTATGGCACGGAGACGATAACTTTTAGGCCAGACTATAGCTTCATTCAAACTGTAATCATTCAGCACGGCAAGCCAGTCACTGCTCAAGGTCATTGGGAGTTCGATCCGAAAGAGTCTCGCATTGCATACACGCGAGCCATGATTGTCGACGACGGGTTTGGAGGCCGGCGACCTGATTGGCAAAAGCTCTCTGACGGGTTGATATCATTCGACGTTGAAACGCACTGGTTTCACATCGAGATCGGTTCCGGTCTGCCATATCCGTACATGAAACAGTAGACCGGCAGAGTCTGACCGAACTGCGAATGGCCCGGAGGCCCCCATGTACGAAGTCATTCTCAAACGCTTCGACCACCCCGACGAAGTCAGAAGCTTCGACAAGGGCAGATTCGAACTGGTCCATCTCGGCGGCATGACCATCGGCAGAGCCACGTACGAGCCCGGCTGGAAATGGTCGGAGCACGTAGGCCGGGCGCTCGGCAAGAAGAGCTGCGACGTCTCCCACGTAGGCATGGTCGTCTCCGGTCGAGCCACGGCAGCCATGGACGACGGCCGCGTCATCGAGATGAAGCCTGGCGACATCTTCTACATCGAACCCGGCCACGACAGCTGGGTCGTTGGCGACGAGCCTTACGTCTCCATCCACATGATGGGCGCCGCCGACTACGCCTCCCACAAATAGCAACGGACAGTCGACAGTGGGCTGTGAACAGTGGAGAGTGGACACTGGATGGCTGGAGCCCATCGCCGACATCCCTATGACGCAGTAGTAGATAGGGAGGAAGCAGGGTACCCAGACCCTGAAACCCCATGGCGACAACGGAAAGGCAGGCTCGTCTATAATATGTGTGAATCGCCACGAGCGAAATTGCGCTTTTCAGAGAGCAGCCGGGCCTTTGAGTCTGCCACCGGGGCAGCAGGTATTCACGGTTCTCCTGTATGCGCGTAGAGAGTTGAAGGGTACTGCCCACCCATGATTCGTTTCCTGCAATCGAAAGACAATCGTCTTGTAAAAGCTCTGTTTATCGTCATCATCGCCGCTGCATCGGTGTCGATGGTCGTGTACCTGATCCCAGGTCTGGCAGCTGGAGGAACCATTTCTGCGAGTACCTATGCGGTGGTGTATCCGCACTGGTACAGCCGGATTTTTGCGAGCGGCCAGGAGATCAGCGAGCAGAAGGTGGAGCAGCAGACCCGGCAGCGTTTGCAGCAGCAGAATCCGCAGTATGCGTCGAACCCGATGATCGTGAACATGTTCAAGCAGCAAATTGGGCAGCAGCTTGTGCAGCAGGAGATTCTGCTGGCGGAGGCCGAGAAGCTGGACATTTCGGCAAACGACAATGATGTGAAGAACTTCCTGCACCAGGGGCAGGCGGGGCAGATTCTATATCCGAACGGCAAGTTCATCGGGGAGGATCAGTACACTTCATTGATCGCGAGCCGGTTCGACATGTCGGTGCCGGACTTCGAAGACAGCGTCCGTCACGACATCATCCTCCAGCGGCTTCGGGCCTTTGTGACCGCGGGTACGACGGTGGGTGAGAAGGAAGCGCGCGAGCAGGACGTGAAAGGGAACACAAAGATCAAGTTCCAGTACGCGGTGCTCTCGTCAGACGACATTCGGAAGTCGGTCAATCCGTCGGACGCGGAGTTGGAGGGATTCTTCAAGAAGAATGCCTCGCGGTATTCAAATGCAGTTCCCGAAGAGCGGACGATCGAGTACTTCGCGTTTACGCCGAACGATGTGCCGGGTGGAGTGCAACAACCGACGCAACAGGAAATTCAGGCGTACTATAACGCGCACAAGAATGAATATTCCGTTCCGGAACAGGCGAAGGCGCGGCACATCCTGATTCAACTGGCCCCGAATGCGGACGCCAAGGCGGATGCAGCGGCGAAGGCGAAGGCCGAGGACGTTCTGAAGCAGCTGCAGAACGGCGGAAGCTGGCCCGAGCTGGCGAAGAAGAACTCTGACGATCCGGGCAGCAAGGAAAATGGCGGCGAGCTTGGATTTGCAAGGCGCGGGATGATGGTTCCGCAGTTCGACAACGCAATCTTCACTCAGAAAATTGGCGATAACAAGATCATCAAGACGCAGTACGGCTATCACGTGGTGCAGGTGGAGGAGCGGACGCAGGCGCACACGCAGGATTTGAATGAGGTGCTGCCTACGATCCAGGCCACGCTGCTGCGGCAGAAGTCGACCGCGTCGCAGGATGCGTATGCCAAAGCGCTGACCTCCGAGGCAATCAAGAACGGATTGGAGAAGACAGCGGCTGCGCATCATCTGCAGCCGGTGACGACGCCTCCGGTGAATCAGCAAGGGGTGATTCAGGCATTGCCCGATGGCTCGCAGCTGATTTCGCGTGCATTCGGGTCGAAGCCAAGCGATCCGCCGCAGTCAGCGCCGACCGGCGAAGGATATGCGGTTTTCCAGGTGAAGAGCGTGACGCCTGCGCATGCGCCAGCGTTTGCCGATTGGAAGAGCCATGTTCTGGATGACTACAGGAATGACCAGGTTCCGGCATTGCTGAGCCAGAAAACCGCGGAGCTTGCTGCGAAGGCAAAGGTGGGGAATGATCTTGGGAAGGCTGCGAAGGAACTTGGGGCCACGGTGAAGACCAGTGACCTCGTCGATCAGCGGGGACAGGTTCCGGATTTTGGCGCGGTGGGCCAGGTGGCGCCGCAGCTATTCGATCTGGCGCCGGGCGCGGTCAGCGGACCGATCAACGCGGGGCGTACGGGTGTTGTGGCGAAACTGGAAGACAAGCAGCAGCCGAACGATGCAGACATAACCAAGAATCTGGACCAGACGAAGGACCAGATCCTTGAGGAGAAGCGTCAGGAAGCATTCCAGGTTTTCGCCAGCAATGTGATCAGCGAATACAAGAAAAAGAATCTCGTACGGGTCAATTCCAAGTCGCAACAGACCCCGAATACCGGTGAGTAGTCTTGAGTGATCCCCGGGGGGGATGAGGCCCGCTTCTGCACGTTAGGGAGCGGGCCTCTGTGCGTCAGGGACTGGCGGAGCTCTTGTGGTCTATCCCGCCCATCGCAATAGTCGCGATGAATCGGGCATCGATCGATGGTTAGAGCTCTTGCATCAGAGAGAATAGGTACATGATTTTTCAGCGGTCATCTGGCGTTCTTTTCCATATCAGTTCTTTGCCTTCGTACGGAGGGATTGGGGACCTCGGTCCTGCGGCGCATGAGTTTGTGGAGTTTCTGGCGGCCGCGAAGCAGCACGTGTGGCAGGTGCTGCCATTGTGTCCGACGGGTTATGGAAATTCGCCGTATGCGGGGTCATCGGCTTTCGCGGGAAATCCGTATTTGATCAGCCTGGAGTACCTGGCGGATTGGGGGTGGATTGGTGGAGAGCGGATCGCGGGACTAGCTGGCCGGGGCGGGAACGTCGTCTTCGAGGAGATCGAGGAGAAGAAGCTGCCACTGCTTTACGAGGCTGCGGGAAATTTTCTGGATCGCGGACCGCATGAGGAGAGTCTCGCGGGCCAGTGGCGGCGGTTTGAGGATTTCTGTACACGTGAAGCGAACTGGCTGACGGACTATGCGCTATATGCGGAACTGAGGCGCAGATTCAAGACGGGCGCCTGGGCGACGTGGCCCGAGGAGATCAGGCGGCGCGAGCCCAAAGCACTGGCGAAGGTTGCGGCAGAGTCGGGAAGGATGCTGGCCCAGGAGCAGGTGCTGCAGTTCGCGTTTGCAAACCAGTGGGCGAACTTGCGGGCCGCGGCGGCGCAGCACGGGATTCGAATTCTTGGGGATGTAGCGATCTTTGTCAGCATGGATTCAGCGGATGTTTGGGCACATCCGGAGATTTTCGAACTCAATGAGGAACTGAAGCCGATTCATATTTCCGGAGTGCCGCCGGACTATTTTTCGCCCACGGGGCAGCGATGGGGAAATCCGCTCTATCGGTGGGATGTGCTGAAGGAGCGTGGATTCGACTGGTGGGTGGATCGGATTCGCAGGTCGCGCGACCTCTATGACATCATCCGGCTCGATCATTTCCGCGGCTTTGAGGCGTACTGGTCGATTCCGGCAGATGAGGTGACGGCAATCAACGGCGAGTGGGTGAAGGCGCCGGGGTTGCAGTTGTTCCGTACGCTGGAGACTGTGCTTGGTCTGCTGCCACTGGTGGCGGAAGATCTGGGATTGATCACGCCAGAGGTGGATGCGCTGCGGATTGCGCTGGCGATGCCGGGAATGCGGGTGCTGCAGTTTGGGTTCAGTGATAAGGGTGCGCACATGCACCTGCCGCATCAGTTTGTACCGGGGATGGTGGCGTATACCGGGACGCATGATAATGACACAACCCCGGGCTGGTGGAGGGTAACGGGAAAAGTTGAGCATGCGGCGGTGGAAGCGCTGGTTGGTCCGGTGGAGGATCGGCCGACCTGGCCGCTGATTCGCGCCGCCGCGGCGAGCGTTGCGGAGGTTGCTATCTACCCCGTACAGGATCTGCTAGAGCTGGGGTCGGAGGCGCGGATGAACACGCCGGCCGTGCCGCATGGGAACTGGAGCTGGCGCGTTCCGGAGGGAAGCTGGACGAAGGAACTGGCGGCGCGACTGGCGAAAATCGTGGATGTGACGGATCGGGACAATGATCCGATAAACCAGGGAACGAGGGAACAAGAGAACGAGGTACCAAGCACTAGAGCTTAATCAGCACGCACTACGGGCGTGGTATGGCGGGTCACGTCCTCCTTGGTATTCTTGCGGCACATGGAAATTCCGGCGATTCAGACCCGTGGACTGACGCGGACCTTTGGCGCACTGACCGCGGTCCAGGATGTGACGTTGACGGTGGCCAGCGGGCAGTTTTTTGGTTTCCTGGGACCGAACGGGGCAGGGAAGTCAACGACGATCAAGATGCTGACTGCGCTGCTGGAGCCTACAGCCGGGTCGATTGAGATTCTTGGAAAACCGTTCAGCGCGAGCGCGCTCGATTTAAAGCGGCAGATTGGCGTGGTGCCGGAGGGCATGGCGCTAATGGGACGTCTGACCGCGCCGGAGTACTTGCGCTTTGTGGGACGCATGTACGGGCTGGAACGCGAGACGGTGAACCGGCGTACGGAAGAGCTGCTCGAGTTCATGCAGCTGGCAGACGAACGGCGGAAGCTGATCACAGATTTTTCACATGGAATGCAGAAAAAGCTGGCGCTGGCAGCGGCGGTGATCCATGGGCCGCGGGTGCTGTTTCTGGATGAGCCGTTTGAAGGCGTGGATGCGATCGCAGCCGGAATGTTGAAGACCATGCTGCAGGGAATGATCAATCGAGGCGCGACCATTTTTTTGACTTCACACGTGCTGGAGATTGTGGAACGTCTGTGCAGCCACGTGGCGATTATTCATCAGGGACGGCTGGTTGCGAACGGGTCGATTGAGGATCTCAGGTCGGGCGTGGCGAGCACGTTGCCGGGAACTGAGAGCGAGCAACGGCTGACGCTGGAAGAGATCTTCCTGTCGGTCGTCGGCGCCGGGGGCCAGGAAGCGCCGCAGGAGCTTTCATGGCTGACCTAATTCATAGTGGAGAGGCGATTTCGTCCAGTCCGCTTGGATCGCTGGCGCGACGGCAGTATCTGGCGATCATGTGGGTGCGGTTCCGAATGCTGACAAACAGCGTGCGTTCGGTTCAGGGCGCGTTTGAGTTCAGCGCAAAGGGCGTGGCCTTCCTCATCTATTCAATGATGGGGATGGGCTTGGGGATCGGGCTTGGGGGCGGAGCTTACCAGCTTGTCAAGAGCGAACACTTCCAGTATTTGCCTGCACTGTTCTGGACGGTGTTTCTTGTATGGCAGGTGTTGCCGGTTGCGCTGGCATCATTTCAGGAGCAGTTCGATCTGAGCAGCGTGCTTCGGTTCCCAGTGAGCTTCGGGTCGTTCTACCTGATGAGCATCGCGTTCGGGCTGGTGGATGTGCCGGCGATTCTGGGTGGGATTTGTTGTGTCGGCATCTGGACCGGGGTGACGCTGGCGAGACCGGCGCTCTGGAGCTGGACGGCGGGGATCCTGGCAGTCTACGCGGTATTCAATATTCTGCTGGGGCGTGCGGTGCTGGCGTGGGTGGATAAGTGGCTTGCGAAGCGCAGGACGCGAGAGATTGTGAGCGCACTGTTCCTGCTGCTGATGTTGAGTCTGCAATTGCTGAATCCCGCTCTGCATGAACAAAGGCAATATCGACGCGGAGGAGGACGGCACGGAGCGCAGTCTAGCGGGCAGGGCGTGATGGGTGAACTGCCGAGTTGGATGAAGCCGGTGCTGGCGTTAGAACCCTGGCTGCCGCCGGGCCTTGCGGCAGATGGTGTATTGCGGGTTGCGGAATCTGAAACGCGTCTTATGTTCGAGTCGCTTGCGGCGTTGGGTGTTTACATTGTTGCGGCTGCAGCGGTGCTGGGGATCAGGCTGCGCGCGGAGTACGCTGGTGAACGCCTGAGTGAGGCTCCAGCCGCTCGGAAGCGGACTGAAGAGGACAGCAAATGGCTGCTGGATGGTTCGGGGCCGATTGCGGCGGTGGTGGAGAAGGAGCTGCGAATCATTCCGCGATCAATGCCCCTGCTGTTTGCCATGGGTGCGCCCTTGCTCACTGTGCTGGTGATCAGTTCTGTATTGAAAAATACAAATGACACCGGGCATGCGTTCTCTTGGGCCTTCCCACTGTGCGTTTGCTACGCGCTGCTTGGATTCACGCAGATGATCTTTAACAACCTGGGTTCAGAGGGGACCGGGATCCAGACGCTGTTTCTTTCGCCGACACCGATAAGGACGGTTCTGCTGGCGAAAAATCTGCTGCACGGAGCGTTGTTCTGTATTGTGGCGTTTCTTGCGGGAGTGTTTGCGACGGTGCGACTGGGGTGGCCGGATGTGACGCTGGCTGCGACGACGGCGGCATGGGTGATCTTTGCAGTTCCGACGAATCTGGCGGTGGGCAACCTGCTTTCGATCACGATGCCCTATCGCGTGAATCTTGGCCGGCTTTCGAGACAGCGCGGGTCGCAGGCGAGCGCGCTGGTGAGCATGCTGATCCAACTGCTCGTGGTTGGGTGCGGGGTGGTTGTGATGGAGCTGTGCGCATTTTTCGGGAAGAAATGGATGGCCATTCCGAGCCTGCTGGTGCTGGCGGGGATAGCCGGGGTGGTGTGGTTCCAGGTGCTCGCCCATGCGGATTCTCTGGCTAACCGTAACCGGGAGAACCTGATCGCGACGCTGGCGAAGACGGAGTAAGGCAGCCTTTAGCTTCTAGCTACTAGCCTTTAGCAACTCCATTGGCTTTCGCACCTTATCGCCGGCGGTGGCTTGTCCCCGAGAGGCGAAGCTCGAGAACATCCAATTCTGAACCAATCAAGGTGTTTGGGCGTATCTGTTTGAAGCCGGGTTGCCGGGCTTTGGGGCAGGGGCATGCGCGGATTCGCAAAACACGGCACCGCAGCAAATCTTCTCAAAGCGCGTTAAGATTCGGCTGGTTCCTACGTCATCTCTATGAACGGTCAGAAAGGGCAACCCGTGGCGATCGCCATCCCAAACCTGCCGGCGGTGGAAACGCGTCAGCGTCTTTCCGACTTGTTCGCAACGCATCATCGTCGCGTCCTGATGGCTGCATATCGGATCACGGGCAGCATGGCGGACGCGGAGGATGTGGCGCAGAGCGTGTTTCTGCGGCTCACTGCAGGCGATGAGCTTGCCGTGAGCAATGCGGGCAGCTATCTGTACCGCGCTGCCATCAACGGGGCGCTCGATCTGTTGCGGCGAAGAACTACCGCGGCGAGCGAGCCTCTGGACTCGGCTTACGCCGTGGCCTCGCAGGGACGCGGATCGCGTCCAGAGGCCGAGGCGGCAGCGGGGCAACTGGTGGGATGGCTGCGAGCGGCGCTTGGAGAGCTGAGCCCGCGTGCTGCGGAGATGTTCACGCTGCGCTACGTGGAAGAGTTGGACAACCGCGAGATTGCCGCGTTGATGCATACGTCGCAGGCCGTAGTGGCTGTGACGCTGCACCAGGCGCGATCGAGGCTGAAGAAGCGGCTCAACGAGATGGAACGGGGGAACCGATGAAGAACCAAGACGAAATTCTGCTGGATCAGGCGACACAGGCGATGCGCAAGACGACGCCGGATGCGAGTGAGCTTTCTGCTTCTGCCGAGAAGGTAGCGGGAAGGCTGGGAATCGCGTTTGCGGAGAGTACGGATGCGATCGAGAGCTGCGAGGATATGAGGCCGCTGCTGGATGCCTACAAGTCGGGAACGCTGCCATTGACGCGGGCGTTGCTGGTGGAGGCGCATCTGCGCGAGTGTGCAGTTTGCTACAGGCGGTTGCACAGCGGCTCGGGAGCGGTGAACTGGTCTGCTCCGAAGGTGATGCCGGCTCGGCCGAAGGTGCGTCCGCTAGCGGTGGCTTGGGCAATGGCAGCTTCGCTGGCGGTGGCGGCGGGTGGATTGTTTGTGTACCAGGCGTACTGGCAGGTACCGCCGGGAGTGCGGGCGGAGGTGCAGTCGATTGATGGATCGGCGTCACTGATTACGGATTCAGGCGACCGGGTGCTTACTCAGGGAGCGCAGTTGCACGAAGGCGATGTTCTGCGGACTGGCGGCGGATCTCATGCGGTGGTTCGGCTGGCGGACGGGTCGACAGTGGAGATGAACGAGCGCAGCGCGCTGGGATTTCGCGCGCGCGGTCACAATTCGACGCTCGATCTCGATCGCGGCGCGTTGATTGTGAAGGCAGCGCATCGGAACTCGGGCCACTTGTATGTGGAGACGGAAGATTGCAGGGTTGCGGTGACGGGAACGGTGTTCTCAGTAAACTCAGGCATCAAGGGATCCCGTGTGGCTGTGCTGCAGGGCGCGGTCGAGGTTCGTCATGCTGGAGTGCGGTCGATGGTGCATGCCGGCAACATGTTTACGACTACGGAGAATCTTGCTCCGGAAGCAATGAGTGAACAGGTGGCGTGGAGCCCGAATCGCGATGAGTACCTGGAACTGCTGGCGCAGTTCTCGATCCTGCAACACAAGATTGAGAAGATCCCGTTGCCGCAGCCGCGGTACGGAAGCGATCTGCTGAACCGGATGCCGGCCGACACACAGCTCTACGTGAGCATTCCGAATATTGGCGATTTTGTGACGCAGGCGAAGTCGATTTTCGACGATCAGCTGAAACAGAGCGCGGTGCTGCAACGCTGGTGGAGCAGCGGCAAGCAGGACAAGACTGCGGAACTGGATGAGCTGGTGAACAAGGTGCACGATCTTAGCCAGTACATCGGCGAGGAGATGGTGGTTATTGCTCTGAAGCAGCAGGCGGGGCCGGGGTTCGCGATTGTCGCGGATGTGCAGCGGCAAGGACTCGCTGACCTGCTGAAGCAGGAATTTGCGAAGGAAGGGCGCGAGGGCCTGACGGTTCTGGACGAGAAAGGGCTGAACGGTACTGCGACGGGCGGGCATGGCGGATATGCGCTAGTTCGGGAGAAGGAAGTTGTGTTCTCGAACAGCATCGAGACGCTGAGGACGATCGATTCGCAGCTGAATGCTGGAGCGAGCGGGTTTGCTGCTGGAGAGTTCGGGCAGCAAATCACGGCGGCGTACAACCGCGGCGCGGGAATCATCCTGGCGGCGAATCTGCAGCACATGCTCGAAGAGATGGCTGGGCACGGCGGACAGCACGCGACGAACTTCATGCAGGAATCTGGCATGACCGGAGTGCGCTACCTGATCGCCGAACATCGGCAGACGAACAACGGAATCGACAATCACCTGAACCTGCAGTTTGCGGGTAACCGGCAGCGCGTGGCTTCGTGGCTTGGTGCACCGGCGGCGGTGGGTTCGCTGGACTTTGTTTCGCCGAATGCGGCGTTAGCCGTTGCAGGTGTGACGAAGGATCCGGCATCGATTGTGGATGACATGATGGCGATGATGTCGGCCGATGGTCACAAGGGCGATGAGTTCAGTAAGGCGCAGGCGGAACTTGGGATCGATATTCGCAATGATCTTGCCGGGAATCTCGGCGGTGAGTTTGCCTTCGCGCTGGATGGACCGGTGCTGCCCACACCTTCGTGGAAGGCAGTGATCGAGGTGCGTGACTCTGCGCGGTTCCAGTCGACGCTGGAGCAGCTGGTGCAGGCAGCGAACAGTCACTTCCAGGGCAGAGATAAGCGCGGCATCGCCATCAATACGAGTCAGGCTGGCGGGCAGACCTTCTATGAAGCTCATGATCCTGCTTCAGGCGCGTTGCTTGCGGAGTATACCTACGCGAGCGGGTATATGATCATTGCGCCCACGCGGGCCCTGCTGATGGAAGCGCTGCAGACGCATACAAGCGGCAATACGCTGGCGCATTCATCGAGTTTCAAGGCGCTGCTGCCGGTGGATCAGAACGAGAACTACTCGGCGGTGGCGTATCAGAATCTTGGGCCTGTTGTAACCCCGCTGCTCTCGCAGTTGAGCGGCAGTTCGGCAGATGCAATTAGAAAGCTGGCGGCCGATTCTCATCCGACGGCGATCTGTGCGTGGGGTAAGGACTCGCGGATCGAAGCGGCGAGCAACAGCAATCTGTTCGGGTTCGATTTTCTGACCCTGGGGAGCATTCTCAAGGCAGAAAAACAGAACCAGGCAAACGGCACGGAACTAAGGCAGTAAGCATCGCGTAAGGATACGCATGGGCGTGATTGCACTGGATCGGCTGGAGGTGCGGCTTGGCGGCCGCACCGTCCTCAACGGGCTGACAGGAGAGTTGCGCGGTCACGCAGTAGGGCTGCTTGGCCCCAATGGCGCGGGCAAATCGACACTGATCAATACGCTGCTCGGGTTCCACGAACCTGCCGGCGGCAATGCGAAGGTGCTGGGGCTCGATGCGCGGACGGATCGGATGCGCATTCGGCAGAGCGTGGGATATATGCCGGAGAACGATTCGTTCATCGGCAACATGAGCGGAGTTCGTTTCGTGCGGTACATGGCGGAGCTATCCGGGCTTCCGCCTGCGGCCGCGCTGGAGCGCGCGCATGAGGCACTGTTCTATGTGGGCCTCGGCGAGGTGCGGTATCGCAAGATCAGCACCTATTCGCTGGGCATGAAGCAGCTGATCAAACTTGCACAAGCGCTGGCGCACGGACCGAAACTGCTGATCCTGGATAAGCCGACGAACGGGCTGGATCCGACGGCGCGGCAGCGGATGGTGCAACTCATTAAAGAGATTCGTAAAGAGGGCAGCATGCACATGCTGATCTCGTCGCATCTTCTGCGCGATATCGATGAAACATGCGACGAGGTGCTGATCCTGAACAAGGGGCGCATTGCGGCGATCTCGAATATCGAAGAAGAGAGACGGTCGCATCGCAACTTCATTGAGATGGAAATGACGGGGAACACCGAGGCTTTCGCGACGAAGATGCAGGCATCGGGCTGCGAGTGCGCGCGGTTTGCGGGAGGTCGGGTGAAGGTCGTGATGCCGGATGCCATGAGCCAGCGCGATCTTTACGTGACGGCGGCGGAAACGGGCGCCGAGATCAGGCGGATTCAGACACGGCGCGATTCACTTGAAGATATTTTCCTGCGGGCAATGGATCTTGAGGGCCAGGCCCGGGCTCAGCAGCCAGAGGCCGTGGCCGCCGGGGTGAAAGGGTAGCGCATGTCAGTCTTCGAACATGATTACCGGCCATATGAGGGACCGACGACTCCACTGTGGAAGCGTCCTCTGGTGCTGGCGCGCTATGGCCTGGCAGAGGCATGGGGATCGAAGATCACTGTAGGCCTGGCTGTGCTGGGACTGCTGCCCTGCGTCGTCGACCTGGTGCTGATGTATCTGGCAAACAACCCAGTTGCGAAGATGCTGGTCGTGGGCGGCAGCAAGGTGCTGGAGATCAACGAGCGATTTTTCCTTGGTGTGCTGGAAACCCAGTGCTGGTTTGCGCTCCTACTGGCAGCGTGGATCGCGCCGCGGCTAGTGTCCTTCGATCTTGGAGATAATGCACTGCCGATTCTGCTGAGTCATCCTGTCTCCCGGTTCGGATATGTGCTGGGCAAGTTCATAGCGCTGACGTTATCTCTCTCGTATGTCACATGGATTCCGCTGCTGGTGCTGTTTGTTTATCAGTGCTACGCGTCGCCGGTGCCGTGGGCGATGGGGCACCTCGGCATCGCATTCGGGCTCTTTGTGGGCGCGGCAGTGTGGGTCGTTTTGCTATCGCTGATCGGCCTGGCTGTGTCGTCGTGGGTGAAGTGGCGCGTAATCGCAACCGGAGCGATGTTTGCGGTAATTTTTGTACCCGCTGGAGTGGGCGGAATTGCGACCGCGATTCTTCGCACGAAGTGGGGATTGCTGCTGAATGTTCCGGTTGTAATGTCCGAGCTCTGGCAACGTCTGGTGGGCGCGCCTAACATCTTTCAGGGCCAAATGGACCTGCCCAATTCGGCAATTGTGGGCGTGCTGATTTCTGCGAGCCTGGTGTGTGTCGGGGTGCTGAATGCGCGAATCCGTGCGCGAGAGGTGGTGCGCGGATGAATGCGGCGGTGGACACAATCCGTTTCGAAAATGTCTCGAAGTTTTACGGCGAGGTGCTTGGGGTCAACCGCATCACGCTGTCGCTCTCGCCGGGGATTACGACGCTTGTGGGTCCCAATGGCTCGGGCAAGACGACACTGATGAACCTTATGACGGGGCTAGTGCAGCCTTCGCGCGGGAGTATTTCGGTGCTCGGGCTTGAGCCGTCGAATGCGACGGAATTTTTCTGCAACGTGGGATACTGCGCACAGTTTGATTCGTTCCCACGCGGGTTGACGGGATTCCAGTTTGTGCTCGACAGCCTGATGCTATTTGGCATGAGCGAAGAAGATGCACATGGGCTCGCAGCAGAGGCGCTGGAGCGCGTGCAATTGGATACTGCGGCGACGCACCGCAATATTGCGGGATACAGCAAAGGGATGCGTCAGAAGATCAGGCTGGCGCAGGCGATTGCGCATCATCCGAGGGTACTTGTGCTGGATGAGCCGCTGAACGGCCTGGACCCGATGGCGCGTGCTGAGTCAATGTCGCTGTTCCAGGAACTGGGCCGGCAGGGAATGCACGTGGTGATCTCGAGCCACATTCTGGATGAAGTCGATCGCGTGTCGGACCGGGTGGTGCTGATCACGGGCGGGTACCTGATTGCGCAGGGAAATATCCACGAAGTTCGTCAGGAAGTTCGCGACAAGCCGATGCAGCTGTTGATCCGATGCGACAAGCCAGACCTGCTGGCGTCGAAGATGTTTGCGGTGAACCACTGTGTAGAGGCAAGGCTTCATGCGGATGGTCGCGGGATATTCCTGCGGACCGGCGATGTGGACCAGTTCTACCGCCTGCTGAATGAGATTGCCATTGAGGGCGCGGTGAAGATCGAGGCGGTGGCGCCGTTCGATGACAATGCCAATGCGATTTACCAGTACCTGATTGGTTCAGACGGGAGCACGGTATGACGGATTTCAGAACGATGTTGATCGTGCTTCGGCAACAGCCGTGGTCGCTGTGGTGGGTTCAGTTCCGGCGGTTTGCGCGAATTGAGATCAGGCGAAATCTGATTACGAAGAGGGCGTGGTGGATTTACTTCCTGGCCTTTGTGCCGGCGGTGATTATTTCCATTCACCTGCTGGTCGACTCGCATCCGAACTCTTCGATGAATGAAGACACGAATATACTGGCCGGGATCGTTCAGTTGTATTATGTGCGGCTGGGCGTTTTCTTTGGGTGCCTGGGGATTTTCTCGCGGCTGATCCGTGGCGAAATGATCGAGCGAAGTCTGCACTATTACCTGCTGTCGCCGGTGAGGCGCGAGGTGATTCTGCTGGCGAAGTTTTTCGCAGGGTCAGTGAGCGCGGTGGTGCTGTTCGGACTGGCGATGACGATGGATTTCGTGCTGATGTACATCGGTTATGGCGGGGCTGGTCAGGACTACATGCTGCACGGGCCGGGCTTCGGACAGTTTCAGGCGTATCTGCTGGTGGTGGTGCTGGCGTGCCTCGGATACGGGTCAATTTTTCTGATGCTGAGCCTCATGTTTCGCAACCCCATGCCGGGAGCGCTGCTGCTGTGGGGGTGGGAAGCCATCAATCCCGTGATGCCCTCGCTGTTACAGAAGTTCAGCGTGGCATCGTACCTGCGTCACCTGATGCCGGTGAGC
>Ga0207694_10001154_pt1 | contig 22943 bp, 19 predicted proteins | sample KBSC34metaG_FD_184353 | JGI IMG/M metagenome (GOLD analysis project Ga0207694, IMG submission 184353) | Corn rhizosphere microbial communities from Kellogg Biological Station, Michigan, USA - KBS C3-4 metaG (SPAdes) (version 2) | ecosystem: Host-associated > Plants > Roots > Rhizosphere > Soil... | reverse complement strand
GGTGAAGCCGAGGATGCCCGCTTTCGACGCGGCGTAGTTGGTCTGCCCGGCCTGGCCTTTCTGTCCGTTCACGGAACTGACGTTCACGATGCGCCCGTAGTGCCGTTCGCGCATGCCCTCGATGACCTTCCGGCACATGTTGAAGAGCGAATCGAGGTTGGTGGCCAGCACGTCGCGCCATTGCTGCACGGTCATGTGGTGCAGCGTTGCGTCGCGGGTGATGCCGCCGTTGTTGACCAGCACGTCAACGGGTCCCAGGTCGCGCTCGACCTGCGCGATGCCGGCCCTGCAGGCGTCGAACTGGCCGATGTCCCATTTGTATACGGCGATCGAGGTCTGCGTGTGGAACAGCGCTGCGGCGGTATCGTTGCCATGATAGACCGCCGCCACCTTGTAGCCGTCCGCCGCGAGCGCGCGCGAAATCGCGCTGCCGAGCCCGCGCGTGCCGCCGGTTACGATCGCCGTGCGCTTTTCCATGCCCGCACTAGTCCGCCACCGACAGGTTGTCGATCACGTACTGCACGCCCGGCGCCGACCAGGCCGCGTTGCGCGCCGCGGCGCGCTCGGACCATGAATCCACGACACCTCCCAGCGTCACGCTGGTGCCGTCGACATCGATCGAGATCGCCTTGGCATCGAGCTGCGCCTGGCGCTGGAGCGCCGAGTGGATCTTCTTCTTCACATCGCCAATCCTGACCGGATGCGGCTTCAAGGTGATCTGGTTGTCCAGCCCGCGCACGCCGATCAGGTTGCGAACCGCGGCGATGGCGGCGCTGCGCTGGAACGCCCAGTCCACTTCGCCGGAAAGCGTGACCACGCCGTCGCTCACCAGGATCCTGATCCTGCCCGGCGGCACCGAGGAATTCCAATCCAGCGCGCTGCATGCCGCCTGGACCAGATCGGCGTCCTTGCGCCTGCTCGAACCCGGCAGGGAAACATCGATTTCCACGACCACGCCCTTCACGCCGCTGACGCGCTGCGCGGCGCGCTCGGCGGCCCATTTCTGCGCGTACGTTTCGACGTGGCCGGCCAGCGTGACCACGCCGTCCTTCGCTTCGACGCCGATCGTGCTTGCCTCGACTGCCGGCTCCCATTTCAGCTCTTCCATCACGTCTTGCTGCAATTGACCATCGGTTTTCATGGCGCCCTCCGCTGAGGTTTTGCGAATGGCATCATCCGCCGTTCACCGCCGCGCGCATTGACCTGGATCAACCCCCGTGATCAGCGTTGGAACGTGCGTTGCCGCGCAGCGACGCGCTCGGGCGAGTACCGCAGACCGCCGTTGCCGCCGGGGCTTTCTGGACGAAGCAAGGGCAACGCCAGACGAAGCCGCGGGCTGCCCGGCGCAATCGATTTCGCCCTCGGCGAATCTCAGGCCGGAAGGCGCGTGCGAGGTCCGGCCATGGTCTGTGCACGACAGAAGCGGGCAGACCTCAACCCGACTGCGCCCGCAACGGAATTTCCGCCACGGTCCCCAGGTCCGCGCGCTCGCCGCGCAACGCCGCATTGCCGAACTTGATCACGGTCTCGAGCAGCGAAGCATCGCCGTTCCAGTACCGCGCAACGTGGCCGTGCACCTTCAGGATCATCAGGTCCGGATCGGCGGGACCCTGCGGGAAAAAGATCGTCTGGCCGACTTGCCACAGGCCGTGCGCGAGCTGCTCGTCGCGCAGCAGTTGCGCCACGCCGCAGACGCTGGCGAATTGCCGGTGCGCAGGATCGGCATACGCGAGGTTGACGTTCGCATTGGCCATCAGCTGCGCGACCTTCGCGCTGCGCGCCGACGTGAAAAACCAGAACACGTGGTCCGCGTCGAAGCGCAGCGTCTGCACCGGCCGGCCCGGCAGGCGGCCATCGCCGCCGCAGGTCGTCAGCATCGCGTACGGAACCCGTGCCACCAGATCGGAAAGCTCGCCCGCGTCGGAAGTCGTGTCCATGATTGCGTGCCTGCCGATGGCAATTCGCCACCGAATCGGATTCTACGAACCGAAAATGGCGCCGGCCTGAATTGGCGGGAGGACGGACAGGACATTGGCCCAATGCCGAGGCGAAAGACCGAAACCTGCGGCACCGTCCTGCGAACGGTACGCTCGTGCAGTCAGGGAGGACTGAAGCCGTTCCGGAAGATCAGGTCTTCGGGGTATTGACGCTCGACGGCGCCGATGTCCGACGGGTTATGCCGGGGCACCCCGCGCTGATCCCCGAATCCGACGTCGCCGCAGGGGGTGCACGTCACGTGATGGATGGCCGGGCTGCCGGACGAAGGCAGCATCGTCAGGGTCGGGCCGCCGTTGTCCGCCAGCGGCCCGAGCAGCGGGTCGAGCCCGATCAGGCTACCCGTGCCGGTGATGGTCGCTCCGCCCGGGGACTTGATCAGGCTCTGCCGGGAACGAAACGTGCCGACCAGGTCGTCGGCTCCGCTCTGCGAAAAATTGTTGGCCGCGATGGTGTTGTACAAATCGACGGAGCCGCCGGCCGATGTAATGCCGATCCCCGTTTCATAAGGCGCCGCGGTATTGCCGACGATAGTGGAAAAGTACACCTTTGCGTCGTTGGCGGTTTGGGCATCCATCAGGGCGACGCCGGCGCCTCCGCTCGGTGAATAATTCTGCGTGACCGTCGAATTGATGATGTACGCCTGGCCATTGAGGCTGATGCCCTGGAAGGCAACCCCGCCTCCGCCTTGCGTGCCCGTATCGGCCGTGGGCTGGAGCACCGTGTTTCCGCTGATCGTCGATTCGGCGATTATCCCTTTCGGCGTACTGCCTATGAACACGCCGCCACCCTTGTTCGCGGCAGAATTGCCGCTGATCGTGTCGTAGTACAGGCCGGCCTGGGTGTCGCCTACCGAGTACAGCGCGCCGCCATTGGCGGCCTGGTTGCCGACAAGGCGCGAATGCTGGATCGTCGTGGTTCCGAACAGCGAATACATTCCGCCGCCCCAGTAAGCCTTGCTGTCACGGATTGTCGACTGCGTCACCAAAACCTGGCTGTGCACCGCATGGATGGCGCCCCCGCCCTGGCCGCCGACATTGCCGTTCGCCAGCGTCACGCCGCTGATGGTTACCTGCGTGTGGCTCGCAACACCGTCATCCGGCACCGGCCTGATGTAGAAAATCCGGGAACCATTGTTGCCGGAGATCGTGAGCACTTCGGCGCCCGGCCCTGCAATCGTCATCGACCGGGTGATCGGAATCCCGCCGCCGACCAGCGTGATCGTGCTGCTGGTCAACGCAGCCGCAAATTGAATCGTGTCGCCGGCGTTGGCGGCTGCCACTGCCTGGCGCAAGCTCAGCGTACCCATCGCGCCGGGATCACTGGCTGTGTTGACCGTGAGCGTGTTCGCAACGACGGAGCACGGCAGCACGATGCCGGCCGCAGCAACGAGGGCGAGGATCGATAACGCATGGCACGGAACGTATCCGGGCACCCGCGACAGCGATCGATCGACAGCAACGCTGAGACGGCTGGGACGATTGCGGCAAATCCAGGACATCGGTCGAACCCTGCTTCGCGGGATTTCCCAGTCGTTATACGCGATACGCGCGCATCAAACGACACGCGTGTCATTCAGGATCCTGGCGGGCCGACCGGCAGATTCACCGAACCGCGTGAAAGCGTGATCGACGACCGCGGGGCCATGGTCGGTGACAGTCGCAGCGAGGAGGGTGAGCGACGAAGCGAGGCGAGCGACGGGAAACCCCAGGCGCGTGACTCAAGAACCGAGGCGCGCGACCAAAAAACCGAGGCGAGCGACCAGCAAAGGGAGTCGTGCCACAAAACGACCGAGGCGAGCGATCAGCAAAGAGAGTCGCGCCACCAAAAAACCGAGGCCAGCGTCCAATAAACCGTGGCGAGCGACCAACAAACTGTGGCGAGCGACCCAAAAAACGAGGCGAGCGTCCAATAAAGCGACGCGAGCGACCAAAAAACCGAGACCGATGACTGTGGCAACGAGGCGGTCCACGTCGGAACCGAGACGGGTGGCTTGCGTCGGATGACGAGCCAAACATGGGCACTGCACAAGCCCCTCTCCCAGTGGGAGAGGGGCGGGGCGAGGGTCGGGGGATTTATCGACGCCGGTTCGAGCCTCGCTCCAAAAGGCTTTTTGCATTTCGGGGTCCGGCATCGATGCACATAAAAAAAGCCGCATCCCTGCGGCTTTGTACCTGACGAAACCAGAACGACCCGCTATGCAGCCTTGGCCAGCTCCGCCGTCGGCTGCGGCACAGGCTGCGGTTGAGGCGCAGGCTGCGGCTGACGCGGAGCCTTGCTGAAACGCTCGCCCAACTCCTGACGCAACCCGTCCAGACCCTGGCTACGGCCCGACACCTTCAACAGCGTGTAGCCCTGCAACGCGACCGCCATCACGTCGCTGCCGATTGCCATGCCCGTATCGCTCGCCCGTTCGCTCAGCCGCGCCAATCGAACCACGCGCGGACGCAGTGCCTCGAGCGTATTCAAACCGGCCACCGCATCGGCCAACGGCACACTCGCCGGAACGATCTGCGGGTTGGACGCCAGCACGCTCACGGCCTGCCGGCAGAACGACTCGGACTTCCGACCCATCTTCTTCAACGTCTTCCTTTGGCTGACATCCAGGGCGATCAAACCGGCCAGCTGCGTTTCCAGCTCGGTCAGGGCTGCGTCCACGGCAGTGAGCTGCGCATCGGTGAGGTTCAGCGTAACGAGGGACTGCGTCATGGGTGTTTCTCCTTTTGGTAACCCGATCGCGGCCCCCATGGCCGCAATCGGCATGCCTTGCGGCATGGGAGAAATTAGATCAGGAGGGGATCTCAGGGGATGCGACTGGGCCAACGGAAAGTGAGCGGCCCTCTCTCGCGTTCTCTCACGCCCTCAATTGCGCTAACCTGGGGCGGGGTGAATCCGTGGCGTATTGGTGGGTAAATCATAAGCAGACCCGGGACTACGAAGTTCGCGGGGACTACTTGTGGTCGCCAAAGCGCAATGCGAATGGCGTTCGAAATCAAAGCTACGACAACATGACCCTGGCGAAGCCTGGGGACTTGGTCTTCTCGTACGCAAACGGCCGGCTAGGCGCCATTGGTCGTGTCACTTCGTCCGCATACGCCTCACCCAAGCCCGCTGAGTTTGGAACCGTCGGTGACTACTGGTCCAATGAAGGCTGGTTGTTGGACGTGCGCTTCGCTCAGGTGGCGCGGCCGATTCGACCGCGCGATCATATCGGGGCGATAGGGCCATTGCTTCCGGCGCAGTACGCGCCCGTTAGAGCAAATGGAAGCGGCAATCAAGGCATCTACCTCGCAGCGATTTCTGACACGATGGGGATGCTGTTGATGACGTTGCTGCACGCCAACGAAATCCGAGAACTCGACTATCAAACCGAGTATCTAGTCGAACGCTCACCGGATCCCGAGGTCCTCGACGATATCCATCGGGTTGAATTGGACACGAGCATTACCGAAACGCAACGCCTCCAGCTCTCAAAAGCCCGCGTCGGTCAAGGCCTGTTCCGCAAGCGCGTGATCCTATTCGACGAAGGTGTCTGCCGAGTTACCGGCGTCAGTGACCAACGATTGCTGATAGCCAGTCACATCAAACCTTGGCGAACGGCAAGCAATGGCGAGCGACTCAACGGACACAATGGCATATTGCTCTCGCCGCACGTCGACACACTCTTTGACGAACGCCTTATCACGTTCGAAGACGATGGGCGCATTCGAACGCACCCGTCCCTTTCGAACGATGTGCTCGATCGCTGGGCGATCGATCCCACTAAGAAAATCGAGAAGTTCCGCAAAGAGCAATACGAGTTCTTGGCTCACCACCGGTCGGCTTTCGGCTCGGCTCTCCGCTAAGGGAATGGCATAAGGTGAGAACGAGAACATGATTGTCTATCACGCGATCAAGAGTAGTTTCTTGTCCGATCACGACAATCATGACATCGAAAACATCATCGCTACGAAGTATCTTCAGCGCACAGGCCGATATGCACCCGATGCGGAGATGCGTGCCTGGAAATCTTCTCTCGCCGAGATGGCAAGAGTGCTTCGCGATCCAGGTATCGCTGAAGACGTTGGCGTCGGAATCGAGTTCGGCATTCCACAAACGTCAAGACGCATCGACTTCATTCTTTCCGGTCGCACTGACGACGGGCCAAATCTCGTCATCGTCGAACTTAAGCAATGGTCCGAAGCCAAGCTTTCCGAGAAAGATGGTCTCATCATCGCGCGTCGCGGGGGGGCAGCCGAACGAGAAGGCGCGCACCCCTGTTATCAAGCCTGGTCCTATGCGGCATTGCTTGAGGGCTTCAATGAAGCTGTTTATGAACGCAGCGTCCCCCTGAAACCCTGCGCGTACCTGCACAACTACGTCAAAGACGGTGTTATCGACAATCCGTGCTACGAGGACTACTTACAGAAGGCGCCGTTATTCCTGAAGGGAGAAGTTGAGCGGCAACGGCTGCGGGACTTTATCAAACAGCACGTGAGATACGGTGATAACGCCGAGTTGATCTTTCAGATCGAGAATGGTCGAATCCGGCCGTCGAAGATGCTAGTCGACAGTCTGGTTGGAATGATGAAGGGCAACCAAGAATTCGTGCTCGTCGACGACCAGAAAGTCGTGTTCGAGAGCGCCATTGCATTGGCGAGCCGTGCATCCTCGGACAAGAAGCAGGTAGTGATAATCCGAGGCGGTGCGGGGACCGGAAAGTCGGTTATCGCCGTCAATTTGCTCGTGCATCTCTCGAAGCTTGGCCTTGTTAGCAAATATGTTTCCAAGAACGCTGCACCGCGACATGTATACAGGGCTCGGCTTACAGGGACTCTAAGGCAGAACGTCATTGGCAACCTCTTTTCGGGCTCGGGCGCGTTCACTGATACTGACGCCAACGCTTTCGGCGCATTGATCGTCGATGAGGCGCACCGGCTGAACGAGAAATCCGGTCTTTACGGCAATCTCGGTGAGAACCAGATCAAAGAGATCATTTACGCGAGCAAGTGCAGCATTTTCTTCGTTGACGATGATCAGATCGTAACCCTCCTCGACTCCGGGTCCACGACCGAACTCGAAAGATGGGCGAATGTGTTCGGCGCGGAGCTTTCGCACTTTGAATTGGCCTCGCAGTTTCGGTGCAATGGCTCAAACGCTTACTTGGCTTGGCTAGACAACACCTTGGGTCTTCGCGAGACGACCAATACAGTGCTGCGGGCCAGTGAGTTCGACTTCCGCGTACTTGACTCCCCAAACGAACTGCACAATCTCATCGCCGAAAAGAACATAGTCAACAATAAGTCGCGTGTAGTCGCAGGCTATTGCTGGGATTGGGTCAGCAAGAAGAACCCTGACCGATACGACATCTCGATCCCGGAGCATGGCTATGCAAAACGATGGAACCTCGACAAGGACGGAAGCCTTTGGATAATTGCTGAGGACTCGATTGAAGAAGTTGGCTGCATCCATACCTGCCAAGGGTTAGAACTGGACTACATTGGCGTGATCATTGGGCCAGACCTCATCGCCCGCAATGGAGAGCTGAGCGTCGTGCCAGAGGGTCGTTCTCGCATGGACCGCTCGATCAGGGGTTGGAAGTCACTGGCAGCAAGAGAACCTGCAACTTTCGAACGCGTCGATCGGATTATACGAAACACTTATAAGACGTTGATGACCCGCGGTATGAAAGGGTGCTACATATATTGCGTGGACAGTGAGACTCAGGAGTACTTTCGACGACATATCGCATAGTTGATACCTGCGCCGATTGTGTTGTCCTTCGTCCTGACAATATTCGACTAGCTAGTCTCTCGACCGTCTAACAAAACCAGCGAGTAGCAAGTGAAACTTTGGGTTGGAGTTACTGACGGGGACTGGTTTCGGTTCCTGATGGAACGGACGCCAGAAGAAGTCAACTTCTGGCAGCCCAGCGGTTCCCGTGAGTTTCGCGTCCTCCAGCCCGGCGAACCGTTTCTCTTCAAGTTACATAGCCCCTACAATTTCATTGTCGGTGGCGGATTCTTCGTTCGCTACTCGGCGTTGCCCGCTTCACTAGCGTGGGACGCGTTTCAACAGAATAACGGCACGCGAACGATAGACGAACTGCAATCGCGCATTCGTCGCTACCGCCGGGACGATATGTCAGTCGACCCGATCATTGGTTGCAACGTGCTAGCAGAGCCGTTCTTCCTTCCTAGGTCCGAGTGGATTCCCGCACCCACTACATGGGCGCCGAATATTGTCCAGGGAAAGACATACAGCACAGAAACGGAGGAGGGACTGGCACTGTGGAGCGCCGTCCTTGCGGCGATGCCGAAAGCGACGGGAGTCAAAGAACCGTCGGTCGATGCCGATGATTCGGAAGCCAAACGCTTCGGCGAGGCTTACCTTACGCGTGGTCGGCTTGGGCAGGGTGCATTTCGAGTCCTAGTTACTGACGCATATTCGCGACGCTGCGCGGTTACCGGCGAAAAGACGTTGCCTGTTTTGGAAGCAGCTCACATCAAGCCTTACGCTGCTGACGGGCCACATCGCCTCAGCAACGGAATTCTACTGCGGTCGGACCTGCACAAGCTCTTCGATCTTGGGTACGTGACCGTCACTCCGGATTTGCACTTCGAGGTAAGCCAGCGATTGAAGACCGAATGGGAGAACGGGCGCGAGTATTATGCGCATCACGGGCAGCCCCTAAGGTTTCATCCCTCTGATGAATGGAGTCGGCCAAGCCGTGAGTTTCTTGCGTGGCACAACGAAAACAGATTCCGCTCATGAATGAACACGACTTGCCTCGCAACCAGAATGTCTTGCACGAGCTGCGCGACGCGTTGAGACGGTTCGCTGCGGACCGAGACTGGGACCAGTTCCATAGTCCGAAGAATCTCGCGATGGCGCTCGGTGTTGAGGCCGCCGAGCTCATGGAGCATTTTCAATGGGTCAAGGAAGCTGACTCAGCAGAACTGTCCGCTGAGCAGCGAGAAGGAGTAGCCGAAGAGCTCGCAGACGTACTCCTCTACCTTATTCGGCTTGCCGACAAGTTAAACGTCGATCTAGGTCGTGCCGCTCGCGCAAAGCTGGAATTGAACGCCAAGAAATACCCTGTTGACCTCGCGCGGGGATCCAGTCGCAAGTACACGAGCTATGGCCCGATTGAAGCCCGGCGTAGCCAGGACAAGCGGTTGTATCTGAGACAGTCGACGTCCGAGACATCAAAAGAACTCAAAATCGAATCGTTTGTCAAACGGCTCTCAAGGCTGCCCACGCTTGCGCACGCAACGAATCCATATTCGAGGGAGGCACTTGCGTCAAACCTTCGCAACTATCTTTCATTGCTCCTCTCGTTTCCCTACTCTGGCCACCTACTAGTGGGAGAAGCTCCCGGCTATAAGGGGTGCGCAAAGTGCGGAATACCGTTCACAAGCGAAAGAGTCTTGAGCCAGAACAATCATCCGTTCATTCTTGCTCTTCGGGAAAGGATAACCATTACTGGCAGTGCAACTGAGGTGACAGCTACAAAGGTCTGGAACCAGCTTGACGGCAAGTTGACCGTTCCCGCGTTCTGGAACGTTTTTCCATTCCATCCGTGGGTCCCAGGTAACGTCGCAAAGAACAGAAAACCCAATCCTGCGGAAACTGAGATCGGTATGCCCTACCTGGACACTGTAGTGGATATCCTTCGCCCGCACACTATTGTGGCAGTAGGGCAAGTCGCAAATAGAGTGCTGCAGTATAGGTATCCCAAACTTCGCTACGCGTCTTTTTCGCACCCGAGCATGGGCGGCTATCAGGGTTTTCTGACAGGGTTTGGTCAGCTGGGATTACGCTAGCTGACGCCAACTTCGACGAGGCGGCGGCGGGCTTCCGCCATACGATCCAGATCGATCCGGACTGGACCTGGGGCTACATCAAACTTGCCCGTGCGCTGTCGCTGCAGAAGAAATGCAAGGAAGCGTTCGTGCAGACGGAGATTTCGGAACACCGCATTGCCGGCGGCGCGGGACCGCTGTCGCGATCGTGGCTGGGTTCCACCTACGCGACCTGCGGCGACAGACGCGCGCGCACCGGAAGATCGCCGAGATCCACGCGCTCGAAGCCAAACGCTACGTCGACCCGGCGACATTCGCCGCGATCCACGTCAGCCTCGGTGAAATGGACGAGGCCCTGCGCGGGTACCAGAAAGCGCTCGACGACCGCTCGCCGGACATGGTCTACGCGATGGTCGTATCGCGCATCGTGCCGCAACTTGCCGACAGCGCGGGCTATCAGGCGCTTGTCGCGCGACTGGAGTTTCCGCAGGTGGGGAAATAGGAGTTTCGAAGCAGCTGGCGCGCCTCCGTCCCCAACGGCTTTCGCTGGGGGAGAGGCTCGAATCGCTTGCTGTCATACGAACGATTTCCGACTGGCAACGCGCGCCCGATTTGCCGTTCGTCGTCGCAACGGCGTGTGATGCGCTGTTCCCGGCGGCCAATCCGGCACGAAGCATCGTCGCCTTGCGTTTGAATTCCTGATCATCTTGTCTTGCCGGGCCCCGGCTCGGCAGTCAGCGTCGAGAAGGCCTATGTAAGCTAGGCTGCAGCAATCATCCCTGCGGCGAAAAACCAGATGGAAAACACCACGAACCGCAGCGACGTCCTGATCGTCGGCGCCGGGCCGACCGGTTTGGTGCTGGCGCTATGGCTGGTCCGGCAGGGTGTGACCGTTCGCATCATCGACAAGACGGCGGAGCCGGGCACCACCTCGCGTGCGCTCGCCGTGCAGGCGCGCACGCTCGAGCTTTACCGGCAGCTGGACCTCACCGATGAGGTGCTGCAGCAGGGCCACAGGGTTCCGGGCGTCAATCTGTGGGTGCAGGGCAAGAAGGAGGCGCGCGTATCGTTCGATACCATCGCCGAAGGCCTGACGCCGTACGGGCCGCTCACCTTTCCGCAGGATCTGCACGAGCGCCTGCTCATCGCGCGTCTTGAAAAACTCGGCGTGTCGGTCGAACGAAACACGGAGCTCGTGGGCTTCGAGGAGAGCGGCGATCTCGTTGCCGCCACGCTGCGCCGTTCGGATGGTTCGGAAGAAACGTGCGAAGCCCGCTACCTGGCCGGTTGCGACGGCGCCCGTTCCGTCGTGCGGCAGGTCACCGGCACCGGCTTCCCGGGCGGCACCTACCATCAGGTTTTCTACGTCGCCGACGTGGATGCCGCCGGACCCTCGGTGGATGGCGAGCTGCACGTGGATCTGGATGAAGCCGATTTCCTCGCGGTCTTCCCGATGAAGGGCGAAGGCAGGGCCAGGCTGATCGGCACGGTGCGCGACGAGCGGGCCGAGCACGCCGAGAGCCTGACATTCGAGGACGTCAGCGACCGCGCCATCGCGCAAATGAAGATCGACGTGCGCAAGCTCAACTGGTTCTCGACCTATCGAGTCCATCACCGCGTGACGGAGCATTTCCGCAAGGGGCGTGCCTTCCTGCTCGGCGACGCGGCGCACATCCACAGCCCGGCCGGTGGCCAGGGCATGAACACCGGCATCGGCGACGCGATCAACCTCGCCTGGAAACTGAAGGCCGTACTGGCCGGGCAGGCAAGCGACGCCATCCTCGACACGTACGAGACCGAGCGCCGGGCGTTTGCGCAAAAGCTCGTGGCGACCACCGACAGGGGATTCACGCTCGCGACGGCCGAAGGGCGCGTGGCGGAATTCATGCGCACGCGCATCGTTCCGATCGTCCTGCCGACGCTGTTCCGCTTCGAAGCGGCGCGCGAGTTCATGTACAGGGCGGTATCGCAGATCTCGGTGAACTATCGCGACAGCGCGCTCAGCAAGGGCGACGCGGGACACGTCAGGGGTGGCGACCGACTGCCGTGGGCGCCCGCGTCAGGCGCGGATAATTTCGACACGTTCCGGATCATCGGCTGGCAGTTGCATGTCTACGGAACGTGCAGTCCCGATCTGCTCAGCTGGTGCACGCAGCACGACCTTCGCCTCTGCGTCTTTCCGTGGAACGACGGCTACGAAACATCGGGGCTCACGAAAGATGCGATCTATTTGCTACGGCCGGATACCTATGTCGCGCTGGCAGCCGAGCAACAGGATCCGCAGATCCTCGGCAGTTACTTTGCGGAGCGCGGTCTTTCTCCCGCAAGCGGCACCGATTGACCGGGATTGAAACGGACGGGATTTCCAGGTTCGTAGCAGGCCGACATCACCGCAAAGGCCGGCGAGGCAGCGTCAACACTCTGCCTATGCCCCTTGACGTTATAACATTTGTAGCTACACTATCCTCATGGTACTCGAACTGAAAATCCGCAAGGTCGGCAACTCGGTGGGCATCGTGCTGCCGAAGGAAGCGCTGGCTCGCCTCAACGCAGGCGAGGGCGATACCCTTGTGCTCACGGAAACGCCTGATGGCGGCTTCCGCGTGACGCCGAACAAGGATGATTTCGCTCACCAGATGGCCGTGGCCGAAGACATCGCCAATCGCTACCGCAACACGCTGCGCGAACTGGCGAAATGAAGCAACCGGTGTGGGTGCGACGTGATGTCGTGCTCGCGTTTCACGAGGGCCTGCTTGCCGAGCACGGCGGCGCTGCCGGCATCCGTGATGAAGGCCTGCTCGACTCGGCATTGGGCCGTGCACAGAATCGTTTTGCCTACGGCAAGTCGACGCTGTTCGAACTGGCAGCGAGCTACGCCTTCGGCCTGGTGAAGAATCATCCGTTCGTCGATGGCAACAAGCGGATTGGTTTCGCCACCGCGGTGCTCTTTCTGCAACTCAACGACCGTCGCTTTATCGCAGACGAAGTGGACGCGGTGCTGCGCACGTTGGCGCTCGCCGCCGGCGCGATGAGTGAAGGCGACTATGCGGCGTGGTTGAAAGCCAACTCGAAGCGCGCATGACTGTTCGTTCAATGCGCGGCACTATGTGCGCGTAGCAACACCATCCCCACCCAACCCTCCCCTTGAAGGGGAGCGCCAAAGCCAACCAGCCCCATGCCCGCCAGCCCCCTGATCGACCGCCGCCACCTCGACTTCATGCTCTACGAGCTGCTCGGCGTGGAGGACCTTCTGCGCTACCCGCGCTTCGCCGAGCACAATCGCGAGACGTTCGATGCGGCGATCGAGCTGGCGCATCGCGTGGCCCTGGAGAAATTCCTGCCGCACAACCGCAAGTCGGACTTGAACGAGCCGCGCATGGTCGACGGCAAGGTGGTGATGATCCCGGAGATCGGCGAGGCGCTGGACGCATTCAACGCGGCCGGCTTCATGGCCGTGCTGGCCGACTACGCCGACGGCGGCATGCAGTTGCCGTTCGTCGTCGCGACGGCGTGCGACGCGCTGTTCTCGGCGGCCAACCCGGGCACGATCGCGTATCCGGCGCTGGCGCGCGCGGCGGCGAACCTGTTGCAGGTGTATGGCTCGGACGAGCAGAAGCGCCTGTACATGCAGCCGATTCTCGACGGGCGATACTTCGGCACGATGTGCCTGTCGGAACCGCAGGCCGGTTCGTCGCTGGCGGACATCAAGGTGCTGGCGCAGCCGCATGCCGATGGCAGCTACCGGATCAGCGGCTCGAAGATGTGGATCTCGGCCGGCGACCACGAGTTCGGCGAAAACATCGTGCACCTGGTGCTGGCGCGGATCGCGGGCGCGCCGCCCGGCGTGCGCGGCATCAGCCTGTTCATCGTGCCGCGCTGGCGCGTGCAGCCCGATGGCACGCGCGGCGCGCGCAACGACGTGACGCTGGCCGGGCTCAATCACAAGATGGGCCAGCGCGGCAGCGTCAACACGTTCCTGAAATTCGGCGAGGCCGGCGATTGCGCGGGCTATCTCATTGGCGAGCCGCACCAGGGCCTGGCGTACATGTTCCACATGATGAACGAGGAACGCATCGGCGTCGGCCTCGGCGCCGTGCAGCAGGGCTGCGCCGGCTACCTGTATTCGCTGCAGTACGCGCGCGAGCGCCGCCAGGGCCGCCACCCGGACCAGAAAGATCCGAACACGCCGCCGGTTGCGCTGATCGAACATGCCGACGTGCGGCGCATGCTGCTGCAGCAGAAATGCTACGTCGAAGGCGCGCAGGTGCTAGGGCTGTATGCGGCGCAGCTGGTCGACCGCAAGCTCGATCCCGACTCGACTGTGCGCAACGACAGCGCGCTGCTGCTCGACCTGCTCACGCCGATCATCAAGGCGTGGTCGTCGGACTGGTGCCTGAAGGCCAACGAGCTGGCGATCCAGATCCTCGGCGGCTACGGCTATACGCGCGAATATCCGGTCGAACAGAATTATCGCGACAACCGCATCAATCCGATCCACGAAGGCACCAACGGCATCCAGGCGCTCGACCTGCTCGGGCGCAAGGCGATGATGCAGAACGGCGCGGCGGTGGAGGTGCTGCTCGAGCGCATCGGCGCGACGTGCGCGCAGGCCGCTGCGGTCGATGAGCTGAAAGCGCTCGCGACGCAGTTGCAGGACGGCATGGCGATCGCGGCCGAATGCACCGCGGCCGCCGGCAAGCGCATGGCGGCGGGGCAGGTGCGGCAGGTGCTGGCCAACGCGCAGCATTACATGACCGTGCTCGGACATCTGTGCATCGCCTGGACCTGGCTGTGGCAGGCGCTGGTCGCGCAGCGGGCGTTGACCGCAAGCGCCGCGTCATCGGAGGAGAGGGCGCCGGGTGCGCCGCGTGCTTCGCCGGACGCGCCGGGCGTCGATATCGATTTCTACCGCGGCAAGCTGCAGGCGTGCCGTTTCTTCTTCGCCACCGAGTTGCCGCTGATCGAGCACGCGGCCCGGCTGGTGCGCGAAGCCGATTCATCGGCGTTCGATATGCGGGCGCAGTGGTTCTAGATTTTCGTTCTGCCGCCTGACGAGCGCGGCACGACGGAAAGTTCTGTTGTTGGCGTGGGCGCCACCCCCACGGTCGAGCGGGTACGCAACGTTCCCCATCGGGCAAGTCTTCCTCAGGTGTTCGACGTCTCTCTCGCAAACGCGCTAGCGATGCGCGCCTTCCGCTGCGAATCCAACGCTGCGCTATCGGCAGAAACTGTTGGATGTTTGTCGTAAAGCAACCTGTTGCATCAGGCAGGCGCTATCTAGACTGCGGTTGATCGAAGAAAAGTGGTGACGCCAACGCCCGGGTCACCGCTTGCCGGCGATGCAATGTTTCCGGGCGTCATGGCGAAGTGCATCGAGTATCGATCAACGCGGCGGCGAAAGTGCCCGGATTCGCGTCGCCGATGCTCGCGCTTTCGATCCGCGTTGGACATGGCCCATGGGAAAACGGGTCCAGCTTTGTCCGGCGACACGTCGACCAGCCGTCACCCGAAGTTTCTGCCTGGAGGAGTGAGAGGTTCAGCTTGAAAAATTCGATCGTCCCGATCCGCTTTGAACAACCTGACGTTGGAGAGTGTAATGAAATTCGACGCGAATAAGCTTTCGTCGGCTGTTCGCTGGGCGTTGTCTCTTGGCGTGGTGGCTACGGCCGGCACGCTGGAAACAGCCCATGCGCAGACAGCAGCCCCCGGAAATACCGATCAGAAGAGCCAGTCCCTCGAAACTATCGTGGTGACCGGTTCGAACATCCGCCGTGTGGACATCGAAACGGCCAACCCGGTCGTCACGATCGATCGCGCCGCGATCAAGGCGTCCGGCAAGGTCAACCTGGGCGACCTCGTGCAGGATCTGCCGTCGATCGCGGGTGCCGCGATGACGCCGCAGGTCAACAACGGCGGCCTCGGCACTGCCGGCGTATCGCTGCGCGGCCTGGGTTCGAACCGCACGTTGTTGCTGGTCAACGGCCATCGCATTCCGTTCCAGCTGCAGGACCTCAACCTGCTGCCGGTGTCGATCGTCGAACGCATCGAAGTGCTCAACGACGGCGCGTCCGCCGTCTACGGCTCCGACGCGATTGCCGGTGTCGTCAACATCATCACGCGCACGAACTACCAGGGCGCCGAATTCGGCGCGGACTTCGGCATTTCCGATCGCGACGACGGCCAGCGTCATGCCTATCACGCCATTTTCGGTCAGACGACCGACAAGGGCAGCATCGTATTCGGCATCCAGCACGACAAGCAGGATCCGGTCTCGGCGGCCAACCGCAACTTTTCGCGCAATGCGCAGTACGCCTACAACACCAGCATCAACACGCACGGCGGCTCCTCGCGTACTCCGGGCGGGCGATTCTTCGTGCCGGCCGGTTCGCCGATCGCGACGCAGCTGGGCTGCACGTCGGTGACGCTGTCGGGCCTCTCGCTGCCGAGCCAGACCACGCCGCCGAAGGCGAGCGACTTCCGCTGTTATCACAGCGCGACCGACGGCTTCAACTTCCAGGCCGTCGGCAATTACGACCTGATCCCGAACGAGCGCACCGGCCTGTTCGTGCTCGGCAACTACAAGCTCACCGACAACGTCGAAGCCTATACCGAGCTGCTCTATCACAAGATGGTGGCGCACCAGCAGATTGCGCCGTATCCGTTCGACCTGTTTTCCAACGGCCTGATCGTGCCGTCGAACCAGTACTACAATCCGTTCGGCGTGACATTTGGAACCAGTCCGAGCAGCACGATCGCCATGCGCCTGACTTCACTGGGCTACCGCGGGCTGAAGATCGCGAACACCACCGAGGAAGGCAACTTCGGCTTCAAGGGCAACTTCGGCGACACGAGCTGGAATTGGGACGCTCATGTCAGCTACGGCAAGTTGACCAACGAGCAGCAAAATCTCAACTTCATCAATATCTCGACGATCAGGTCCGACTTCGGCTGCACCACGGCCCCGGGCGCCGGTGGCTGCACGCCGATCGACATATTCAACCAGAGCGATCCGAGCACGCTGGCGACTCTCAATGCAGCCAGAATCAACCCGTTCCTGACGTTCCTGTACCAGACGCGTTCGGCCGAGGCTTCGGCGAACGGCACGCTGTTCAGTCTGCCGGCCGGTGACATCCAGGCCGCGGTGGGCGTCCTTTATCGCAAGGAGTATCTGCACAACGACGTCGATCCCCTGATCAATACGACGTTTTCGGCACCGGGCGGCGTACCGAACCTGGCCTGCCCGGGCCCGAGCTCGCTGTGCACGTCGCCGGCCCAGGGCGGCTACAACGTCAAGGAAGCGTACGCCGAGTTGCTGATTCCGGTGCTCAAGGATCTGCCGTTCGTGCATTCCCTCAACGTCGACCTCGGCGACCGCTTCTCCAAGTACAGCAACTTCGGCAGCACCAACAACTGGAAGGCCGCGATCGAATTCCGTCCGATCGAAGACCTGCTGCTGCGTGCCACGGTCGCCAAGGTGTTCCGCGCACCGACGCCGACGAACCTGTTCGCCGGCCCGACCGCCGATGCGCCGGTGGCCGTCGATCCGTGCGCCGGCCATCCGGAACTGGCCAGCAACAAGGCCTGCAAGGGTTTCAACGTGCCGCCGCAGGTCTTCTCGCAGCTGACCGGTTACATCATGGGTTCGCAGTTCGCCGCGGAGCACGGCCTCAGCACCGTGGTGATGCAGCCCGAACTGGGCAAGTCGTTCGATTACGGCTTCGTCTACGATCCGGGCTGGTTGCCCGGGTTTTCGGTCAACGCGGACTACTACCGCATCCTGCTCGACAACCTGATCGTGTCCGGACCGGGCATCGCCCAGACGATCGTGACGCAATGCTTCAACACGCAGGGCGCGATTTGCCAGGACATCGTTCGCGCCCCCGACGGCTCGGTCAAGTTCGTGACCGAAAGCTCGTTCAACTCCGGCAACCTCGTCACCCAGGGCTTCGACGTCGGCGCGCACTACCGTCTGCCCGAAACGTCGTTCGGCAATTTCCGCGTCGGCTTGGACGCCACCTACATCCAGCGGTGGAACATCGACCAGGGTGGCTTCATCCAGCATCTGGCCGGTCATTTCGACAAGACGTTCGGCAACTTCGCGCGCGTGCGTGCCCTGGCCAGCCTCGACTGGAACATGGGTCCGTTCACGGCGAACTGGACGACGCGTTATATCGGCCCGATCACCGTCGGCTACGCGAATGCCGGCCTCGGCCCGTCCGGCGTGGAGTCGAGCACCGATGCGTACAACCCGAACCCGGTCGGCCCGGTGCTGCACTTCGGCGCGCAGACCTATCACAACGTTTCGGTCGGCTACAACATCGAGCCGCTCAACGCGTTCGTGCAGGTCGGCATCGACAACATCGGCGACAAGCAGCCACCGATCCTGTACCTCAACAACGTGGTCAATGCCAATACCGACGTCAACACCTACGACGCGGTAGGCCGGTTCTATCACGCCAGCTTCAGCGTGAAGTTCTAGGCAGAAAGCGCTCGTATCTTCGGGGCCGCGCGGCTTGTCCGCGCGGTTTTTTTTGCAAGGTGCCAGGCGTTCATGCGAACCTTCCGGCAAGCCGGATGCAGCGGATGTCGGCGACCTTCAGCTGGAAACGCGCGATCCCGCGCGTGGGAATCGGCTAGGCCGGTTCGCTTCCGTCCGCGTCGGAGCTTGCATGGCCGAGGCCGGCGACGAGCCGGCGCAGTTTTTCATTGTCGACGAGCGTCTGCTCGAGTCGCACAAGCAAATCGTCGGGCACGCTCTGGAAGGCGCTTTGCAGACTGCGGATGCCCACGAGCGACAATTGCAGCGACTGGCATACCTGATCGAACGGCAAGCCGGCGCGGATCAGCCGCAGCGCTCTGACATTCCTGACGTTGAGGTTCCTGGCGGCCATCGGCTAGCCTGCGCCTCGCATCATTACACGGCCGGCGGCGCGGAGCCCTGGGGCGCGAGGCTGGGAACCGACGCACGCTGCTTCGCCCCGGGACTTGTCTTTTTCGCCATCTGGCAATAGCGCGATACGGTCGAGCCTTCGATTCGTTTGAAGGCGCGATTCAGGCTCGGTCCCGAGTGGAAACCGACGCCGACCGCGATCAGGTCGATCGATTCGAATGTCGAAAGCAGCAGCCGCTTCGCAGCGTTGACCCGGGCGCGCAGCAGATATTGGTGCGGCGACAATCCGAACATGTCGCGGAACACGCGGATGAAATGATGCAACGACATGCCGGCCGTCGCTGCCAGCGTGCGGCAGTCGACCTCGAGGAAGTAGCGCGTGTCGATCGCATTTCGCACCGCCTCCATGCGCGGTCGCACGGCACGCACGGGCCGTTCCCTGCCGGCATCGAATGCATAGCGCCGCGTGCCCTGGGCGGAAGCTGCCGGCGGCGCACACGGTTGCGGCGTGGCCGCAGCGCCGGCGTCGTTCGTCGCCGGCGCGCTGCGCCAGGCGCTCGCGTCATGATTGCGCAGCCGCCCGGTGGGTGAATTGTCGGCCTGCGCATCCAGGCCATTGCCCGGCTGCGCGTACCGCACCGCGTTCGTCGCGGGCGCGCCGAACGCGCTGCGAGTATGGGTATCACTCCCGCGCGCGTATGCAGTCACGGCAAATCCCAGTGCCGCACACTGCGCCACGAGCGTCGCGAGGGCGTGCGCCTCGGCGGCAGGATCCCCAGGCAGGTCGACGCGGACGCCACCGGTTTTTCGCCAGCGGTAGGCGACGCTCATCGGAATATCGAGCATGCGACAAACCGCGGCCACTCCGTGGACCGGAATCAGGCGCATGGCCAGGTCGACGACCGGCATGGGATAGGAATGGCGCACACGCCGGCGTCGGAACGTGGCGCGACCGCTATTTTTGTTCATTCGATGCCAACGTGAAACGAGGTGTGGATTGCCGTGAGGGAAGGCTCGTCATCCTTGTAGCACTTCATCGTCGAGTGCACAGCTGGATGGCAGAATTCATGCTGTGTTTGTCCTAACGCAAACGATCGCAAAGTTCCGCTGAGGCGAAACCGGCCGATGCCAGGGCAGTCGACGAGTGCAGACAAGACGTTTGCGACGAACCGTCCCGCTTCAGCGTCACCGCCGGGCGACACCGATTTGTGCGCGCCGGACCGCTAGCATAACGATCGTTCTGTATGTAGACTTCGGGGCAGTCAACCTGCGGTCAAGCCAGCAATGTTCATGCGACCGTATCGGATCGAACCGACGGTGTTGTACCGTCCGACCGAACATTTTATTTCAAGGCTGCCGGCCCCTCCGAGAACGGAACGGCTTGCGCGCCTTTCGCCGCTGACGCATCGAGTGGTGATGTTCGGGTTCCCGGACGCGCAGGCCCTGGATATCGTCGGTCCAATCGAGGTGTTCGAGTTCGCGACCCGCTGGCTGAGGCAGAACGGGCTGAGCCCGGCTTCCGCATACTCGGTCGAACTGGTTGGGCTCGAAGCGGGCGCCTTCAGCGTCTCATCGGGAATCCGGATGGTCGCCAATCGCGGCTTCCGCGATGTCGCGTCCGCGGAAACCCTGCTCGTGGCCGGAGGCAATGTAGGCCGGGTAGCGCACGACGAGTCCGTGCTGGCGTGGCTTCGCGACATGGCGCCAAAAGTCAGGCGCCTTGGTTCGACCGGTGCCCTGATCCTCGCGCATGCGGGTCTGCTTCACAAAAGAAACGCCACGACGCATTGGGATGAAACGGAGACACTCGCGCGGATCAGCCCGACCATACGCGTGCAGCCCGATGCGATCTATGTGCGCGACGGAAACATCTACACGTCCGCGGGTGTCACGGCCGGCATCGATATGGCGCTCGCGATGGTGGAACACGATTGGGGCCAGCTGGCGGCGCTCGCCGTGGCGAAGGGGCTCGTCATGTTCCTCAAGCGACCCGGCGGCCAATCGCAATTCAGCGGCCAGCTGGCGGCGCAGTTCAATGAAGGCGACGACCTGCGCAAGTTGCAGCTGTGGATGCTCGACCACGTGGGCCAGGATCTGTCGGTGCCGCGGTTGGCTGCCCGCGTGACGATGAGCGAGCGCAACTTCGCGCGACGGTTCACCGAGACCGTCGGCATCAGCCCGGCGCACTATGTATCGAAGATCCGCACCGAAACCGCTCGCCGCAAGCTCGAGCAAACCGAGCTGCGCATATCCGAGATCGCGGAGATCTGCGGTTTTGGCACGCCCGAATCGATGCGCCGGGTTTTCGTGGCGCAGCTGGGCGTGTCTCCAAGCGCGTACCGCGATCGCTTCCGCGGCGGATGACCGGCACGAGATGCGTGCCGCACTGACGTTCGAATATGGCTAGGCTGCCTGCAGCGCGTCGGTCAACTGGCTCAGGCACGTACGCAACGGATCGGACGACTGCTTGACCTTGCTCATGGCCATCGCGCCCGAATAGACCGCAATGACAAAGGCCGCGGTTTTTCTGGGTGATGTTCGCGAAAGCACGCCGGCCTTCTGGTCGCGCTTGATCACGCGCTCCAGTTCCCGCTGCCAGTTCGCAAAGATTTCCTCGAGCAATTCCTGGAAATCGGCGTCCGCGTAGGCCATCTCGAGAGTCAGGTTGTTCAAGGGGCAACCCCGAACCGCCTGGTTGGCATCCAGCTCCGAAGCAATGGATCCGAAAACCGATTTCAGGCCGCTAATGGTGCTGGGAGCAGCGACAACCGGCGCTATCCAGGTTTGCTGTACCGCTTCGGCAACGCGTTCCCTTATCACCGCCAGGCCCAGGTCCTTCTTGCTCTCGAAGTGATGATAAAAGCCGCCGCTCGTCACATCTGCCTTCTCGAATATCGTCTGCATCCCGGAAGCCGAATACCCGCGGTCCTGGAACAGCTCGGCGGCCGCATCGAGTATGCGTGAACGAACTCCTTCAGGGTCATTTTTGCGCACTGGAAATCCTACCGAGAGTCTGCATGCGCCGCGAATGGCGGCGCATTGTCATATATCCGCAAGCCGGCGCTGCACGAGAAGATTGTGCCAAGCCATCTTAGATGAAAGGATCCGGCTTTGCCATTTGCGCTGGCGCCACATTTCCGCGCGGGCAGGCGTGCTACGCCAATGTCCGCCATCCTTCGAAGCCTGTATACAGCGCCGCTACGATCAAGATCGTTCCGACGCTCCGCGAAGCAATCCGGCGCGCCGCAGCATCTCCGGCAAACGCCTGGCTCAAGCGGCCGCTTGCGACAACCAGGCTTCCGTAAACCAGGCTTTGGTTCAACGCAATGATGAGTGAAAGCACGACCGCCTGGGTCAACAGCGAGCCGTAGGAAGGATTGAAAAACTGCGGAAAGACAGCCAGCATGAACAGGTAAGCCTTCGGGTTCATCAGGCAGATTGCCATTCCCTTGCGAAAGGTGCCGAGGGTTCCGGACGCCGCCCGCGCGGCAGGCGCCTGCGGGGGCACCGGTTCCGGATCGTGGCGCCACAGCGAAACACCGATCCAGGCGATGTAGGCGGCGCCTGTGACAAGCAACAGGTTGAATGCGCCCGGAACGACACGGATGACTGCACTGAATCCCACGGCGGCAAGCAGCACATGGCAGAAGCCGCCGGCAACCACTCCGGCCAGGGCAGCAAATCCATTGCTGCGGCCTCCGGTCAGTGCGCTGCTGACGATGTAGGCCATGTCCAGGCCCGGCAGCACCATCACGCCAAAAACCAGGACCGCGAAAAGCCACAGGTGCGCGAAGTGATTCACCGGGGCGCACTGTTGACCATGGTCCAGCGCATGCGCGATCGCGGCGTGGGGTCCATGACGATCACCTCGGCAACGCCATTGAGCTGGCCTGATCCGGCAAGGGCTTGCCCGGTTTGCTGCAATGCCGCCTGAAGCCGGTGCAGCACCGTTTCATTTTCGACGATGCCCAGCCAGACGAGCCAGGGCCCGTCGGTCCGGATCGGCAGCTGCGGGAAATTGTTGGCGGCATCCAGCGAAACCAGTATCCCGGCCGCGTGCACGCCGTCGATGCCGTAGTGCTTGAATTCCGGCTCCGCGCGCCTGGCGAAATCCGCCTCCGCGCCTTTCTTCAACGGAAAGATCTGCGCGACAACGATTCCGCCGGCACCGTTCGGTTCGGCCACGGGATCCACTGCCGGAAGAACGCCGATGGCGGTATCCGGGCGCAGCGGACGCAACAGCATCACGTTGTCGCTGTCCGGCAGAATGGCGT
>Ga0207694_10001151_pt1 | contig 22949 bp, 21 predicted proteins | sample KBSC34metaG_FD_184353 | JGI IMG/M metagenome (GOLD analysis project Ga0207694, IMG submission 184353) | Corn rhizosphere microbial communities from Kellogg Biological Station, Michigan, USA - KBS C3-4 metaG (SPAdes) (version 2) | ecosystem: Host-associated > Plants > Roots > Rhizosphere > Soil... | reverse complement strand
GTCGGCGCCGAGCGGAGCGTCGCGCGCCGCGCTCGGGCGCGAGCTGGTGCGTCGCTTTCAGACCTTCGTGGCCCAGCAGCTCCAGCACATGGATCGCGAGGAGCGCGAGGTCATGGCGGTGCTCTGGGCCGGCCTGACCGACGCCGAGATCGGCGCCATCAGCGGCCGGATCGTCGCCGACATCCCGCAGCCGCGCCTGGCCGAGTTGATGGCGCTGATCCTGCCCGCCTTGAGCGCCCCCGAGCGCGAGGCGATGACCCGCCGCGCGGCGTGACGGTCGGGGTCGGCGGACGCGGCCCCGCCCGTGGTACCGCGTCCGCCGGATCGGGTTGCGCGGGGGCCGGCAGGGGCGCGCCTGAGGCACCCTTCACGGGCGAGCCGCGGCGAGGCAATCGTCCGTCATCTCGCGGCCCACCCGCGCGAACATGTCGCGCCACCGAATGGTCGCGCGATCATTCTGGGCCTCCTCGAGCTCGACGACCGACACCGTTGCCTGGAGCCCGTTCCTCGCGCGTGACCAGCGGTGCTCGAAGAGGTGATCCTCCCACGACGCGTGCTCGTCGCAGCAATAAGGGCCACGGTGGACACGCCAGCGGGAGGGCACGAAACCTCCCCGGGGATGCTTCACGGAAGCCATGTAGAAGGTGGCGGCGCCGTCCGCGCTGGTCCGCATCTGCAGCGAGAGGTGCACCGACGAGGGGGACTGATCGACCACCAGCCAACGTTGCGTATCCTTGTCCCTCGTGGGCGCGAACCCGCGTTCAATCAGCTCTTCGCGGCCGCGCTCGAAGCGCTTCAGGCAGGCGGGCGGAATCGCCGAGCTCGGGCGGTCCGCGATCGCGGGCGCCACCGCCCCTGGTGCCAGCACGACCACCACGACGATGAGCGACAGGGACCGCATCGACATCGGCTGATCATATCCCTCCTCGTGTCGCGTCCGGTTTTCGCGCGCGCGACCGGTGCCCCGGACGCCAGGCGTCCAGGCACCGCGCGTGTCGCACGGGATTGCGCGCGCCGTCGGGGGGGCGAGCGGTGGCACGCGGCTGGCTTCATGGGGGCGCACCCATGCTCGCGCGCGTCTCGTCTGCCACCGTGATCGGCATCCAGGCCGCGCCCATCGCCGTCGAGGTCGACTTCGCGGCAGGTCTCCCTGGCTGTCACATCGTCGGGTTGCCGGACGCCGGGGTGAAGGAAGGCCGGCTGCGCATCCGGGGCGCGCTGGAGAACTGCGGATACAAGCTCCCCTCGCGGCGGATCACCGTCAACCTCGCCCCGGCCGATCTGAAGAAGGACGGCGCCGCGTTCGACGTGCCCATCGCGATCGGCATGCTGTGCGCCGCCGGGTTGATCTCGATCGACAGCCTCGGCGATTCGTTGTTCGTGGGCGAGCTGGCGCTCGACGGCTCGCTGCGGCCGGTGCGCGGCGTGCTGCCCATCGCGGTGTGGGCACGGCACAATCGCCTGCGGCGTCTCTTCGTTCCCCGCGACAACGCGAACGAGGCGCGCGTCGTGGGGGACGGTTGCCAGGTGGTCGCGGTGGGCGGGATCGCCGAGCTGGTGGCGGCGCTGGCGCCGGAGGCGAGCGCGCCCGGGGCCGGTGATTCGCTCATCAGAGAGGCGGCGGTGGGCGCCGGGACCGGTCTGGATGAAGGGACCGGCCCGAACGGAGCGCCGTTCGCGACGGCGGGCGCCTCGTCCTCGCCCGATCTCTCCGAGGTGCGCGGACAAGCCGTCGCCCGCCGCGCGCTCGAGGTGGCCGCCGGCGGCGGCCACAACCTGCTGTTCGTGGGTCCGCCCGGCTCGGGCAAGACCATGCTGGCGCGCCGGATCCCCGGCATCTTGCCGCCGCTCACCTTCGACGAAGCGCTGGGGACGGCGATGGTGCAATCGGTGGCGGGCCTGTTGCGGCCCGGGCAGGGGTTGCCGAGCGAACGTCCGTTTCGCGCGCCTCACCACACGGTCAGCGTGGCCGGGCTGGTGGGCGGCGGTCCCAATTGCCGGCCCGGCGAGATCTCGCTCGCTCACAAGGGCGTGCTGTTCCTCGACGAGTTGCTCGAGTTCCAGCGACCCGCGCTCGAGGCGCTGCGCCAGCCGCTGGAGGAGTCGGCCGTGACCATCGTGCGGGCCCGCCGCAGCATCGAATACCCCGCCGACTTCATGCTGGTGGCGGCGCTGAACCCGTGCCCCTGCGGGAACCTCGGGAGCACGCACCGAACGTGCACGTGCTCGCTGGCCGGGATCGCCGCCTACCGCGCCAAGCTCTCCGGGCCGCTGCTCGACCGGATCGACATGCACGTCGAGGTGCCCGCCATCGCCTACCGCGAGCTGGCGGGCGAGGCCGGCGGCGAGCCGAGCGCCGTGGTGCGAGCGCGCGTCGTCGCTGCGCGGATGCGACAATCGGCGCGCTTCGCCGCCGGACCGCGCGGCGCCAGCAGCGCTACCCCGTTCCTCGCGGGCCGCAGCGCCACCAACGCCCGCCTCGACGCCAGCGAGCTCGACCGGCAGGCGGCCCTCGACGAGTCGGGGCACAATTTGCTCGAACGCGCCGTCGAGCGGCTCGGCCTCTCCGCCCGCGCCATCACGCGCGTCCGCCGCGTCGCCCGCACCATCGCCGACCTCGCCGCCAGCGACACCATCCGCCCCGCCCACGTGGCCGAGGCCCTCCAGTACCGCGTCCTCGACCGCCCGGTAGACTGACGGACCGCGTCTGTCGGTCGGGTCGGGCCACGGAGGAATGCTCGGGCGGGGCGGCGAGTCGTCGCTTGAACCTCCTCTTCACCCGGCGCGCCGGCGACCTCCACCGCCACCAGCAGACTTTAGATGTCGCTGGTCAATACGAATCGCCAGTCGCACGGCTCCATCCCGTGGGCGACGATGGCGGCGGTTGCCGACGGGACGATGCCGTGGCCGGAAACGGCCCGGGCCAGGGCGTCATCGTCGGGCGCACAGAACATGTGCGTGTGACCGGCCACCGGTGCCCCGGCCCCTGACTCGGCGCACGGTCCGAACTGCGCGTGAATCAAAGGGACCCGGGCCCCGGTGGAGCCCAGGATCAGATCCTTCTTTCCCGCCAGGGACAGATAGGACACCGGACCCCGGTGCGATTCGAGCACCGGTTGCAGGCGGCGCATCGTTTCGGCATCGACGGAATAGATCAGCAACTGCCCGGCCAGGCGGATCCGCGCCCAGCGAAAACGCTCGAGCAGATGCACCACCCGATTCGTCCTGTCAGGCGGGTTCATCGAGATCGCGTAGCCGCGGCGGCATCGCAGATAGCCGGGCAGAAACGCGCGGCTCATCAGTTTCTGGGGCAGTCGTCTGCCTCGGTACTGCGGGTCGACCTTCAGATCGCACAAGTACCAGGTCCGCCGCGCTCGCCCGCCCTGCTGGAATGGAACCCGGCGGATGATCCCAGCGCCCACCGCTGCGACGCGACCCTCGGTCTGCGCCGCGTAGTAGTGCAGCGCTCCCAGCCTACGAAAGAAGGCGAAATAGTCGGCGCCGTGATCGAGGCGGAAGGAATCGTCGCCCAGCGGATAGCGAGCCGTCGCTTCCAGGGCGGCGATGGGCAGTTGCCAGGCTGGTTGCCGCGCCCCCGTGACCTTGAATACCTTCGTCTTCACATCAGGCCCGTGAGTGGGGGCCCAACACCTCGCGGAACCAACGACGCCCCCGCCCGCGGTACAACCCCATGTACAGCCCATCGAACAAAGTCGCGCCCATGCGCAGGCCCTGCTCGATGTAGTAGCGGTTCTCCGGGTTCTCGCGCCAGGCGGGCTCCAGCACGTCGAAGAAGTCCTGTGAGTGTTTGATGTCGAGGTCTTTGTGCAGGTTGTAGTGAATCATCTGGTCGGCCTCGAGCCAGCCACGGGCCACGATGGCGGTGCCGAGCAAATGCGAGACGTCGCAGAAGGTCCGCTCGATCATCCCCAACATGGCGGCGCCGATCAGGTATTCATCCAGGACGCACGCCCCCGCGAGGGTGGTGTTGAAGATGCGAACCTCGGGCCACAGCGTCCGGCGCGCCAGCTCGCGCTCGTCCACACCGGCCAGACGTTCCATCAGCGTCACGAAGGTCTTCCCGTGGACCTTGCCCGGGTCACCCTCGCCGTGCTCTTCCCACACGTTACGGAGAACCTCCATCCGGAGCGCGGCGTAGGGAATCTTGGCGGCCAGCGCCGCCATCGGTCGGTTGAAGAAGATCACCGCCAGGTAGAACTGGGCTTGCGTCTCGACGAACTCTTCGCGCGTCATGCTGCCGTCGACCAGAGCGCGGAAATAGGGATTGGTCAGGGCGTCGGTCTCCCGCAGGATCTTGTCGACCAGCGCGCTCACTCCCACCTCGGCATTCGATCCATCGCTCAAGAAGGCTCTCCTTTCGTGCCAACGGACAGCACCGAGTAGAACAGGCTGCGGTCGGCGGCCAGCAACGCAGCGGCCAACTCTCGATCGAACCGAAACTCCGGCGCGAACAGCGCGGCGAAGTCGGTGGGGTTGTTCAGCTGCCGAAAGACCACCGTGGCGCCGGGACGCGCCTCCCGTCTGATGCGTGCAGCGATGGCGGCGACCTGCGCGCGGTCGGTCCAGTCGAAGATGTTGGACAGCGCGATCAAGTCGAAGCGCCCGAAGTCGTCGACGGCGTCGATGGTGCCGGCGATGGTTTGAAAAGGGATCGACGGTCGCGTTGGCCGGGCTGACCCCTCCCGTAAATACACCGGCAGGCAGTCGGGCAGGTCCAGGTAATGCCCCAGGAACACGTGATGCAGAAAATAGTTGGTGGCCGCGTCGGACCGGCGGAGCCCTCGCGCAAAGGCAGCCTGAAAGTAGCGGGGGTACGATCCCGGCTCCGCGTAGCGCGTCGCATCGGGCCCAAACATCGTGTTCAGCAGCGCATCGGAGAAGTACAGGTCGAAGGCCGTTCTCCAGTACCGGTGCGAAAACAGGGACGAGAGCTTGGCGTCGTCGGGAGACGACAGCAAGGCGGCAAGCTCCGGCGGCGCCAGAACGAACTCGCGGACGAAGTCACGCAGCCCGCGGAAGAGCGACTCGAAGTTGCCGCAGGCGTTCAATCCGCCCGCGGAGTCGTTGCCGACATTGAACCGTTCCCTGGGCGCTCCGTCGGCCAACAACCGTTCCTTCTCGGCCACCAGCGCCAACTGCGCGGGGTTGGGGTCGACGAGGGTCAACTCCAGGTTCGGGAACAGCACCCGCAAGGACAGCGCCGTGCACCCACCCGAACCAATGAGCAGGGCCCGCCGCGCCCCCGATCGCCTCACCAGCGCCGCCTCGATCTCCGGATCCTCTCGCACGACCGCGAATTGAACAGGGTTGTCCCGCATCGTCAGCAGCCCAGTCTAAACCGGTTCCGACGGTGGGGGAGGGCGGGAGTGGACGCAGTCTCTTCCTTCGGCGATCGGGCCGTGGTTCGCGTGCGATCTCCCTTCGCGGCGTCCGATGATTCAGAGCCCGAGCCGGACGTGGCGTTGGTTCCGCCCGCGGACTGCAGGCGCGCGCATCCGACTCACGCCCTCCTCATCGTCGAAGTCGCGGAGTCGAGCCTGCGCAAGGATTCGAGCATCAAGGCTGACCTTTATGCTCGGTCGCACGTGGACGAGTATCAGCCTCGGCTCGTTGAGCGGCGCCGTGCTGGTGATCTCCGACTTCCTCGCGGCGGCCTGAGCGTCTTCGCCTCCACTGGGTACCTCTCGCGATGGCCGAGGGCCGCGGTAGTAGTATCTCGTCGATGATCTTCGAGCAGATTCGGAGCGGCGGTTGTCTGTCGTACCTCATCGGCTGCGACGAGACCCGGGCGGCGATCGTCGTCGACCCCGAGCTCGGCGAGGCCGATCGGTACCTCGCGCTCGCGGCCGAAAAAGGGCTGCGGGTTCGCTACCTGCTCGACACCCACACCCATGCGGACCACTTCACGGCTTCGCGCGAGCTGGCTCGCCAGCTCGGCGTGCCGGTGGTGATGAACCGGCGCAGCGCCGCGCCGTTCGTGGATCTGAGGGTCGAGGACGGCGAGACGCTGGTGGTGGGCAACCAGCGCATTGGCATCCTCGAGACGCCGGGGCACACGGACGATTCGATGTGCCTGGTGCTCGCCGACCGGGTCCTCACGGGCGACACCCTCCTCATCGGCGGCACGGGCCGCACCGACCTGCCCAGCGGCGACCCGGAGGCGCTGTACGAGAGCCTCTTCGGCAAGCTGCTGCGGCTCGCCGACGACTTGCTGGTGTTTCCCGCCCATGACTACAAGGGGCGGAGCCAGAGCACGCTCGGCGCGGAGAAGGCCGCCAACCCCCGCCTTCAGAAGAACGAGCGCGACGCCTTCGTCGCGCTGATGCGCGGCCTCGACATCGCCATGCCCCAGCACCTGACCGAGGCGCTCCGGACCAACCGAACCGGCGGCAAGACCGTGCGGCAGCTCATCGCCGAGGCCGCCCGGGGGATCGCCTTCATGTCGATGGAGGAGGTGCGCCGCCATGTCGACACCCGCGATCCTTCCCTGATCATTCTCGACGTGCGCGAGCGCGACACCTTCCGGGCCGGTCACGTTTCCGGCGCCCGCAACGTGCCGCGCGGCGAGCTGGAGCTGCGGGCGGATCGCGAGCTGCCCGACCCCACCGCCCGCATCGTCACCTGTTGCCAGCTCGGAAAGATCTCCACGCTGGCCGCCCAGACGCTCCGGATCATGGGCTACACCCGCGCCGTCGCCCTCGACGGCGGCATCGAGGCGTGGAAGCAGGCCGGCTACCCGCTCGAAGCGAGCGCGGGAGCCAACGGCTGACCCTACTCGACGGTCTTCACCTCGACGGCGCCTTCGACCTGCAGCCGAAGCTGCCCGCGCCCCGTCTTCGCCAGCCGGATTGGGGCGGCGCGATCGTCCAGGCGGCGGCGGAGCAGGAGCAGTCTCGTCTCCAGGTTGTCGCGCAGCGTGGAGAGCTTCAGCGAGGGATCGGTGCGCAGCTCCTTGTTGCTGAAGTCGGTCCGGCCGTCCTCGACGAAGATGCGGACGAGGCGGGCCAGGATCCGGCCCGATAGGCCCTTGATCAGATAGCGGTCGTCGATGAACACGCTGTCGTCGTCGGGGTGGTGGCGAAAGCGCACGGGCCGGTCGTGCACGGGCGTGCCGGCGCGGACGGGTGTGCCCGGGCTCGCATCCTCGGGCGCGGCCAGGGCGCGCACGAGCCATGCGAGCTGATGGGCGACCACCTGGACGGCCGCCTCGTCATCGGGGCGGAAGCGCAGAGAGCGCGCGCTCTCGAGGCCGAGCAGGCCGACCAGGTCGCCGTGCAGCACGAGCGGGACCGCCAGCAGGCTGTCGGCCTCGGCCAGCCCGGGCCATGGGATCTCCTTCTGCAGCGTGCCCGCGTCGGGGCCGTCTTGCACGATTCGTCGGACGGCCGCCGAGTAGCGCAGATCGCGCGCCAGGCGCGCGATACGGATGGGGCGTCGCTGGGCGGCGGCCGTCCCCCACACCCCCTCTCCGACGGCGACCTCGGCCCCGGCGCCGGAGCCGGCCACGCCGCCGCCGCTGTCGACGGCCAGGAGGCGCTCGCCGGTCTCGTCCGCCAGCAGCAACACCACGTGCTCGTAGCCCATCACGTCGCGGAGGCCACGGATGGTTGCCGTGACGAGCGCCTCGAGATCGGCGCACGCCGACAGCGCCTCGGTCACGCGCGCCACGCTCTCCATGGTCGGCGGTGGCGGCAGCGGTTCGCCCGGGGCGGCGGCGGTCGCAGCGCGCGCTTCGGTCTCGGCGTCGTCGGCGACCTCGGCGCACGCCACGACCCGATATACGTCCGCGCCGCGCAGCTTGAACACCCGCGACATCCCGGTCAGCGAGGCGATCGCGGTCAGGCGAGCGTTCATGCGATCGAACAAGGGTCCGGACAGCTCCGATCGCTCGAACCGTAGGTCCAGGCGAAACTGACGGTAGGTCTCCGGCTCGATCAAGAGCACCTGAGCGCGCGGATTGCGATCAATGTTCGCGCGCGACTTGTTGAAGAATTGAAACGAGAGGGCGACGTGCGTCGGGTCGAGGTACTGGACGATCGAGAGGTAGGTGACGTTGGGGGTCCCGTCGGGGGCCACGGTGCAGATGGTCGACGGGATCACGCCCTCGAAGCAGCCCCGGATCGCTTCGAGGGTCACGTCCACGGGGATCCCGCGGCGAGCGGGCCGCCCGCGCCCGGACCGGGCGTCTGGTGGAAGAGAGCGGCCGGTACGAAGGTGACGCACACCATGTCAGGACACCACAGCCGGTCGCTCTGGATGCGTCCGATGCCCATGCGCTCGAGCGCATCGAGGTGGAGCGCCCGGCCCCGCTGCAGCCAGGCCGCGTCGCCCTGGCCGGGGGCGCCGGCAGAGTCGGCAGCGACGTCGCGCTGTCCGGTCACCGTTCCCTTGATCTGAACGCCGCGATAGTCGACGGGGTTTCCGACGATGAGTGACATCGAGGCGCCCGGCGCGAGGTTGGCCAGACAGGCGGTGGATTGGGCGCGGCCGACGAACACGTCGATGGTGCGCAGGTCGGACGCGATGCGCGGCGCGAACCCGCGCGTGAGGGCCGGCGTCAAATCCAGGTCCGCGCTGCCCACCATCGCCACGACCCCGCCATGGACGAACGCCACCAGCTCGGGGGTGAGCAGCTCATGGCAAGGTTCCGGCGGCGCGGCCACGCGCCCATGATACTCACGGCTTGGCGCCGGCGCGGGCCTGCATCGCCTTCTTGACCTTCTCGAAGCTGTCCGTGACCGCCGCGTAGACGGGCTCGGCCACCTTGTGCGCCGGAACCGGATTGCGCACCGCCGGGATCGATCTCAGAAACGCGAAGATGCTCTGGAGGTCCGCCTCCGGCAGCGCCGCCAGGTCCATCCACGGCATCGGCGGCAGGATCGCTCTGCCGTCGCCGCCCAGGTGCTTTCCCTTCTTGATCGCGTCGACGAACATCTTCTCGGTCCACGACCCGAGGCCCGTATCCTTGTCGGGCGTCAGGTTGGGTGCATAGACGATCCCGAACGGCATCGCGAAGCTCGTGAACGTGGGTCCGATCAGCCCGATGTCGTGCTTGCCGACCTTCCCTTCCGGATCGGGCCCGTCCGCGGGGTGTCCCGACAGCATTCGCTTCATATCCGGCACGGGCATCCCCAGGCTCGCGTCGAATGTCCACGGCGTGTGGCAGTGGTTGCACCCGCCCACCTGCACCAGCGTCGCGCCGCGCGCCACCGCGGTCCCGCCACCCTCGGCTTTCGGCTCCGGCTTTGCCCGGACCACGCCGCCCCCGGCCAGCGCGATCGCCGCAGCCCCGGCCATCGTCGCCGCCGCGGTCACCGTCAACATCTTCATCATTGGTCGTTTCCGAGTCCCCATGGTCGTCGCCTCCTGTGAAGCGGCCAGAATGCGCGACCTCGACGACGGCCGTACCTTAAATGATTCCTAATTCCACGATCGTTCCGGCCTGGGCTCGCGAAGCACGGGCGATCTTGCCAAGAATGTGGCCAGCCGGGTCTAAGGGAATGGACTCGCGTGACCAACGTCTTCGAGCGCATCTATCACAACGACGAATGGAACGGCGGCTCGGGTCCGGGCTCGCTGCCGCTCGTCACCAGACGCTACGTCCATTTCCTGGAGGCCTTCCTCCGCCGCAACCACGTGCGGACGGTGGTCGATCTCGGTTGCGGGGACTGGCAATTCTCGCGTCGGATCGACTGGGCGGGGGCTTCCTATCTGGGCCTGGACGTGGTCCCCCACATCCTCGACCGGAACCGCGAGCGATTTGGAACCTCCACCGTCCAGTTCGCGGTGTCACCCCCCCGGGCTGCTGCGTTGCCCGAGGCGGACCTGTTGATCGTCAAGGATGTGTTCCAGCACCTGTGCAACGACGCGGTCCTCGATTACGTGAAGGTGTTCCCCAAGTTCAGGTATGTGTTGGTCACCAACTGCTTCAAGAAGAGCCTTCACCTCATGAACACGGACATCGCGGACGGCGGGTTCCGACCCGTGGATCTCCGGCGCGCGCCCTTCGGGCTGCCCATGGCGTCGGTGCTGGAGTTCGGCACCGATAGGGTCTTCAACCTGCGCCGCTTCGCGTTCGTGACCCCAGGAGTCAAGCAGGTGTTCCTGTGGATCAGGCCGCCGGCCGCCGAAGCCGCTCCTTGATTACGGGATCGCCGCGACGCTGGTCTTGGGGACGATGTCGATCGACATCCAGTCGTACATCACGAATATGTTCCGCTCGTCCTGCGCCAGGGCGTCGGCGCCGCCCTCCAAGCCGGTGGTCAGGGTTCGCGTCGTGCCGCCGGACTTGGGCACGGACACCAGCGACTGGTTCAAGATCAAGAAAACGTCGTCGTCGTCGACGACGGCCATCGGCGTCGGCCACTGGTTCCCCTCGAAGCTGGCCAGGACCGTCGCGTCGCCCGCTCGATCCTTGGGTCGCCGCAGGAGCTGATGGGCGCTCACCAGGTAAAGGTCCGTAGCATCGACGGCCACCACCTCCTGAGGCCCGGCGGTGGTCGAGAACGTGTCGCTCGCCCCTGTTCGCACATCGATCCGCGTCAGCGCACACGCGGCCCCCCCGATCGGGTCACAAGAGCTGATATAGGCAAGTGGGTCGTCGAAGACAAAGTACGCTGGGGCCGGCCCCGAGCTCGGATCGATGGTCAGCCGCCAGAGGATCTTCGACGTCCCGCCGTCGACGGGAAACCGGGTGAGATCGACGTAGTCCTTCTGGGGATACGACACCGCGCTATAGAGGGCGTCCGCGCCAGCGTGAAAGGCCCTCGCATCCAGCCAGGAGGCGACGATCCCGATGTCGCCCTCCGCCACCGTTTGGACGCTTCCTCCTCCCAGGGCCTGGCGCCGCAGCCGCGAATGGGGGAAGTCGGGACCGGCGCTGCCGAAGCTGGACATCCGCGCCCAGTACACGTCCGTCTCGTTGGTCGCGATCCCGCGAAAGTCCTCGATGCCGTTGGCCTCTTCGATCGGCTGGACCTCGCCGCCGTACTTGGGCATCCGGTACACGCCATACCAGGGAATGTTGAAGTAGAGGAAGTTGCCGGCCACCGCCATCTGATCGAACTGGTGTCGGTACTCCGGATCGTCCAGCCCGATCAGGAACGTTCGCTGCTGCCCCGATCCTTGGACGTTCAACGACGTGCGGAACTTCGGGGGATAGAAGGGCGGCTCCCCGCCACAGCCGGCGGCTGCGATCACGAACAGGGTCAACAACGTCTTGCTCATGAAGAAGCTCCGGATCGGCTCGGGATGAGTCGTGATCGGTTAGACCCCCGGTGAGACCTTCCGGGCAATTGCTCGGTGTCGGTGGGATCGGGCCACCTCAGGGGCCCGCGGCCGGCCTCGGTGGCTCGAAGATCACGCGCGTCCCGTTGTCGACCACCTGCCCGGAAACGCCGGGCGGAACGGTGGCCGGATCGGTCGCCACCAGGTGATAGCCGGGAGACGCGGCCTCCCAGTTGGTCAAGATGGAGCCCGTGGCGTCGAGCCGGCTCGGATCGGCGGGGACGCTCTGCACGTAGAGCAGGACGTGCTCTTCGGCGCGGGCCAGCAACCGGTCGGGCGCCACCACCCCTCCCGTCGCGTCGACGGCGAATCGTCCATCGCCGTCTCGATCGTCGATGATCACCAGGCGCGCGATCCGTATCGCCGCCGGCACGATTCGACCGTCCGCGAGCTGGTAGCGCCCGCAGCTCGGGGGCGGGTCGAGGATCTCGCACGTGAAGCTGGCGGGAAACTGGATCCTGGTGATGGGCAGCGCCGTCGTCTCCAGCCCCTGATTCGGGGTGGACAGCGCCGAGTACCCCAGCCAGATCGCACCGACCACCGGTGAGAGCGAATCGGCCACGTGCGAGGCGAGCTCGCCGCGCAGACGGATCGTCGAGTCACCGAGGAAAGACCCGTCGACCAGGCGATCGCTGCAGCCTGGAATCCATGGGGCCCACCCGAGCGCCACCAGGGCCAGTCTCACCGCCACCCTCTTCGTCGATGGCCTCACGTCATCGCCCGAAATACATGCCGGCCCCCGCTGTCGCGCGATAGCTGACGAGGTGAGATGCGCCTGCGGAGCCGCCGGCCGGGAGGAAATACGTCACGAACCCGGCGTCCACGCGCGCGTACGCGCGGCGGCCAAGGGGCACCTCCAGCTCGGCCACCGGCGCCACCAGGGCGGCCAGGACGTTGCGGCTGGCGGCGCTCGGATCGCTGAAACGCTGCGCGAACCAAGCGCCGCCCACTTCCAGCCCCACGCCGATCGAGAGGCGGTCGAAGTCGAAGACGTGCAGCCCCGCCAGGGACATGTCCAGCTCGTAGCTGTCGATGGAAAGGCGGCTGTTGCGGTGCTGCGACCCGCCGCTGCCGATCCGGAGCTCAAGCGAGATCGTTCGAAGGTCGAGCCTGGCGCCCAGGCTGGACCACAAGGCCGTCCCCAGATCCGCCAGCTCGCTGCGCACGCCCCCCGACGCGAACGCGCTCAGGGCGCGCGACGTTTCGGCAGTGCCTTTGCGGACCACGCGCGCGTAGTCCACGCGGCGCATCTGCTCGGGGCCGATGGTCGTCATACCGTTCGCCACCACGACCGCCGAGCCCTGGCGCATGAAGTCCCGGTTTCGCTCCGAGACGAAGTAGCGCCCGGGCTCGAGGGCCAGCTGTCCGCCCGGCCGGTCGGCGGTCACCTCCGCCACCATCGGGCCTTCGGGGCCACCGCTCTGCACGAGGAACGTGCCGGGCGCATCGAACGCCAGCTTGCCGCGCCCGCGCGCGTCCCGCCCAGGTTCACTCAGGATCAGATCGTTCCTCCCGCCCAGCTCGAGCCGGTAGGTCGGGTGCTGCGGCCCCGGCCGAGTGTAGGCGGTCGCCGCCAGCGTCCGCTCCGAGGCGTAGCCGAACGCCTCGTCGATGGTCACCCGACCATCGTGATCGACGTCGGCGGCGCCCAGCAGCGCCGAGAAGAGGTAATGACTGAAGATCGAGGCGCCGAGCTGGTCGGACTCCTGAGCGTCCTCGCCGGCCGCGCTCGAGGTGAGGATGGCGAGGCCCTGCGTCGGTGACGGCGAATCCGCATGGATCTCGAAGTTCGGCACGGGATGGCCCCCCTTCACGCGGGTCAGCGCGCCCGAGCGACACGAATCGACCACCAGGACCCGCGCGTCGGCCGGCGAGCCGGCGGTCAGGTCCCGCAGCTCGGAGAACGGGAGCCGCGTGCCGCCGAGGTGAAGCGCCTCGGCGTCGGCGTGGCCCGAGTAGTAGACCAGCAACAGCGCCCCGGGGATCTGACGGAGGCGCGCGTTCAGTCCGATGAGCGCGCGCCGCACGTCCTCACCCGAGACGGCGGTCAACACCGTGACGTTCTCGGGAAAAAAGCCGCCCACGGCGCGAAGGGCCTCCGCCATGCGGCGCGCGTCGGCCTCGGCGAAGCGAAGCTGGACCTCGCTGGGATCGCCGGCGTCGCTCCCGACGACGATCGCGAACCGGCCGGGCCGCGCGCCCGCCGCCGACGGCAGCGCCGCCACGATCAAGCCCGCTGCGACGAGCAGGGCCCGGCGCGGCAGGCGGGCGCGGGAACGGGACGCCGCCACCGTCAAGACCGGGGGACCTTTCTGAACCGGAACGACGTGAAGGTGCATGGCAGGCGAGCCAAGCTGGAATCGAGCTGCGTGGGATCGCCGCGGGCCTCCTTCAGGGCCGCGCGCACCCCCTCCCGCACCGTCGCGCCGTCGAGCGGCTCCGCGCACAGGAAGGCGAGCAGCCGCTCGCGCCCGAGCACGTCGTCCAGCTCGACGGCTCCGTCGAGCAGGTGGGCGCCGGCGCCCACCGCCGGCAGCGAGCCCGCCGCCGGCAAGTAGCTGCTCACCTGACCGGCACCGTCGACGCTGACGATCGCGACGAACCCCTCGCGGGGGGTGACGACACGGAAGCGGAGCTGATCGCCCCCGGCGACCGCGCCGTCCGGCGCCATCGACGTCACGGCGCCATCCGGGTGCCGGACGAAGAGCTCGAGCGCCAGGCTTCCCTTGGCGCGCAGACCGTCGAGGCGCTCGCCGGAGCGGGGTGAGAGTAGGGTCGGGATCGCCACCGCGACGCCGGCCACGGCCGTCACAGCGCCAAGCGCCAGGAGGCGGCGCCGCCGGGAGGACGGAGCCCGGCCCGCGCGTCGCCAGGTCGCCTCGGCCAGCGCCGCCAGGTCGGCCCGGCGGGCGAAGGTGCTCCGAGCCTCCGACCGGTGGCGAAGGCGCGCCTGGCACTCCGCGCAGCGGGCCAGGTGGTGGTGAGCGGGCGCGCCGGCGTCGTTCGCGAGCTCGCCGGCGACCCACCGCTCGAGCGCGAGGTCCGACAGGTGCTCGCCGTCGGTCCTCACGCCACGATCTCCGAGGGGAGCTGGAGCAGAGCGAGGGCCTGGCATTGGAACTCCTTCAAGCGATTCCCGATGGTCCGGCGCGAGACGCCCATCGTGCGAGCGATCTCCTCGTGACTCATGGCATCGACGTGGTGGTAGACGGCGATCTCCCACAGCTCCTCCGAGACGTGCGCGACGATGTGGGCGAGCATCAGGCGCCGCTCGGGGAGCGAGTCGTCGTGGACCGGAGATCCGGGCTCGAGGTCGCCGCCGAGGCCCGTCTCGCCCGTCATCACGAGCGGCTGCTCGCCGACCCGCCGCTCGCTGCGGGTGGTGTCGCGCAGCAGATTCAAGCAGTAGTTCGTGGTGATCCGGTAGAGCCAGGTCACCGGAGAGGCGTCCCGGCGGAAGCTCTCATACCCCCGCACCACGCGCACGAAGACCTCTTGCAGCGCATCGGCCGCTTGCTCTTCCCCGACCAGGCGACGTGCGCGCCCGAGCACGAGGTGCCCGTATTGGCGGTAGAGCCCTTCGATGGCCGGCTGGTCCATGGGACACCCATTGGACCCCACCGCGCTCATTTGTGGCAAACGGACCGTGCTGCCCGGGCCAGGTGGCTCTTCAGCCCACGATCTCTGAAACCGACAGGCGAAGGGCCAGGCCCGGAAGGTCGACCTCTTCTCCGGGGCTCAAAATGCGTCGCTGCGTGAACGTTCCCGTCGCAGAGGGCTGGCTGAAAACCTCGATTCGCCGCTCGGTCAGGTCGACCAACCAGTAAACCGGGACGCCGGCCGCGGCGTAGATTCGCGCTTTCCGCCGATCGACAGCCTGGCTGGTGCGCGCAACCTCGACGACGAGCAAGGTCTCGACGCCAACGGGATGGCGATGCTGGTAATCGAGGGGCTGTCCCTTCACGACGGCGAGGTCGGGCTCGGGCAGGCTGTCCGGGGTCGCGTTCAAGGGGACCTGGGGACGCACATGCGCGCCGACGCGATACAGATCGGTCAGCCGGCGCGCCAGGGCGACGACGGCGGCCGCGTGAGACGGATCCTGCGGGCTCACGATCAGCAACTCCCCGTCGAGAAGCTCGACCGGTTCGTCCTCACCGAGGATCCCTTGCGCGGCCATCCGGTTCACCTCGTCCACCGTGAAACGGCGGCGCGGAAAATCGGTCCCTGGAGCGTCGGCCGTCATCGATGAAATCATAGCGCACACCTGCTTGTCGGCCCGCGCTTGGCGAGGTTGTGGCGCTTCACGGGACGCGCGTCCGACCACGAGGAACGACCCTTTCGGGCCTCACCATCGGAGGCCGCGACGGCGGGCACCGGCAACAGACGCGGATGAAAGACACCGGCGGGAGCACGGGTGCGAAGCGCGCTCCGCTGGCGGCTCGTGACTTCCGCAAGGTGCCCGGTCCCTTTGCGAGCCTGGAGCCGGGCGCCCGTCCGTCTTGCACGCGATTGTCCGTGGCGCTCGAGGGTCGGTGCAATCAGTCGATCCCGGCGAGAAAGAACCACGTCGGTCGATCCAGTGGCTAAGCTTCTGCGGATGACGGCCACGCTCGAGCCTCCCGGCGGTGAAGCGCTCTCGGTGCTGTTCGAACGTGAGGGTCTCCCTCGATTCGACCTGCCCGAACCGTTGCTGTCGGCTTACGGCGGGGGACTCGGCTTTTCTCGCCCGCGGCTGTTCGCGAACTTCGTGGCGTCCCTCGACGGTGTGGTGGCGCTGCCGGGGGAAGGTGACTCCGGCCAGGTCGTGAGCGGCAAGAGCGAAGCTGATCGCTTCGTCATGGGGATGCTGCGGACATGCGCCGACGCTGTCATCGTCGGCGCGGGCACGTTTCGGCGGTCGCCGGGCCACCTCTGGCACCCGGAGGCGATCTATCCGAGGGGCGCGGCCTGGTTCGGGGAGGCGCGGAGGAGGCTCGGCCTGACGGCGCATCCCAAGCTCGTGCTCGTCACGGCGAGCGGCGCGATCGACGCGGGGGCTCCGGCCACTCGCGACGCCGTGATCGTCACGGGGCGAAGCGGAGAACGCCGGCTCCGCGCCTCGCTGCCCGAGGGGGCCGAGCTCGTCGTCCTCGGGACGGAAGGGGTCGATCCCGGGGCGCTCGTGGCGATGTTGCGGGGGCGCGGGCTCGAGCTGCTCCTCACCGAGGGCGGCCCATCACTCTTGGCGGACCTCCTGGCGGTGGGCCTGGTGGACGAGCTGTTCCTCACCTCGTCGCCCAAGGTGTTCGGCCGGTTCGCCAACGACGGGCGCAAGTCTCTGGTGAACGGCCGTGACCTCGGGGGCGCCGCCTTGACCCTCGCGGGGGTGCGGCGCCACGGATCGCATCTGTTTCTCCGTTACGTGACGGACCGAGGCGCGTGAGGCCCCGTCGTCGTCCGGGCCACGGGCGGCGAGGGTCCCAGGGTCCCTGGCGCGCAGGCGCCCAGCTGGCGATAGCGGGCCGCCATGGCCTGGTCGCCTCCCCCGAGGCCCAGCATCGGACCGGCGGAGGACGCCGGGGAACTCCTTGGTGTTCCGCAAGAACCGGGTGAAGCGCCGGAACATATCGATTCGCGCCATCAAGAGATGGCCGTGAGTCACGCGGTAAAGGACGCCACGGCGCCCGCAATCGGCAATGACGGCGGCGGACAGCCGTCCGCGGACGGTCGGTCGCGGACAGGTGACCCTGCCGGCGCGTGATCACGCGGGCCGGGCAGGGCTACTGAAGAAACAGGAACGTCTCGCTCTGCTCGATGTCGCAGTCGACGATCTGGCCGCGGCCGTCGTCGCCGCGCACGGTTTCCCTGGCCGTCATCGACATGGACGTGGGCACGCCCGCGGTGGTCGAGAACTGGCCCGTCATGAGGAACAGGTTGCTTCCCGCCGCGGCGGCGCACCAGAACCGGCCCGTCTGGTCGACGCCTCCGCTGCAAATGGCCTCCCGAAAGTAGCCGCGCACACGCTCCATGCTCAGCGAGCCGTCACTCTGGGAGAAACCGACGATCGCGAAGACGTTGTACCGGATGTCCTGGCAGCTGCCTGTCCGGCACGCGCAGAGGTTGGGACCCCACGCATCGGACGCGTAGAGGCCGGCGTACGTCTTTCCCTGGGCGTCCCCGGGGCCCACCCCCGTCACCTCGGCGGGCGTCAGAGGCACGGGCTGGCTGCCCCCGCTGCCCATGCTGCTGCCGCCCGCGGCGTTGCCGCCGGCCCCGTCGCCACCGGCGCCGCCAGCGCCCCCGCTGCCGCCTTGGCCGCTGCCCCCGCTGCCGCCATGGCCGCCGCCCCCGCTGCCGTTGCCACCGCCGCCGACGGATCCCCCGATGCCGCTTCCGGTGCCCCCGCCGGCGTTGCCACCGGTTGCGCCCTTGGCCGCGTCGCTGCCGCCGCAGCCTCCCAGGGCCGCGACGAGCAAGGTGACGCCGAGGCATGGAGCCGTCGCGCCTACCGTTCGAGAGGAGCGCTGCATGATCCGAGGGTAGGGCCTCGTGGCGAGCAAACAAGCGCGATCGGTCGGCTCTCTGTCGCGGCGTCCATTTTGTCCCGTGCACCTGGCGCCGGCATATGAGCGAGATCGACCATCACCCGTTCACACGCGACCCTCGGAGGAAGCTGGCCCGATACCACCGGCGCCAGGACGGTTGAGGTAAAGTCGCGCGATGGCGGTGCGGCGATTCTCGACGGCGTGACTCTGGAGCAGCTGCGCACGCTGCGCTCCGTCGCGGAGGAGGGCAGCTTCTCGGCGGCGGCCCGCCAGCTGGGACGCGTGCAGGCCGCCGTCAGCCAGGCGATCGACCGACTGGAAGCGCAGCTCGGACTCCGGCTGTTCGACCGCACCGGCCGCCTGCCGACGTTGACGGCGCACGGCCACGCGGTGGTTGCCGCCGCCGCCAAGGTGACGCTCGACTTCGCGGCGCTCGAGGAGCTGGTCGCCAACCTGAGCCAGGGCGCCGAGCGCACGCTGCGCATCGTGGTCGACGTCCTGCTCCCCACGTCGTCGCTGGTGTCGTTCGCGCACGACTTCGCGCGCGAGCACCCGAACGTCGGCCTGGTTCTCTTCAGCGACACGCTTTCCGCGGTCACGGCGCACGTGCGCGAGCGGCGGTCGGCCTGGGGGGTCGCCGTGGAAGACGCCAACCTCGACCAGCTCGAGCGGCGCACGATCGCCGAGGTGCAGCTGATCCCGGTCGCCGCGCCCGCGCACCCGCTCGCCGGGCGGCGCGAGCCGCTCGACTCGGCGGCGTTGAGCGACGCGGTCCAGATCGTGCTCGGCGAGCACGGCTCCGGTGAACGAGCGTCTCATCACGCCACGGTCGTTGCCGAGGACGACGACGTTCAGGGCGTCTTCTCCCCCCGTACGTGGCGCGTCGTGGATCTGGCGACGAAGCAGGCGCTCATCGCGGGGGGCCTCGGTTGGGGGCACCTGCCCGAGCACCTGGTGCGCGCCGATCTCCACGCCGGCCGGCTGGTGAAGTTGAGCCTCGACGCCTGGTCGGGGGACGGGCCGCGCCGGGCGCTGGTCCTCGTCTGGCGGCCGAACGCGGTGCTCGGTCCGGTGGCGCGCTGGGCACAAGACCGCCTCAGCCACCTGTGCCGCGAGGCTACGTCCGCGACAGGCTCGTAGTCGGCGGGCATGGCTTCGCGGCAGCCCGCCGAGCGGGCGGCGGCCTATCGGGCCATCACGCCGGCTGATATCAGTCATCACGCGGGGGAGGCTGTTCGAAGCCGGCGGCGGGCCTATTGTCCCATGCATGAGCAATCGAGTCGTCCGAACCGAGAGCAGTCACGTCGAGCCCCGGGCGGTGGCGGAGACCCGCACCGTCGAGAGCGTCCACCGCGCGACCACGTTCCACTGGGTCGGCGACGGCTTCTACGTTTCGACCTACTTCCCGAGCGGCGGCCTTCCCGCCGCCCGGACCAGCCCGTTCGTGCTGATGGACTACGGCCCGTCGAAGGAGTTCAGACCCCTCGCACGCGGCAAGCGGGGCGTCGGCTGGCACCCCCACCGGGGCTTCGAGACCGTCACCCTGTCGTGGGAAGGAGCCGTCGCCCACCGCGACAACGCCGGTCACGCCGGCGTCATCGGTCCGGGTGACGTGCAGTGGATGACCGCCGGCGGCGGGATCTTCCACGAGGAGTATCACGAGGAGTCGTTCAGCCGGCGCGGAGGCAACATGCACATGATGCAACTGTGGGTCAACCTGCCGCGCGCTCACAAGGCGGCCGCCCCCGACTATCAGGGCATCACGGCCGACCAGATCCCTCGGATCGAGCTGCCGGACGGCGCGGGCGCCGTTCGGGTCATCGCCGGTACATTCGGCGAGGCGCGCGGGCCCGCGCATACGTTCACGCCCATCGACATGCTCGACGTGAGCCTGGCCGCCGGGGGCCGTGTGCCGATCGAGCTGCCGCGCACCTACAACGCGATGGCGGTGGTCGCGAAGGGGCGCGTGCACTCCGGCGGCGAGGCGGCGCAGGCGGGCGAGCTGTTGCTGTTCGCGCACGACGGCGAGCGCGTGCTCTTGACGGCCGAGGAGGACAGCCACGTGATCATCCTGGCGGGCGAGCCCATCGACGAGCCCGTGATCCAGTATGGCCCGTTCGTGATGAACACCGCCGAAGAGATCCGCCAGGCGATGATCGACGTGCAGGCCGGGCGCTTCGGCCCGGTCCCGGACTGAGCCGGTACGATCGCGGTTACGGCTGCGGGGGGCACCGGCTGTTGATGTCGATCACTGCCGACTGACACAAGGGCGTGCTGTTTCCCGACGCCGTCATATAGGTCGTCTGCCCCGGCGTGCGCAGCCCTCCAAAGGTACAGCCCCTGAAGTCCCCCCTGCCGCCCGTACTGCCCGAAACGATGCTGAAGAAGCCCGTTGCGTTGGAGCAATTCCCGTTGACGAGAACGCAATTGTTCATGATCGTCGAGGTCCCGACGTTGCTGGCTCCGTAGGTGTTGCAGTATTGCTGCATACCGTCCGTGGGGCCCGTCATATAGATGACGGCGCCGTCCGCCGCCCTGTTGCCGTTGATGGCGTTGCCCCCCAGCTCCAAGACACCGACGCTGTAGACCGCGCCGCCGCGGGCGGACGCGGTGTTGTTCGAGAGGGTCGAGCTAAGCAGGGTGAACCGCGTCACTGAGCCAGACGGTGTGTTGTCTGCCGCCGATGCCGATATGTGCGCGTTCAAAACACCGCCCCCCATGCCGTCGCAGGACGTGCTGCCCGTACACTTCTCCCCGCTGCTTCCCGAGGAGGTGGTGGAGTTCCCCGATATCGTGCTGGCCGACAGCAGCTCGATCCAGGCGCGATTGAAAATCCCGCCGCCGGTCCGGGCTGTATTTCCCGTCACTGATAGACCCGTCGTCTCGATGGTCCCGTTGGTCGGCCTCCCCGGATCGAGAGAGTTGGAGATGTTGTAGATCCCGCCTCCCGCCAGGGTCGCCGAGTTGTTCGAGATGGTGGCCTGTAGCTCGTTGATGATCGAGGAATCGTTATAGATTCCGCCGCCCTTCTTGGCTCTGTTCTGGGTGATCACGGTGTTCTCCGCGAAAGAGATCACGGCCGGGAACAACCCCTGGGTGGTCCCGTTGAAAATTCCACCCCCGCGGCCGCTTGGATGCTGGGCGCCCGAAACGTCACCCTTGGTGATCGTCACGAAGTTCAAGCCCAGCTCGCCGTAGTTCTCGATCAACCGGGAACCCCTGCTCCCGGCGGTGTTGGTCAGGGTCACCCGTTCGAAGAATCCGATGGACTTGAAGGGGACCACGAACGCCGAGGCGGAGCAGGGATTGACAGAGGGGCAAGTGGAATCGATGAATGCCCCGGAGCCCGAGCCGACGACGCGGATACGAATCCCTTGTCTGACGAGGGTCAATGACGTGATCTTGAAGTGGTTGGCCGAGTACGGCTTGTTCGGCGACTCGAGAAGCTCGATCCGCTGCTCTGACGACCCGGGGGCGAAGTCCGTGCAGTTGTAGATTGGGTTGTCGCTGGCGTGTTGGACCGCTTCGGCCAGGGTACAGACTCCGTCGCCCGCGTTGAGGGTCATGGAGGAGGCCGCGCTGGCGGTGTACACGCGGTAGGTCGAGGCGTGGGCCGCCGGCGCGGACACCAGGCCGAGGCCCAGCGCGATGCCGATGAGAAGGGGGCGGCCCGCGCCGTGCGCACGGCGTCTTGCGGTGACTGTTCTTCGGCTGGTCATGACTCTCCTGTGTGTTGGTCGATTGGTACTTCGATCGGACTCGGAACGGGAGAGTGAAGAAAGGGTTGATAGGGGACTCCCCTCCGTCGGCACGCCTCGCGCTCGGCGGCAAAGGTACACCGGGAGCGGTGGTCGGCGCCAAGAGCGGACAGAAAATTAGTGCGCTGTCTTCGCCGCGCCGGACCCCATAGACTCTCGGGCTCGATGCGCGCGACGTTCGCCCTGGGAGGCGCCAAGGGACTCCAGAGCGACCCCGCGCTCGAGCCGAGTGAGGTCGGGGGTTACACGCTCCTCCAGCGTCGCGTGGCGGTGTACGGCAAGTTCTTGGTCGCGCAGAGCCTTCTCTACTGGTTGATCTATGCGTTGGTCTGGGGACCGACCGTCGGGTTCGCGCGGTCCCTGGGGCACATCGTCGCGTGGGAGGTCGTCCTCCTCAATGTGATCTATTCGCTGTTCTGGCTCGTCGCCCGCGGGCGACCGCGCTCGACGCTCTTCCTCCTCGCGACGGACGTCGCCGGCAGCTTGGCGATCGGGATCGACAACGTCTTTCTCATGCTCGGCGATCTGGGCACGATCTCCGGGGTATTCGAGAACCTCATCGGGTTCATCTGCATTCTTCTCTGGCGCGCGCTGATCGTTCCTAGCACGGTCAGGCGCACCCTGCTGTGCGGCCTGCTGATGTGCGGCCCCACTGTCATCGGCGTGGCGTGGGGGACGCATCGCTTCGACCGCCAGACGGTGTCGTGGATCACCATGGTGGGCTTCAGCATCAACTGGTCCGCCATCGCGCTCATCTTCTCCTGCGTCGCGTCCGCCGTGCTCTACGGCCTGCGGCGGGACGTGCGAGACGCGCGAAGGCTGGGGCAATACACCTTGGGCGAGAAGCTCGGCGAGGGCGGCATGGGCGTGGTCTACCGCGCCAGTCACGCGATGCTGCGTCGCCCGACGGCCATCAAGTTCCTGAGCGATCGCGGCGACGCGAGCCTGGCTCGCTTCGAGCAAGAGGTCCAGCTGCTCGCCAGCCTCAGTCATCCAAACATCGTCACGGTTCACGATTACGGCCGCACGGCCGAGGGCGCCTTCTATTACGCCATGGAGCTTCTGGAGGGGATGGACCTGGAGAAGCTGGTCGCCGTCGACGGGCCCCAGCCCCCGGAACGGGTGATCCACATCGTCAGGCAGGCGGCGCGCGGTCTGGTCGAGGCGCACGACGCGGGGCTGGTCCATCGTGACATCAAGCCGGCCAACGTGTTCGTCTGCCGGCGGTGGGGCGAGCCCGACGTCGTGAAGGTGCTGGACTTCGGGCTGGCCAAGGACAACGCCGGTCCGTCCTCGTCCGTCACGGGCCATAATGTGGTGCTCGGAACGCCGCTCTACATCTCTCCCGAGGCCCTGAAGG
>Ga0207694_10001148_pt1 | contig 22978 bp, 20 predicted proteins | sample KBSC34metaG_FD_184353 | JGI IMG/M metagenome (GOLD analysis project Ga0207694, IMG submission 184353) | Corn rhizosphere microbial communities from Kellogg Biological Station, Michigan, USA - KBS C3-4 metaG (SPAdes) (version 2) | ecosystem: Host-associated > Plants > Roots > Rhizosphere > Soil... | reverse complement strand
ATCGCGTTGACTGGCGGACTGCAGAGCGTGAGCCGGGCGATGTCCTGATCGAGCGTGAGACTGATCAGCGACCATTTGCCGATGGATGTTGCCATGGAACGGGTTCCTTCTAAGCGATTAAATCGTTTTCAATCATTGCAGGTTGCGGTGTCTGTTGCGGGACCGTTGCGCTTGTCCGATCCGCTCCAGGGTCGCCAACTATCGAGGCAAAACGAGCATCAAAGCCTCCCCGTCCGGCCCCTCACATGTCTCGCCCATTCCATCCCAGAACTGTTGATCAATGACAAGCCGTTTCGGCGGATCGACCGCTGTTGAACTCCAAGACTCCGACATCCATCCCCTCGACGGACCAAAGCTGCCTGCCTCCCCTTTTCGGGGCGCTGTTCTTTCCGGGGAGGCAATTTGCCGCAACAGGGCAAGCCTTGTCACGCGTTTTTACTCACAGGAAAAATAGCCAACTGGAAGGAAGATTGTTGTCAATCGGGACCCTTGCCGCCAAGAGATCAAGTGAAAGGAAAAAGCTTGGATGCGCGATGAGCCGAAAGCCGCGAGCCGACCCTCTTCGTGAGAAGGACTGCAACGGATCATTACATTCGCCAAGAGCTAAATCCGACGAACTGCATTGAATGCGACTTACTTGACCGAAAACAGTCAGACCCTACAATCAAACGAAATAGAACAGCGCGGTCGCCGCGCCGAGGGCGTTAAAGGGAGGCTTTCACTATGATCCGCGAAATCTGCAGCTCAGGCCGGCTCGCTTCTCGCCATCTTGTTGCCGGGGCATCGATGTTCCTGATGGCGCTCGCTACGGGACAGGCATTCGCGGCTGACTCCATCAAGGTCGGCGCGGTTCTTCCCCTCACCGGTGGCTTCGCCAGTACCGCCCAGGACGAAAAGCTCGCGATCGAGCTTGCGGTTGAGGAAATCAACAAGGCCGGAGGCATCGCCTCGATGGGCGGCGCCAAGATCGACCTTTTGTTTGCCGACGATCAAAGCAATCCGCGACTCTCCGGCACAGAGACGGAGCGTTTGATCACGCAGCAGCAGGTCAAGCTGCTGATCGGACCAACGTCGAGTTCAGAGATGTCGGTCGCCTCGGTCGTCGCCGAGCGCAACCAAGTGCCGATGCTCAATCCGCTCGCGTGGGGTGACTCGCTCTACACCCGCGACCTGAAATATCTGTTCGGCCTGCCGGGGCGAGGCGTCGAGATGGGAGTGTTTCAGTTCGAGGCGCTGCAATATTTGATGAAGGAGCATGGCTTGAAGCCTGGCCGTATCGCCGTGGTTTCCAATAGCACGCCGACGGCTGAAGGCATGGCCCAGCCGCTGGTCGACATGCTGAAGAAAGCCGGTTTCGATGACACGATCCTCGTTGCCTACGATCCGCAGGCTGCTGATCTGACGCCTGTGGTGCTTCGCTTGAAGGGCGAAAAGATCGGAACGGTGATGGGTTTCGCCAACGAACCTGACGGTGTCCGCTTCAATCGCGCGCGGATGGAGCAGGATTACGCACCAAACATCATTGCCGGCGTATCCGGCTACGCGCAGCCCTCGATCCGCAAAGTGCTAGGCCCGGACGGAACGGCGAAATATTTGGGGCCGGGCGTATTCGTGCTCAATCTCGCGTCTTACGATATGCAGACGCCGGGCTGGAAACACGCGCTGGAAGCGGGGAAGCAGAAATACGGGTCCAACTTTCAGCCCTCAGCGCTGCCGTTCGCCTCGGGGTATCAGGCGATGTTGCTGATGAAGGCAGTGCTGGAAAAAGCCGGCTCACTCGATGCGGGGAAGATCAAGGAAGCGATCTCCACATTGACGCTCAAGAAGGGCTCGCCTGAGCAGGTGGTACCCTTCAAGACAGACCTGACCTGGGCGCCGGAAGGCTATTCGAAAGGCCTGACTTTCGCGCTGATCCAGTTTCAAGGACCGGAAGCCAAGGAAGTAACGGTGTTCCCGCCGGACATTGCGACCGCCAAGCCCGTCGTTCGGACCGAGTAGGTCATGCTCTCTGTTAACGGCCTTACGAAGTCCTTTGGGGCACTCGTTGCCGTCAATGATCTATCTTTCACGGTCAACAGCAACGAGATCGTCGGGGTCATCGGCCCCAATGGCGCCGGTAAATCCACGACGATTGAGCTGATCTCCGCTTTCCAGCGGCCCACTTCGGGGACCATCACTTTCGATGGCGCCCTCATCAATGGTCGCCATCCGGCGGACGTTTGCCGGCTTGGACTCGCACGAACGTTCCAGCTGATGCAGACCTTCGAATCCTTCACCGTACTCGAAACCGTTGCGGTCGCTGCCTCCGCGCGATTGCCGATGCGAGCGGCGCGGGAGGCCGCAATGGAAATCCTCGAACGAGTGGGTCTCGCCGGCCGTGCCGATACAGATGCCAAGAGCATGACAACGGCCGACCAGAAGATTCTCGAGGTGGCCAAAGCGATGGCAACGTCGCCCAAGCTGATCCTGCTGGACGAGGTGATGGCGGGCCTCAATCCCCAAGAAGCGGCGCCCATTGTCGCTCTGCTGCGGCGGCTGCAATCCGAGGGACTGACCATCGTGATGGTCGAACACATCATGCACATTGTGATGTCGCTCTGCGAACGGATCATCGTGCTGAACTTTGGCCAGAAGATCGCCGAAGGCGTGCCGGCCGAAATCGCGCGCGATCCCGCGGTGATCGAATGCTATCTCGGCGCGGAGTATTCCTTTGCTTGAGATCGACTCCCTGAGCGTCAGCTACGGCCAAGTCGAGGTGCTGCACAGCATTTCACTCAGCGTCGCGGAGGGTGAATTCGTGGCCCTGGTGGGCAGCAACAATGCGGGCAAGAGCACGCTATTGCTGACGATCTCGGGCCTGCTCAATCCCACGAAAGGCACGATCCGGTTTCTGGGCAAACCAATGAACGGGCTCGCGCCGCATCAAAGGGTGGCCGACGGCATCATCCAGGTGCCTGAACGCAAGCGGCTATTCCCGCGCATGACCGTTGAAGAAAATTTGCTGGTCGGCGGTTCCAACGCGCGTGCGATCGGCGAGCGTCCGCAAATGGTTCAAAGAATGTACGAAACGTTTCCGGTGCTCGGTCAACGCCGCAAGCAGGAAGCTCAGACCCTGTCTGGCGGCGAGCAGCAGATGCTGGCCATCGCGCGCGGTATGATGGCCAAACCGAAGCTTTTGATCCTGGATGAGCCCTCGCTCGGCCTCGCGCCGCGGATCGTCGGCGACATCTACAAGACGCTGGTGGCGCTGAATGCCGAGGGACTTTCCGTGCTGCTGTCCGAACAGAACGCGCGAATTTCGCTGCAATCGTCACAGCGCGCCTACGTCATTCAGGAAGGCCGGATCGTGTTATCGGGGAACAGCGCAAGCCTCGCCAACAGCGACGAGGTCCGGCAATCTTATCTGGGGCTGTAGATGAACGATCCCATCATCCTTCTGCAGACCGGTATTTCGGGGCTGCTGTTCGGTTCGGTGTATGGCCTGATCGCCTTTGGGCTGACGCTGGTCTTCGCCCTGACGCGGCTTTTGAACTTCGCCCATGGCAGTTTCATGCTGCTGGCGATGTATGGCTCGATGGTACTGAGCCAGCGCTTCGGCATTGATCCCTATCTTTCCGTTCTGATTCATGTGCCGGTATTTTTCGGGATCGGCTATCTCCTGTATCGCTGGGTATTTGCAGGGTTGATGGAGAGCGAACTGATCGTGGTGGTTCAGCTTACGCTCGGCTTCGTCTTCATCATCCAAAGCGCGCTTCAGCTCACATTTTCGGCCGACCCGCAGACGGTACGAACCTTTGCCACCAATAGCAGACTGGCGTTCGGCGACATCGTGATCCGTACACCGCTGATCATCGCCCTGGTCACTGCTGCAATATTGGCGGCAGCGCTGTTCTGGATGCTACAGCGCACCGATTTCGGCCGCTTCATCCGCGCTTCGGTGCAGGATCCGGTGGCTGCGGCGCTGATGGGCATCGACGTCAACCGCGTCCGGATTCTTGCTTTCAGTATCGCCATCGCACTGCTTGGAATCGCCGGGCCGCTTGCCATCCCGATGTGGGTGCTGGAGCCCGCCGCCGGCATGGAGATCACGCTGTTCGGCTTCATCGTCGTAGTGCTGGGCGGGATGGGGAGTTTTGTCGGCGCCTTCGTTGGCGGCCTGATCGTCGGTGTCGCCGAGGCCTACGGCAATTTCTTCCTGCCCGGAACGCTGGCGCCGGTGGTGCCCTACGCCCTCTTCATCCTGATGCTGCTGTTTAGGCCAAGCGGCCTGTTCGGAGAGGCTTAAAGCGATGCGGCGCGCCTCTTCAGACCTGCTGATACTCGCTGCTGGAACAATTGTTCTCGCATTCCTGCCCGCCATCGTATCGACTTACTGGCTGCACGTCGCCATCCAGGCCCTGCTGTTCGCCTATCTGTGCTCGGCCTGGAATCTGGTCGGCGGCTTTAACGGCGCACTCTCCTTCGCGCACCCCATTTACCTGTCGATTGGCGGCTATATGGCTGCCTATCTCGGCGCCGAATATCACATCAGCCCCTGGGTCAGCCTCTTGCCCGCCATCGTGCTGTCCATGGTGGTCTGCGTCTGCATCGAATTGATCGTGACCCGGTTCAAACTTCCCGTACTTTCCTACGCGCTCGCCACCATGGCGCTCAGCAATATCGCGCGTTTCGTGGTGCGCTCGATCCCGGCCCTCGGTGGCGTTGCCGGTCTTGCGGTGCCCCTGAACGCCAAGGGATGGTGGCAATTCCAGCCGGGATCGAAGTCCGGTTTCTTTTACATCATTCTCATTGCTACCGTCGCGATCGTGCTGATCGTCATCTGGTTTCGAGATTCCAAGCTCGGCCTGCAAGCAAGGGCTGTGCGCGACAATGAACGCGCGGCTGAGGCGATCGGCGTCAAGGCCATCATGGTCCGCATCAAGACAGGGCTTCTGAGCGCTGCGCTGACCACTTTCGCCGGTGTGTTCTATTGCGAGTTCATCTACATCGCAGATCCCATCACCTTCCTCAGCCCAATGCTGTTCATAGAAGTCATTCTGTTCACGGCGGTCGGCGGCATGGGTACGGTTTGGGGGCCCGTGGTCGGTGCCTTGTTGCTGACGCCGACCGGCGAAATCCTGCGTGGCAGCATCGGCGCGACCAATCCGGGAGTCGATGGGCTGATCTATGGTATTATCTTCGTAGTCATTATCCTGCTGATGCCGCACGGCATCGTCTCGCGGCACCGGCAGGACAGGTCACTGCTGCGGCGGTTCTTCAGTGCGGAAGCGCTGCGGGCCTCAAGCAGCCGGCGTTAAAGGATAACTATAGCCATGGCGATTGATCTTTCGGTACAGGACGGTATTGCCGTCGTCACGATCAACCGGCCGGATCGGCTGAATGCGCTGGATGTCGACCATTTCAAGCTGTTGGCCGAGGTCTTTAGCCAGGTGCGCGACGATCCCGCGATCCGTGTCGCGATTCTGACAGGTGCCGGTGAACGCGCGTTTTGTGTCGGCGCCGACCTGAAAAGCGGCGCGCCGAAGACCGAACTCGGCGAGTTGTGGCTGACGCAGCGCGACTTCAACCTGCACAAGGGACTGGAGATCTGGAAACCGGTGATCGCCGCCGTCAACGGGCAATGTCTTGGCGGCGGAATGACCTTGCTGCTGGCCACCGATATTCGGTTCGCGGCAAGCCACGTCACTTTCGGTCTTCCGGAGGTCAAGCGCGGGCTGATCGCGGCCAGCGGCGGCACGCAACGCATTCTCTCTCAGCTACCGCACGTCATCGGCATGCAGTTGCTGCTGACCGGAGACGCCGTATCAGCGGAAACGGCGCTGCGCTGGAATCTCGTCAACGACGTGGTACCGGCCGATCAGCTGATGGAAACTGCGCTTGAATGTGCGCGGCGGATCGCCGCAAACGCGCCGCTGGCGGTGCAGGCTTCAAAGGAGCTGGCAATGCGGTCGCGGGAGATGGACCGCGTCACCGGTCTGCGGTTCGAACAATTGACGCTGCGAATGCTGCAATTCACTGAAGATGCGGCTGAAGGACCGAAGGCCTTCACGGAAAAGCGGCCTGCAGATTTCAAGGGCCGCTGAGGACGAGAACGATGACGACCAAACCGGATCGACGTGCATCGCGCCTCTGCACGGTCGCTGACGCGGTTGATCAGATCGCGCCGGGCATGGTCGTCGGCATCGGCGGTTTCATCAATAGCAGCCATCCGATGCTGATCGTGCGCGAGATCATTCGCCGCGGTCTGAGGGACCTGACCATCGTCGGCGCCGCCTCGGCCGGGTTGGAGACCGACATGCTGATCGCATCCGGTTGTGTCAAACGCGTCATCTCGACCTATGTCGGCGGAGAAGCTCTCGCGCCAATTGGCCCGGCGTTCCGAGCAGCGGCGGAAAGCGGAAAGCTGGACGTTTTTGAACTCGACGAAGCCCTGTTCTATGCGGGCTTGCGCGCCGCGGCGCAGCGTCTGCCGTTCAATCCCTGGAAGGGAGGCGTCGGAACCTCAATCCCGGAGGTGAACCCGGCGCTCAAGACGTTCGAGGACCCAATCAGCGGCGAGACGTTGATCGCGGTACCCGCATTCAACATCGATGTCGCTTTCTTTCACGCCGCGCATTCGGACATCTACGGCAACGTCCAATATGTTGGCCATGGCTGGGGCGATCGCGCGATCTGGGCGGCCTCGGACCGCAGCTACGTGCAGGTCGAGAAGATCATCACCAATGACGACGTGCGGCGCGAGCCGCTCAAGACATTGATTCCCGGCGCAACCGGCGTGATCCGGGCCCCATTCGGCGCCCACCCTTTCGCCAGCCCCGGATTTTATGTCGAGGATCGCAAGATCATCGGTGACTACGTTCAGGCGGCAACCCGATGGGCCAAGGACGGGGATTTCTCCGCACTCGCGGCTTTCCTTGACCGCTTCGTGCGCGAGCCGGCGGACCACTACGAATATCTCGAGCGCGTAGGCCTACGACAATTGCTTGGTCTGCACGAATATTGAGGCCTGCCTGGAGATGGATCAGATGAAGGACCCCGCTTCGACCGGTGAGATCGTGGCGACCGTACTCGCCCGCGATCTGGTTGATGGTGACATGGTCAATATCGGCGCCAATCTCGCGGTGGCGCGCGCCGGCGCCCTTTTGGCGCATCTGACGCACGGCCCCAACATGACCGTGGTGATGGGCATGAGCAAGGCGGCGCTGTTGAACGAACCGGAGTTGCCCGAATTCGAACTATTGACTGATCATCGCGCCAGCCGGTGGGCCGAAGCCTATTACCGGCATGACGAGCATCTGGCGAACATCAAATTCCGCCGCGATTCGGTGTTCTTCGCCGGCGCTATGCAGGTGGACCCCTTCGGCAACAGCAATCTGATCGGCATCGGCTCGGACTACGGCCGCTTGAAGGTGCGAGGCCCCGGCGCCATCGGCACCTGCAACGGCACCGCGCTCTATGGGCGCTTCTACATCGTGCTCAACGCCCACAGCACCAACACATTGGTGGAGAAGTGCGACTTCATCTCGGCCGTGGGCTTTGGGCGGGGCGAACAGACCCGCGAAGCGCTGAAGCTTCCGGGTCCGGGTCCGAAGCTTTGCGTCACGCCACTTTGCGTGATGGACTTCGAGCCCAGTTCAAAGCGCATGCGGCTGGTATCAGTGCATCCCGGCTACACAGTTCAGGACGTCATCGCCCGCACCGGCTTTGAATTGATTATCCCGGACCACGTGCCGCAAACCGCTTTGCCCGGGGATCGCGAGCTTGCGGTTCTGCGTCAGCGTATCGACGTTCGCGGCAATCTGCGCAAGGTGATGTTGCGCCCCGCGCGTTGAGCTCTCATTATCAGCTCCCGTTCGATCAGGTCGCGGAAACCCCGCTGTCGACAGGCAGGATGTGCCCCGTGATCATGCGCGCCTCATCGGAGGCGAGAAAGAGCGCGGCGTGCGCCACATCAAGCGGCTCGGCCAGACCAAGCAAGTGCTTGTCCGCCAGCGCCCTGCTGGCTGGACGCGTGGCAAGAATTGCTTTGACCCGTTCGGTCAGGGTCGCCGAGGGCGCGATAGCGTTGACGCGCACGTTCTGAGGCGCGAACTCGGCGGCCATCGAGCGTGTCAGCGCCACGATCGCCCCCTTCGAAGCGGTATAAGCATCGCGATCCGGAGAACCCTTCAATGCGACGATCGAGGTGGTGTGGATCACGCTGCCGCCACCGGCGCGGATGATCTCGGGAATCACACGCCGCGAGCATAGCCAGGTCCCGAACAGATCGAGGTTCAACGCTCGCCAGAACTCCTCCAATGGAGCCTCAGTCAGCCGTCCATCGCGCCGGGTCGATCCTCCGGCATTGTTGTAAAGAATATGCAATGCGCCGAATTCAGCGACCGCTGCGCTCACCGCTGCATCGACGCTCTGTTCGGAGGTGACGTCGGTCTCGACGAACAGACAGATACCTCCGGCGCTCCCGATGCGCCGCGCTGTCTCTTTTCCAGTCTCGGCCGCCCGCGTTGCGATCACCACCCTAGCGCCATGGGAGGCAAACAGTTCGGCGGCCGCTCGGCCGATTCCGGAACCGCTACCGGTGATGAAGGCGACCTTATCCTTGAGCCTTGCCGGGTGTGGTGATGAGTCTTGCATGATTGTCCCTTTAGTCGTGGCACGTCCATACTCACCGGTCAGAATGGACCGGCTCCGCTGCGCTTTTTGTTGCCGTAACCGTTTGTACAGCGCTCTTTGGGAAGCCGCATTAGGTCGGTCGGCCTGATAGTGCTTGTGGCATTGTCTTGCCCTCGATAACTTGAAACGCTGGGTGAATGAGCTTGTTACGGTCTTGCGTGACCATAGCAAGTATTCCACGAGGCATGGACATTGCGTTTTACGGCATGGCGGATTTTTGCCGCAACGGCATCCATCGCAGCACATGCGCCAACAGCCGAGGCCCAGACCGTCGACGGATCGGCGGCCCTCTTGCCGCCAGTGACGGTGACCGCCCCCGATCGCGCAGTGCGTAAGCCCGCCCGGCGTCCTCATCCCGCTGCACGCACCGAACGGCACTTGATACCCCTGCCGGGTCAAGCAATCGTGGCGGGCAACGGAATCAGGACCAAGTCCTCAAGTCCGCCACTGGCTGCTTTGATTCCCACCGCTGCAAGCACGGAGCGGATCAGCGGCGAGGAAATCAATGCCCGCCCTTTTTCCCGCCCCGGTGAGGCGCTCGAGGCTGCCGCCGGCCTGATTGTCACACAGCACTCCGGGGAGGGCAAAGCCAACCAGTATTTCCTGCGTGGATTCAACCTTGATCACGGCACCGATCTCGCCATCACGCTGGACGGTATGCCGGTCAACATGCCGACGCACGGCCATGGCCAGGGCTACGCCGACATCAATTTCCTGATCCCGGAGTTGATCCAATCCGTCGAGGTTCGCAAAGGCCCTTATTTCGCCGACAAGGGCGACTTCGCTTCCGCAGGCGCCGTCGATATCAATTACTTCAGCGGAATACCGAGGAATGTCGCGGAGTTCGCGTTCGGAAGCTTTGGCTATCAGCGGGCGATGGCGGCCGGATCGACCCGCGTCGGCGAAGGAACATTGCTCGCGGCCTTTGAAGCCAACAAATATAACGGTCCATGGCAGGTAGCGGACGATATTCGCAAGCTGAATGGCGTGCTTCGCTATAGCCAGGGTACCGCGAGCGATGGTTTTGCTCTGACCGCGATGGCCTATTCCAATGGCTGGAATTCCACCGATCAGGTGGCGCAGCGCGCGATCGATCAGGGCCTGATCACTCGCTTCGGTTCGCTCGATCCTACTGACGGCGGCATTACGAGCCGATTCAGTCTTTCCGCGAATTGGGCACAGTCCAGCGATTTTGGGCAGACCAGGACCAGCGCCTATGTGATCCGCTCCTCATTGCAGCTCTACAACGACTTCACTTATTTTCTCGACGATCCCCTCAAGGGCGATCAGTTCAGCCAGACCGACAGGCGCACGGTCTATGGCGTTGAGGCCAGCCATGCATTCGATCTTCGCCTCGCCGGCGTCGACACCCAGACGCGGATCGGCCTGCAGACCCGTTACGACGATATCGACGTGGGCTTGTTCAACAGCGCGCAGCGGCAAATTCTGTCAACTATACGCGAGGACCGGGTACAGGAGGGCAACATCTCGCTCTGGGCCGACCACACCGCCCGCTGGACCAACTGGCTGCGCTCCACCATCGGCATCCGCGAGGACTATTTCGCCGGCCATGTGACGAGCGACACACCGCAAAATTCCGGCAACGCGCAAGCCGCGATCGCAAGTCCGAAGGCCGGCATTGTGCTTGGCCCCTGGTATGGGACCGAGTTCTACGGCAATGCCGGCTTCGGCCTGCATTCAAACGACCTCAGGGGCGCGACCATCACCGTCGATCCGAATGACAAGGTCACGCCGCTCGATCGCGTGCCGCTACTGGTTCGCTCGCGGGGCGCCGAGGTCGGCCTTCGCACCCGTGCGTTCGATCGACTGACTTCGTCGCTGGCGATATTCATTCTCGATTTCGATTCCGAACTCCTGTTTGTCGGCGATGCCGGCACGACAGAACCTAGCCGGTCGAGCCGGCGCGTCGGCGTCGAATGGACAAACCAGTACCGCCCCCTGCCTTGGATCAGTCTGGATCTCGACCTCGCCTATACCCGTGCGCGCTTCAGCGATCTTGATGCGGCCGGTAATTTCATTCCGGGGGCGCCGGCCTGGGTCGCAAGCGGCGGCCTCACGGTTGGTCGTGAAACCGGCTGGTTCGGCAGCCTGCGCGGCCGATATTTCGGTCCGCGCCCACTGATCGAGGACAATACTATTCGCTCGCTGTCCTCATTCATCGTCAGCGCCCGCGCCGGATACAAATTCGACAACGGCTTACGCCTGCAGCTCGACGTTCTCAACCTGTTCAATTCGCAAACCAACCAGATCGAGTACTACTATCTCTCACGCCTGCCCGGCGAGCCAATCGGCGGCGTTTTCGACCGTCATGTCCATCCGGCCGAACCCACGGCCGTACGCCTTAGCGTGGCCGGACAATTCTGAAGGATCGGCGCCTACTCGCTGGTCCTGCTTGCCAGCATCGACAAGTCAAAGAACTCATCACGAGGCGACCGCCGCTCAATCAGACGGCGTCAATCGCGAGCTTACTGCCCATAATTTGCAACCGTTTTGCACAAAATTAGGGCGTACCTTGGACTATGCTCCCCTCTCTGACGGAATGATCCGCGGAAGCCCACGCTGAGCTACCAACCCGTCAATGGCACTCTTCTTGCTAGATCAGGGACGTTGGCAGTCAAAGAAGACCGCCTCTGGACGAGCGCGCCGTGGAACGACGGCGACGTAAAGGCTCAGGTCAAGTTTTTCGTTTTTGCAGCAATGGTTCGCCTTCGCGAACCGCAGAGCACCTGCTCCCGTCTGGAAGAAGCTCCCTGAATATGAATCGTCGGATGGCACCTCGGCTTCACCTGGAGGGCTGCGACGCGCTGCCGATCTGATAAAACCTGCAGAGGAACAAGGAATCTGAATATGGCTTATCTTGCCCCTTCCGAATTTGTAGCCAAAATGGTCGATGCTGGCGAAGCCAAGCTTTACATGTCGACGCGCGACACGCTGATACGCGCCTACATGGCCGGCGCGATCCTCGCGCTCGCGGCGGGCTTTGCCGTCACCATCAATGTCAACACCGGACAACCTCTGGTCGGCGCGCTGTTGTTTCCGGTCGGTTTTTCGATGTTGTACCTGCTGGGATTCGACCTGCTGACCGGCGTGTTCACGCTGTGCCCGCTCGCCGTAATGGACAGGCGACCCGGCGCGACCTGGCGCGCGGTTTTGCGCAACTGGTCGCTGGTTTTCCTCGGCAATTTCGCCGGAGCATTCACGGTCGCGCTGTTTTTTGCGATCATTGTGACGTTCGGCTTCTCGGAAGCTCCTAATCCCGTCGGCAAGGCGCTCGGCGTCATCGGTGAAAACCGCACGATCGGCTATGCCGCGCATGGCTATGCCGGCATGCTGACGCTGTTCATCCGCGCGGTGATGTGCAACTGGATGGTATCCACGGGCGTGGTCGCCGCGATGATGTCAACCTCCGTGTCCGGCAAGGTGATCGCGATGTGGATGCCGATTCTGGTGTTCTTCTATCTCGGCTTCGAGCACTCCATCGTGAACATGTTCCTGTTTCCGGCCGGTCTGATGTTGGGCGGCAAATACACCTGGGGGGATTACTTCCTCTGGAACGAAATTCCGACCGTACTTGGCAACTTGGTGGGCGGCCTGACCTTCGTCGGCGCTACTCTCTATTCCACCCACTACAAAACCGCGCCGTCCCGGAAAATCGCTTGATCAGGAATGAACATGACGGCCCGACTTCGGTCGGGCTGTCTCCGCCCGGTGCAGCATGCCCGCGACCCTTAAGCTTTCGATAGGCCAGCATTCCGACGGGGGCCGGAAGGAAACCAACCAAGACTTTCATGGGTCATTGATCCCGGAAGAGCCGCTACTGAGCTCGAAGGGCGCAACGATCGCCCTTGCAGACGGTATCAGTTCGAGTTCGGTCAGCCATATTGCGGCGGAATCGGCCATTAAGGGATTTCTCACGGATTATTACTGCACTTCCGAAGCCTGGTCGGTGCGGAATTCAGCCTATCGCGTGATCGCCGCAACCAATTCCTGGCTCTATTCCCAGACGAAGCGAAGCCAGAACCCTTACGATCGCGACAAGGGTTATGTCTGCACGTTGAGCGTCATGGTGGTGAAGTCCACCACCGCCTATCTCTTTCACATAGGCGATGCGCGCATCTATCGTCTTTCCGGCGGCACGCTGGAGCAGTTGACCAATGACCACCGCATAAGGGTGTCGTCACAGGAGACCTATCTGGCGCGCGCGATGGGCATGAACCAGCAGATCGAGATCGATTATCATACGATCGGGCTCGAACGCGGCGACACCTTTATCCTCGCAACCGATGGCGTCTATGAACATGTCGATGGCCGCTTCATCGCCAAGCAGGTGGAGAGCGGCCGCAATGATCTCGATCAGGCGGCAGCGGCGATTGTGAAGGAAGCTCTCGCACGCGGCAGCGAGGACAATTTAACCCTTCAGATCGTTCGGATCGATGAGCTACCCCAGGGAGAAGCCGCCGAGCTTATCGGACAGAGCTCCGAACTTCCTTCCCCGCCACTGCTTGCGCCCCGTGCGCTGTTTGAGGGTTACCGCATCGTTCGCCAGCTGCATGCAAGCCACCGAAGCCACATCTATCTGGCGGAAGACGTGGAAACCGGCCAGCTCGTGGCGCTGAAGATCCCCTCGATCGACCTTCGCGAAAACCCCACCTACCGAACCCGTTTCATGATGGAAGAATGGGTGGCCCGTCGGATCGACAATGCGCATGTCCTCAAGCCCTACCCGCAGTCTCGCAAGCGAAATTATCTCTACGTCGTCAGCGAATATGTCGAAGGCCAGACGCTTGCCCAGTGGATGCTCGACCATCCCAAACCTGATCTGGCAAGCATGCGCAGCATTATCGAGCAGATCGCCCGCGGGCTGCAGAGCTTTCATCGCAAGGAGATGCTGCACCAGGACCTGCGCCCGGCCAACATCATGATCGACCGTACCGGGACGGTGAAGATCATCGATTTCGGCTCGACCCGGGTGGCGGGCGTTTTGGAGGCCACGCCGACGCTTGATGGCGCCGACATACTCGGGACTGCTCAATACACTGCGCCCGAATACTATCTCGGCGAAGGCGGCACCGTCCGCTCGGACATCTATTCGCTCGGCGTAATTGCCTACCAAATGCTGACCGGCGACTTGCCCTATGGTACCGCCGTCCCCGGCGCGCGCACCCGAATGCAGCAGCGAAAACTCCAATACGTTTCGGCGGTGAGCGAGAAGCGAGAGATTCCGATGTGGGTCGATAGCGCGCTCCGCCGCGCGGTCGAGATTGATCCGGTGAAACGTTATGAGACGCTTTCCGAATTCGTCGAGGATCTGAAGCGTCCAAGCGAACGCTTCCTCAGCCAGACCGCGCCGCCCCTGCTCGACCGCAATCCGCTGATGTTCTGGAAAGTGCTGGCGCTTTTCCTCGCAATGGTGATCGTTGCATTGCTACTGGGAAGACAGACCGGCACTTTTTAGACCGGATGCCGAGCCGCATAACGCAAAAGGAAAGCCCCGGAAATTCCGAGGCTTTCCATACAAGGCCGCATTGATCCGCGGTTACCAGCGGTCGTGGCCTACTCCGACGCTAACTCCCACACCCGGAGCGACGCCTACTCCAACCCGCGCACCGTCCTGATGATAGTGACGACGCTCGATATAGCGCGCACGAGGAGCGTAAGCGAACGACTCGCGAACCACGACACCGCGGTGCGAACGCCAGCAGCGACCATTTTCGTTGCAGATCAGACGGACCTGCTCGACATTGCCGTTCACCACCGGCGAGGTTTGAGGAGCCAGCGGGGCAGCGGACGCCGAGGTCGCCAACAATGCGCCCGCAGCAGCAAACACAAACGAAATCTTTTTCATAAACACCTCCACATCAACCATGAGCGGGTCTAACGGGAGAGATCGGCAGCAGTTCCGATAATTCCTGAAATTTCCGGGAAAGATGCGGCTTAATAGGGAACCGCGAACAGTCCGGTAGCGCGATCCATTCCGATATGCCGGACTTACGCCGGCACAAGACGCCTGCGGGATCGCAGCCACAGCGCCACCATGATGCTGACATTCACAGCGTTCCAGGCGATGCCGTTGAGAAACGCTGCCGCATAGGAGCCGGTGCTGTCGAAGATCACCCCGGAGATCCAGCCGCCGAACGACATGCCGGCCACCGACGCGAAGATGACGAGCCCAACCCGGGTCGCCGCTTCCCGCGCCGGCATCGATTCGCGAATGATGATCGCATAGCTCGGCACGATGCCGCCCTGAAACAGGCCGAACATCGCCGAGATCACGTAAAGCGATGCCAAGCTGTCAAACAGAAGATAAAACACCAAAGCGATGCCTTGCGCGATCGATCCGATCAGCAGCGTGCGGACGCCGCCAATCCGGTCCGCGAGAAACCCGGAGCCGATCCGGCTGACCACACCAAACGCCATCATCAGGGAGAGCATCTCCGAACCCCGGGCAGCGCCGTAACCGAGATCTCCACAATAAGCGACGATGTGGACCTGAGGCATCGCCATGGCGACACAACAACAAATAACGGCGATGCTGAGCAGCGCTGTAAGCGCGTTTGTCGACAATCGCAGGTCGATCTGGGGCGGTGGAGCATGGTCACGGTCGTGCGCGCCGACACCGCCCATTTGCGCGCGCAGCAACAGCAGCAAGAGAGTCATCGTCACGGCGCAAAACACACCGATGGCAACATGCGTTGGACGCCAGCCAATGTTCTGGGTGCCCCAATTGATGATGGGTGGCCAGATGGTACCGCCAACATAATTGCCGCTGGCCACGATGGTCACCGCCAGCCCGCGATAACGCTCGAACCAGTGAGAGGCTTCGGCCATCAGCGGGGCGAAAGTAGCGGATGCACCGAGACCGATCAGCATATGGACCAGAATGAATTGCCGGAGCGAAGAAGACAGTCCCGCGAGCACATAACCCGCCGCAAGAAATGCGATGCTGAGCGCCATCGCTACGACAATACCGAAGCGGTCGGTCAGACGGCCAGTCACCACGCCGCCAAGCCCGAATCCAAGCATCGTCAGGGTGAAGGCCAGCGAAATGCCAGCGCGGCTCGCGGCGAAGTCCGTCTGGACTTCAGGCAATACCACTACCACCGACCACATGCCGACGCTGCCGACTGACCCGATCACGAGCGCGAGGAATAGTCGTCCCCAGGCTTCTCGGGAATCGGGGACGAACTGGCTTGAAACCCGGGGTGAATCAGAAGGGGACATGGGGACCGCAATTTCTGCGCAGCCGGCAAGTCGGTCAAGCACGCTGGCGCGATATTAGGCATGCAGCTCAAAGCGGGGATATTTCAAGAGGCTGGCTGTTCTTGTGACACGCGCGTTAACCCTTTGCTAACCATGAACTGGGCAAAAATTGCCGGGTGAAGTGGAGTGTCGTCAGCCGCGTAAGACGGGGGGAATGCCCGTGGACGCCAGTGCCGTGACTCACTTTCGGAACGGGGGCCCTTCGGCCGCCGCAAAGACGTTTGGCGCGCGGGAGCGCCACGGACGAGGGGAATCGGTCAGCATGGTCGACGTCACGGCAGGCAAGGGATTTTCCGAAAAAGCTGCGGGATTTCCAAGTTTAGGAGAATTAGGTGCCATCCTGAAGCGCGGTGATCTTGCGCTCGCCTTCGGTATCCTGACCATTCTCGTCGTCCTGATCCTGCCTCTGCCCTCCATCGTTCTCGACCTCTTCCTGGCCATCTCGATCACGCTGTCGATCCTGATCCTGATGACGGCACTGTTTATCCAGGAGCCGCTGGAATTCTCGGCGTTTCCAACCGTTCTTCTGATCGCGACCATGTTGCGACTGTCGCTCAACCTCGCCTCAACCCGGCTCATTTTGTCGCGCGGCCATGAAGGAACGGCGGCTGCCGGTCACGTCATCGAAGCCTTCGGCAATTTCGTGATGGGCGGCAATTTCGTCATCGGGATTATCGTCTTCGCGATCCTGGTGATCGTCAATTTCGTCGTCATCACCAAGGGCTCAGGGCGCATCGCCGAAGTCGCCGCGCGCTTTCACCTAGACGCGATGCCCGGCAAGCAGATGGCGATCGATGCCGATCTTTCCGCCGGCCTGATCGACGAGAAGGTCGCCAAGCAGCGCCGCAAGGCCCTCGAGGATGAAAGCGGGTTCTTCGGCGCCATGGACGGTGCCTCGAAATTCGTGCGTGGCGACGCGGTAGCCGGTCTGCTTGTCGTGTTCATCAATATCATCGGCGGCATCGTTATCGGCGTCGCCCAGCAGGGGCTCGGGTTTGCCGAAGCCGCTCACAGCTACACGCTCCTGACCGTGGGTGACGGCCTCGTTACCCAGGTCCCGGCCTTGATCGTTTCCACCGCGGCCGGGCTCTTGGTCTCGAAGGCCGGCATTTCCGGCTCAGCCGACAAGGCACTGATGAAGCAACTCTCGGGCTATCCTCAGGCGCTTGGCATGTCGGCAGGCGTGATGCTGGTGCTCGCTGCGTTGCCGGGGATTCCGATGCTGCCCTTCCTGGCGCTCGGCAGCGGCGCGGCGTATCTCGCCTTCTCGGCTCGCCGGCGTAAAAACGCCACGGCAGCGGCAGAGGCCGTGGCAGCCGAGGCACCTGCCAACGCCGCGGCGGCCGGAGCGGCGGCAGAAGAGCCGATCGCGGCGGCGCTGAAGATCGACGATCTGAAAATCGAGCTGGGATACGCACTGCTGCCACTCGTCAATGGCCCTGACGGTACCGACCGGCTGACCGAGCAGATCAAGGCGTTGCGGCGCTCGCTGGCGGTTGAAATGGGCTTCGTTATGCCGGCAGTGCGCATACTCGATAACGTGCAGCTCGAGGCCAACACCTATATCATCAAAATCAAGGAGGTCGACGCCGGCTCGGGCAAGATCTGGCCGAACCAGTTCATGGTGATGGACCCGGCCGGCAACCCGGTCAGCGTACCCGGCATCAACACCACCGAACCCACCTTTGGCCTGCCTGCGACCTGGGTCGACGCTGGTCTCAGGGAAGAGGCGACGCTGAAGGGCTACACCGTCGTGGATGCCGCGACCGTGCTGTCCACGCATCTGACCGAACTGCTTAAGAACAACATGTCGGATCTGCTCTCCTATGGCGAGGTGCAGAAGCTGTTGAAGGAGCTGCCCAAGGAGCAGGGCGAGCTCGTCAAGGACCTCGTGCCGAGCCTGCTGACGATCTCCGGCATCCAGCGTGTGCTGCAGCTATTACTCTCTGAGCGTATTTCGATCCGCGATCTCTCGACCATTCTGGAGGGCATCGCCGACGCGCTGGCGTTCTCCCGCAATCCGGCTGCCATGGTCGAGCACGTTCGCGCCCGCCTGGCGCGCCAGATCTGCGCTCAATACACTTCCCCCAGCGGATACCTGCCCCTGATCGCGCTCTCGGCGAAATGGGAACAGGCCTTTGCGGAATCGCTGATCGGCCAGGGGGACGAACGAACGCTGGCGATGCAGCCCTCCAAGCTGTCAGAATTCATGACGCTGGTTCGCGACCGCTTCGAGCAGGCCGCCCGAGAAGGCGAGGCGCCGGTCCTGGTGACATCGGCGTCGATCCGGCCTTTTGTCCGCTCACTGGTGGAACGTTTCCGCGCCCAGACCGCAGTGCTCTCCCAGGCTGAAATTCATCCCCGGGCCCGGCTTAAAACGGTGGGAAGCGTTTGACGGCGGGGGAAAGCGCCGCTTTTTCGGATGTGTTTTTTTGCCACAGGCAACCGATTTATAAAATTTCGCCTAGATCAATGGACGCGCCCTCAATATCGGGCCCGGCATTAAATTATTGAATATGCTGTATAAATTTCAAAATAAATCCCCCGCCCCACTCCCCCGATCGCGGCCATTCACGTCTTCTCACTGCCTTGTGATCGCATCTGGGGATCCAAAATCGAGTTCCTACGTTTTTGTCAGGCGGGGCGTTGAACCCGTTTGCCGACGAGGCGACCAATATTCGAAAGCAGTACAGCGACTGAACGATCGCGGGGGAGGCTTCGATGAACCATTCGATTTACAGCGCCGACCGCACCACCCATCTGAAGATCGTCGTGGTAGCCCTTATCGCGGGCATTGCGGTGGCTGGCTTTGGCATTTCAGCTCGTTCGTCGACAGATGAAGGGTTCACCCAAACCGCACGCGTAATCAAGGCTGGCAAGCCGGTCGCAATCACCAACTCGGAGATGTCGGTGATCCGCTGAACAGGTCATTGGAATTCACGTAGTGGCTGATTAGCCCCCAACGCACTGCGTGGATAATGGATCCAACTCCCCCCAAGTTGGATGTTACGGAAAACGCCCGCGCCCCCCAACGGGCGTTTTCCTTTTTGGGGAGCCCTTCTTTTTGCGAAGTTTTTTTGGGAAGTTCTTGGGACTGAAGTTCTTGGCCGACTAGCGTGACGAACTGGGCACCGCTTCGATCAGCTTGCCGGAGAAGACCGGCGCGGAGTGAGGCAATCCGTCTGGCGATCCACCGGCCTGCTCCACCGTGACGGCATAGGTCGCGTTGGTGACGACTTCGGGATCATAGGATCCCAGCGCGGGGCGCGCGGTAAATTCGGTGCCACCAATCACGCCCAGCGAACGCGGCCTCGGCAATTTGTCGGAGATCAGCCAAAGCTCAAAGCTCTTGCCTGGCTCGGGTCCGGCGCCCACTTTACGCACCGTGAAATTGCGCGTTGCGCCGTCGACCGTCAGGATGAAAGCCGGCGAACCGCCATCTTTCTGAAGGACAGCGACGTATTGCGGTGCCGCCGCCGACATCGGAGGCGCCGCTGGCTTTTCCAGCGCCACCTGCGTGCGGACTTCCGGGCGTAACGCTCCCGGCAGCAGCTCCGGCCGCCAGGCCTGAAGTACGATCAGCGCCAACAACGCTGCGGCAAGCGCCATGGCTCCGGAAGCCAGATTGCGCCAGCGCTTGAGCTGCTGGGTAAACACGACAACGTTGCTGTCATCCCTGATCTCGGGAGCGGCCTCGGGCCGCAATACCGCGGGCGCCGGTTGCGCGATCTCCGGGGGCTCCGGCAGTAGTAATGATGCCTGCGTCCCCGTATCTCCGATCGCCGCTTTGATCTTTTCCCAGACCTGCGGTGGCGGCTCCACCGCGCCAACCATTTCGTTGAGAGTGCCAAACCTGTGTTCCCAGGTTTCGACCGTGGCCGCGAAGTCCTTGTCGTCAGACATCATGGCTTGAGCCTGCGCACGCTCCTCCGCATCCAGGGTGCCCAGGACGTATTCGGCAGCAAGCGCTATATCGTCTTCGCTATGAGCCATCATTCACTGTCCGGGCATCAAAGCCCAAGGCACTCCCGAACTTCGATCATCCCCCGCCTTAGCCAGGTTTTGATCGTATTGACCGGAGTCTCGAACTTCGCCGCGAGTTGCTCCCTGCTCCAGCCGTTATAATACGCGAGAAGAATAAGCTTCTGGCGGTCAGGCTCGAGGCGGCCGATGCATTCGAGCAACCGCTTCAATTCTTCCGTCATTTCCCGCCGCGCCAACGGATCGGGGGTATCGGCCGCCACGTCCATCGCCGAAGGCTCCTCCTCAATCGACGCTTCTCCGCGCTTTCGGACCACGTCGATGGCGCGATTGCGGGCGACCGAAACCATCCAGGTGATCGGCGAGGAAAGCGCCGGGTTGAACTGACCGGCGCTGTTCCAGATCTTGACATAGGCCTCCTGGATGACCTCCTCGGCCAAATCCTGTCGCCGCAAGATACGGAGGACCACGCCGAACAGTTTCGCCCGCGTCGCCTCATAAAGGCGCTCAAAGGCTAACTGATCGCCTTTGGCAACGGCCGCGATCAGCCAGACCAGTTCAGACGGCGTCAACATTAAGCACCCAACCCTCGCCTTACGGCCGCGTCGGACGCATCATAACGTGAGCCCGATCCGACCACCAACCCGCCCGGCGCCGGAATGCGAATTTTCGTGTCGCATAGCCGCCTAATGCAAAGACCCGGACCTTGCGGTCCGGGTCTTCAAAACCAATGATGGACGCCCGCGGCGGGCTCAAGCAGATATCAGGCGACCCCGAGACGGGCGCGCATCAACCCGATGCTGTCCATGTCCGCCTGCTCGCGGGCATTTTCCTCCGCCCGTTCGCGAGCCTGATCGCGCTCGTCCAACAATTCGACTTTCTTCAGTTCATCGAAAGCTTCGCCCAACAGGCTCTTGGCCTCCTCCAGCTGGATCCTTAATTCATCCGCCGAGCGGGTCAGGTTCTCCCGGCGCTGGATGGCAGCCTTGGCATAGGTAGGATAGGCAAAATGCGAGGGATCGTTGATCCCCGCGCGTTCTTGCTCGGACTGGATCTCACGCTCCAGGTCCATCGACATCCGCTGAAAATCCGCGATCATTCCCTCGATCTGGGCCACCCGTCGGCGCTTTTCATCGACCTGGAATTTCTTAAGGCGGATTAGCGTTTCTCGCGACTTCATCGACTCATACTCCCCAGAAGTCCCGGACTGAACGCGGGACGACACCGGCTCCCCCAAATCGGCTTCCCCCTGGGATCCCGGTCTTGGCGCTCGAATGCCGCGGATGATGGCCTGACAAAGTTAGCTTTCCGTTTCCAAGTTCCGGAGGATTTGATCGAGCTGGCCATATCCCTCCTTTAAGCCGGTGACCTCGTCCTTGCCTTGGCGCAGGAAGCTTTCGAGCGGCTCGTGCAGGCGAATTGCCTCGTCCACCTCCGCGCTGGAGCCAGCCCGGTAGGCGCCAAGCCGGATCAGCTCCTCCATGTCCGCATAGGTCGCCATGACCTGGCGAGCCCGGGTGAGGGCCGGCAAATAGGCGGGGTCAGCGGCTTTCGGCATCGTCCTCGACACCGACTTCAAGATGTTGATTGCCGGATAGCGGCCCCGCTCGGCGATCGCTCGCTGCATCACAATATGGCCGTCCAGAATGCCCCGCACGGCATCCGCGATCGGCTCGTTGTGATCATCACCATCGACCAGCACCGTGAAGATGCCCGTAATCGTGCCGGCGCCGGTGCCTGGCCCCGCCCGCTCCAGAAGCTTCGGCAATTCGGTGAAAACGGTCGGCGTGTAACCCTTGGCGGTTGGCGGCTCGCCTGCCGACAGCCCGATCTCACGCTGTGACATCGCAAAGCGGGTAACCGAGTCCATCAGGCAGAGCACGTCCTTGTCCTCGTCGCGGAAATATTCGGCGATCGCCAAAGTGAGATAAGCCGCCTGCCGCCGCATCAACGCCGGTTCGTCGGAAGTCGCCACCACCACCACCGATCGCGCCAATCCCTCCTCGCCCAGATCATCCTGCAGGAATTCCTGCACCTCGCGGCCGCGTTCACCGACCAGACCGATCACCGTGATGTCCGCATCCACATTGCGCGCCAGCATCGACAGCAATACCGATTTTCCCACGCCGGAGCCGGCAAAGATGCCAAGCCGCTGTCCGCGGCAGCACGTCAGGAAGGTGTTGATCGAGCGAACCCCGAGATCGAGGGGAGCGCCGACGCGCTTGCGCGAATGGGCGGGCGGTGGGGAATTACGAAAAGGGATCGGCGATGGCCCCTGTGGCAATGGTCCCTTGCCGTCAATGGGCTCACCCATGGCATTGATGACGCGACCGAGCCACAGCGGCGATGGCCGAACCTGGCTCGCGGCATTGGCAATCACCGCCCGACAGCCGCGCCGAACGCCTTCGAGCCCGGCGAACGGCATCACCACCGCGTTGTCGCCCGAGAAGCCGATCACCTCGCAGGGGATCAGACGGCCGGCGCCACTGTCGATCACAATCCGGGCGCCAACCGACATCGCATGGATCGGGCCGGCGATCTCGACCATCAGACCCCGCACCCCCACCACCCGGCCATAAATATTGACGCCGTCGATGTCATTTATCTGCTCGGCCAGCGCCTTCATCGGAAAAACCTTAAGTTTCTGCGAGCGCGGATCGCCGGCTTAACTTCGTGTTTACCCGCATCGTTAATCATTGCGTCACTGTCTTTGGTGACTGAGGCCGCTCTTCCATCAGAATGATGGACGAGTCGGGAGAGTCGGTTAGCTCCGCCTCTTAATGTCGGACTTGAACGGGATCGGATACAAAAAACTGCTTGCAGGCAACATCTTAGGGCGATTCGTAAGAAATTGCACTGATAGAGCTTGCGAACATGAATCAGATTTTGTTAACCATATGCCGTCAGGATCCGAATCAGTTGTTCAAAGGCGTTTTGAGTGCCGCAAGTGCGGCCGACCTGACGCCCGGAGCGGCGACTAAAGGGGACTGGCATGCGCGTATTGCTGATTGAAGATGACAGCGCCGTTGCGCAGTCGATCGAA
>Ga0207694_10001144_pt1 | contig 23016 bp, 28 predicted proteins | sample KBSC34metaG_FD_184353 | JGI IMG/M metagenome (GOLD analysis project Ga0207694, IMG submission 184353) | Corn rhizosphere microbial communities from Kellogg Biological Station, Michigan, USA - KBS C3-4 metaG (SPAdes) (version 2) | ecosystem: Host-associated > Plants > Roots > Rhizosphere > Soil... | reverse complement strand
GATCGGGTTGGGCCATTCCTATACGGGATGGGAGTGGCCCATTTTTCCCTCAGCGTGTGAGAGGAGACCTTGTGGACTGGAATGATGAGGTGAGAAATGGCTGATAGATGCTGCGCGTACTTACACGGCAAGCGCTGCCGAGCGACGAAGGACTTAGAGAATGTGATCGTGATGACGACACAATCCGCACGTCCGGCCTACGAAATCCCAACCGCAGTGCACGTGCAGCTCTGCCCGAAGCACTTCACGCGAATCGAGGATTCCAATGTCTGAGCGCGAGCATCGGTCTGGGGAGCAAGCAGCGGGCCTCCAAGGGGTGATGGCGAACATACAGAAGACCGATACCTGCTGGCTGTGGACGGGCACCCGCCACCATACAGGGTATGGAAGGATCGAGATTCAGGGAAAGAGCATGGGCGCTCACAGGGCAATCTGGATACTCTTGAACGGCCCGCTTCGCCCCGATCAGCACGTGTGTCATAGGTGTGACAACCCTCCATGCGTGAATCCCGATCACCTATTCATTGGCACGCGCTCCGACAACATGCGGGACTGCGTAGCAAAGGGCCGAAAGAATCCAGCGCACCCAAAAGGTGAGAGTCACCCGCGTTCTCGGCTAACCGAAGCGTCAGTGAGGGCGATGCGGGTCGAATCAATGCGTGGAGATTCGACCTCCGTCCTGTCCGAGAGATATGGGATTAGCGCCTCTCAAGTTCAACGCATTATTGCCGGTAAGAGGTGGGGTCACATTCCTCTGCCCACGGAAGGAACACTATGACAGAAGATACCAAGCCCAACATGCAAGGCGGCGAACCGCAGGTACAGGTGAGGGACTTGGCCTTTGCGCGGGGGTGGCTAGCGGGGGCAACCTTTGGCTGGAACTGCGGATTGGGCGAGGATTCCGAGAAGTTCGATTCCGCGATAAAGCGAGGCTATGCGGAACTCCACGAAGTCCAGATGGCCGCCGTCCCTGCCCCCCAGAGCGAACCCCCATCACAACAGCCCGAAATGGTCTCGGAGCTAAGAGAGATGGTGAGGGAGTTGAGAGATGCAGCCGAAGTCTTAGTAAAGGAATTTGGCGTGGGTTTTGACGGGTGCGGGTGTCGTAGCGACGATTGTCCGATACGGAACGCGAAGAAGATTATTGCCCGCGCCACAAAGCTACTACAGCCGCAGGATGTGAAGAAAGGACAGCATGAACAACAGTAAGCAAGTAGAAGAGCGCTATTACACGGTAGAGCCTGAGGGCAAGGAGTGCCCACATTGCGGATTGGGCGAGATGTGGGACGTTGTGGGGCCAGATGGCGTAGCGCTGGGAACATCCTTCGGAGACCGGCTTTCGGCGCAAGAGTACGCCGATGATCTTGACAGCGCGTACAAATCGGCGCTCTACCGAGTTCAGCCGCCTTCCCCTGATTCCCAACCCACACCAACCGAGGGAGATGAGTAATGAGTGACCACATGAGAATTAGCGACGAAGAGTTAGCTCTATTCAAGGGTTGGAAACCGGGCGAAGCAATCACCATCGATCAAGTGTCGATCGGTCTGCTGATTCAAGAAGTAATTGCTTCCCGGTCCACACAAACGGCGTCCGGGGCTGCCCGAGAGGATGGGGTGGGGGTTGACAGAACCGGGATGTGTGAGAAGTGTTTAGCGGAATGCACATTCGTCAGGGGCACGTATCAATGCACTAAGTGCGTAGACACACCTCTGAAGGATAGAGAGCTACCAGCGATACCGCAAAAAGTGCGTTGGATATCGTGGGATGAATACTGGAGGGACGTCGTATTGCCTGCGCGTGAACGCCAGCTCCGCGAAGCCTATGCCCGCATAGCCGCCCTGGCTGAAGCCCTAGACCACGCTCTATCTCAACTAAGCCAGGATGATGACCAGATGGGCGATTTAGCAATCAGAAAGGCGGTTGAAAATGGCGGGTAGATTCGATGTGATCCTAGTGGATTCGGGGAATATAGCCAGAGGAACGAACACGCCATCCGGAAACCCAATATCCAAAGCCCTGAGATGCCACGGATATCGGGGTGCAAGGATCGATAACGGAGGGTTCCTGCACCTTTACGACGGCAAGATGTGGCATCTGACGATCCTTCCCAAGACCGCAATGCGGTGGCTCGTTCGATTCCTTGAGGGCAAGCCGGTCCAATCTTTCCGGTTCGGGCTTCCCAAACTCTAGCCACCCTTGATGTAGTCCGACCAGATGTACAAGGAAGAGAAGGAGTCAGAGCGATGAGCAGAGGACACAAGATATTTCACATTGAGCACATCCCCGCAACTTCACAGGAAGAGGCAGATGCATTCTTGAGGCGGGTTGCAGCTTGCAAGGATTCCCGCGAAGTGCGCGATTTGGTTGAGAAGACCAAGAAGTTCTATGCCGAGGAAGAGAAGGAGTCCCATGGAAAACAGTGAACTGCAGTCGATTTTCCGCTTCAGTGTTGGCGATATGGTCTGGGTGCGTGACCGAAGAGCTCGCGGATACGCAATTGTGGAGGCTACGGTGAGAGAGCAGCACCTTCACCTAGACCGCCAGCCCGGATATCCAGGCGGTGAGGGCTATGCGCTTGACGGTGAATTGTGGTGGGACTGTTACCCCGGATGCCGGGTGTTTGCATCGAGAGAACAAGCTATAGCGGCACGGTTGCCCAAATATTAGGACAAGGCCTGCACCCCCTGAACCCCAAAAGGACTAACAAGTTAGGAGTATCGATGACTCATGGAAATGGAGCACCAAGCCTTTACACCGCCCAGCAGCTTCAAGCGTGGACCAACTACTACCGGACTGACGAGGGAGGGCTATTCCCGGCCCGTCCGCTCGGCTGGCAAGGACTCAGGCTGAGGCATCGTCTGAAACTCGCATGGCTAGTCTTCACGGGCCAGTGTGACGCGCTGAGCTGGAAGGAGTACCGATGACTGGAGATCAGGTAGCGATCCTGACAATTCTGATAGGTCTGGGTATTTTCTTGCTGGCCTTCATTCCCTTGATGTGGCGACGATAAAAGGAGATTAGTATCGATGACTGACGAACAACTCAAGGAACTGCGGAGAATGACGGACGGAACTCCGCTCAAAGTGGAATTGGACCCTGCTATTCTGCTGGCCCTCCTCGATATGGTGGAGGAGCGGGGCCACACTCAGGGCGGCTGGATTAGCGTGGAGGAGCGGCTGCCGGAAGATGGCGTGAAGGTTTTGTTGTGGCGTCGGCAAGCAGATTCATGGGACAACGATAAACACATCTATTACGGAGACTACCGCGAGGGTAGGGGGCTACGCCATGACGGCGCCGGGGGGAGTGGGTGGCACGCAGAGTACAGCCACTGGCAACCTCTTCTAGCCGCCCCACCTGAAACAAAGACTGCGGGCGAACTCAGGGGAGACCAATGATCGTACCCATCCCACTCGACGTCGCCACTCTCTGCCTCACATGCAACACCATCACCGCGTCTACTGGAGATTGTTGTAGCTACTGCGGAGCAAAGGGTTTATGTTTGTTGGTAAATTGGCTCAACCGGGAGGAACCATGCGTGGAATCGCCCTCGTCCTGTTCCTTGGGATGCTGACAGCGGGATGTACGAATGCGCCGACAACGACGCCACCACCGGCGGCGCTGGCACCAGGCTACCTCAACGCCACGGATCAGCAGATGGGCGAGGCCCTGGCTGCGGCGCACGCCTTCTACGTGCGGATTCAGACCGACGTGGCGGCGGGGAAGTATGTGCCATCCCCAACAGAAAAAACCGCGCTGAATAACTTCGCTATCGCGTTGAACACAGCACAGACCCTCTACCTGAACTACCACGCCTCGCCGTCCGTGGTGAGCGAAGACGCCGCATCGCGCGCAGTGCAGAATGTTCAGCAGCAGCAATCGGCGCTGACACCAACGATTCCGGGGGTGAACTGAGATGGCGACTTCTACTTTCTGGTCCACCTTGAAGTCATGGCTTCCGGCGATTGAGCTAGCGGGGAACGTCGCTCTCCTCGCCACAGGAATTGGCGCGGGAGTCGAGCCACTGGTCGCCTCGCTGGAGAACGCGGTGAACCCGCTGCTACAGAGTGTGGGAACTGCGCAGCCCGTCACCTCAACCCTGATGAACGTCTACGCCACCATCATCGGCGTTCTCACGGCGTTGAAAGGGACCGCCAACCTCCCTCCCGCTATTCTCGCGCAGATCAACGAGTACATCTCCGCCGCACAGGATGCGACGGCAGCTTATGTGAGCGCAGAAAGCGGCTTCAATCCGGCGAATTACACGCCCGTCACGCCTATAGCTTGAATGTCGTACTGTGTCCAATTTGCGTTGAAGGAGGTCTTGCGGAAAATTGTCAGAGCTTGCAGTGAGAGCCAGAGGTCGGTAGCTGGTAGGTAAAACGTAGGCCGTCTGGGCTGGGGCGTTACACCCAAGCGTTCGGGGCTCGCAGGTTCAAGTCCTGCCTACTGCAAACAGAGAAGGCCACCTTTAGGGGTGGCCTCTTCTGCCGCTGGGGACGATTTATGCAATCTGTGTGATGCCCAGCCCTGTCGCATTGCCCACCGGAGCCGCGCCGATGGTGTAGTTGAACGTGCCGGTCAGGTTCGCCGTGGAGCCGTCGGGGAACGTCCCCGTCAGCGTCGCGGTGATGACACCCGTCGCGCCGACTGTGGCGCCGGTGCCCACCGTGACATCCTGGGTCAGCCCCGTGGAGTCGGACGCGTCATTCGCGAACGTGCAGAAGTTGTTGCTGTCGGTCCAGCTCACGCTGAACCCTGCGTTGGGGGCGGTGGAACCCGCCGGGGTGAATGCTGCCTGGAGGACGATGCCGCTTGCGCCGGGGTCAAATTGTTGCATGAGGACTACTCCTATCGTGAGTGAAGTTGCGTTGGGTGCTGCCGGGGGTTGAGTGAGATGGGCCAGAATTTGCTGTTGAGTATCCAGGCTCTGTAGCAGAATCTCTTTGCTATCCTGCTGAGCCTCATAGCTTCTGAGTTGGACCGCCAGGCTCTCCTCCAGAGTCCAGAGAATCCAGCGCAGGAGCCAAACCTCCACCATCTCCAGAGGGTCAGGGCGAGGTGGAGGTGGCGGGTGGTGGTGTGGTGGGTGGGACATTGGGCACCGTTATAGTCGCTGTGTGTGAAGAGGCCGTAAGCGGAGTGTGGACGGTTTCCTGCTGACTGGATTGGACGCTGGAGCCGGGGGGCAGGTTGGCGGGATCGGTGTGAACGAGGTCTTTCCCGGTCAGCATCGTGGATGCGATGGCGGCGAGGGAGGAGACGAGGCCGGTCCCGGCGACGAGGGCCGCGATTCTGAGGGAAGGGTCTCCGCGTGATTCCGCAAAGAGGAACACCATCAGCCCGGTGGACATGATGAGGCAGAGGAGAGCAACGCGTTGCGTGGTGACCGTGAGCGTAGGTGTGGTCATGGGGTAAGGAATAGCTCCTGTTCAGCTTGTCGGCGTGCGATCAGTCCCGGAAGCACCTTCCCTCCCGCGTGGACCCACTTTCCAAACTCTCCGCTCGCCTCTACCATCTTCGACTCATTCACCAGTCGCCGCAGGGTGGAGGCAGCGAACGCCCCCACGCCGAGGTTGAAGGTGAAGTCGGTGAGGGCGTCGAATTCGTTCTGGCTTAGGGTCACGCTCACCAAGCGGCTGACTGAATTCCCTGCGTGCGTCAGATCATCCATCAGCATCGTCTCCGCCTGCGCTTCGGTGATGACTAGGTTTGGTGTGACGTCAGCGCCGGTGTGTCCCCATCCAATCGTCCATATCCCGACCGGATCGCGATAGGCGTGCAATTCCAGCCCCTCGAACATCTTCGTGATGGCGGAACACTTAGGAGAAGGTGTCACTTGATATGCTCCAATCCGAACTTTATCAACTCGAATAATAGCGCACACACTCCCGCGACTCCTGCGCTGTACCCCGTCGCCTTCGCCCATTTCAGCCGGAGGTCCACGATATCGGAATCCAACGCGTCACATCTCGAACCAATTCTGTCGGCAATCCTGTCCAACCCCTCGCGCATGGTGAGAGACATCGACTCCTGAGCATTGAAGAGACGATGAATATCGCCTCGATTCTGGGCGTGGTTCGCCTTCATCGTCGCGTCCAAAGCAGAAACCGTCCTTTCAAGCCCGTCGATTTTGGCCTGCATACTCGCCCCCGCTGGCGGCATTAGCCCGGTCTCCCCCTTTAGACGTTCGTAGTGGTAACTGTAGAGAACTGAGAGAGTTGGTGCAATAAGATCATTGAGTCTTGAGTACAAGTCCACCCGGCGCTGGAGGCGGCGTGGTGGTCATGGTGACACAGTTGCTGGGGCCGGAGACGCCGCCGCTATTTTTCGCGGTGACGTAGTAGGAATAGACGGTGCCTGGATTCAGGTTCGAGTCGATATAGTTCAGCGCGTTTACTGTGGCGATCATGGAGAACGTCCCCGCGAGCGAGCCACATCCGCTCACCCCGCGCATCACGTTGTACCCCGTAGCGGTGGGGGAGGCGTTCCATGTCAGGGAGTTGGAGGTGGTGTTGCCCTTACCCTGCCCAGCGGCGAGGATTGCAATCAGCGCGATGACGTGGATCATTGGACGGATACTCCTTGAAGGACGACGCCTTGAAGATTCGTTGGGGCCGAGGGGGGCGGACTGCCGGACCCGATGACGATGTTCCCTGTTCCGGTCGCGGCGAAGGTGAGGACGCCGTTCTGGTCGGTCGTGGCGTTCGCGGGAGCTCCGGTGCCCGTGATGGGGTAGGACGTATTCGGCGTGAGGTTGGAGACATAGTGCGTAGTAGCGCCGGAAGCGGGGTAGGTGGTCCCGGTGAACGTTGCAAGGGTCTGGATGAAGCAACTGAGCGTCGTGCCCACCTTGGCGCAGTCAAAGCCTTGGCCGGAGGTGGACTGCACAAGGGTCGGGCCGAGGGAGGAAGTGCCCACGTTCTGCGCTTCCACCACATTCAGCGATCGCATCGAGGTGACGGGAGTGGAGTAGCTGTAGTGAATCGTCACCCCAGCAGTCACGTCCGCCGCGTTGAAGCTGTACCCTCCCCACGTCTGGACGCTGTACTGGCAGCTCCCTGGGGTGGCATAGTCAGCCACCTGCGTCAGCGTCCCGCAGCTTACCCCGCCCGTTGCGCCCAGATTCGCGAGGTAGTTGGCGAGGTGGGAGGGGCATACGGCGCCCGTGAGGAACGGCGTGCTGGAGCAGGTTGCCGTCGTATAGGTCTCCGTCGCCGTCAGGATAGCCCCGGCGTCGATGACAATGCTCGACCCCGTGGCAGCGGCATAGTCACCAGATGCGATGGCTTGGGCGAAGGGGTAGACGGGAATGATCGCCATGTTGGCGTTGGGCTGCAACAAGGACGTCAGGTAGTCGGAAGTGGTGTTGAGGCTGGAATGCCATGACGCCACGTTGCTGGTGATCGTCGGCGCTCCGGTGGACATGAAGAACATGCGCTTGAAACTCGCCGTGCCGGTGTTGCCACGGTCGTAGCGGATGACTGCTGTGCCTGAAGCAAGCACTCCCGGCTTGAGCCAGATGAAGTCCGTGGTAGAGCTGGTAATGTCCTGGCTGGAGACGTTGCCACCGCGCCCATTCCCCGGCCCGAACAGGTTCATCTGCCCCGTGGAATCAAGATGGTCGGATGTGTAGGTAGTGAAGTCGGACCACTCATCGTTGATGGTCTGTCCCGTAGGCCAGCCATTGTTCACACGTCCGCCGCGAGTGGCGAATGGATCGATATAGTACTGCCCGGTTGGGTTGGGAAGATTCGCCGGGGTGTTCCCATACGCGCTCATGTTCCCCGTGTCCGGCTGCTCCCCCACGCCGTACAACGAACCGTCGCTGAGAGCGTAAGAGTAAATCCCCTTCGTCACCCAATCGCCCTTGTAATAGAGGTCGAAGGTGCTGCAATACCCCTCCTCATGGTTGGGCATGGGGAATCTGGGGCAGTAAGTACGGAAGACGCCGCCCGTGGTTGAACTCCACGCGCCGGATGACGCAATCAGGTTTCCCGCGTTGTAAGAATAGAAGCTCGTCGGCATCGTCGGGCGTGGATCGGTGAATCCGCTGAACGGCGTGCTCCCCGACAACTGCATTAGGAAAAGGCTCACCCCGGAGATGGTGTTCTGCGAGACATTCTGCAACGTGGTGAACTCGATGTTCATGTTGCCCGAGAGCCAGCCGAGGGCGTTCGAGCGGTAGGTGCTGGCACCCAGGGTGCGCAGGTCTTGGTCGTACAACAGCATCGGAACTTGCGCGATAAAGAAAATCTGATCGTACGTAGTGTTGTTGGGGCCGTATGCGAAGTAATTCTGGAAGTTGGTGCTGCTGACGGTGTAGATGGCTGGAGTCAGGATATGCTGCAATCCCTGCGCATACTCATCCCACCATGAAGAGGTGAAGAAAGATATCTGCGGGCGCCCTGTGGGATCGTTGTATCCCGAACTCTGGAGCATCAGCCCCATTGTCGCCATGTGGGAGAACCAGCCGAGGTAGAGCGTTCCTTCGTGGCTCAATCCACCGCGTTCGTTGCCGTAGCAAGGCATCGTCGCGCTAAGTGGAGTGGGATTCCCGAATGCATTTGAATTGCACTGATCCCCCGGTGCGAGCGTCGAGCCGAACGCAGCGTTGAGCGCAGCAGTGGATACGGCGGGGTCTTCCAAGTTGAGATAGTCCAAATATCCCCACGCATCAGTCGCGTAATGGAACATTGCGCGGACGGAGTTGGGTGTGCCGTCGGTACAGACCGTATCGAATCCGCCGCTGCAATGCGCGCTGGAGGGATCATCGGCTGCGTCAATCGCCATTCCAATCGCAGCCTCCGCGCCGATGAAGAAGAGGCCGTAGTTGTTGAGGAATGACCGCACATAGCCGTAGGCGTTGGATGAGCTTGTTTGCAACAATGTCGGGCTATTCACCGTGCCGGTTGGCGTAGGAATGCTGGTGCTCAACCCGCCCGTGTTGAGAATGGTCCATGTGCTGAACTGCTTCAGCGCCGGGACGATGTTGGTAGAGAAGTCGGAAGAGGTGTAGGTGGAGTAGACCCAGTCCAGCTCAAGCCCCGGCCCCTCCGCCCACGTCGATCCGCGATTGCCATTCGCAATATGCGCATTGCCGAGGCAGGTGCAGGTGACCGTGTTCTCCCCCGGCAGCACGCCCCGTACCTCCTGCATTACGTAGATATACCAGTCATGGGCGCGGCAGGACCAGTGCGTGTGCTCCGGCGATGTATTATCCACGTTCGCGAGGAAGGCATAGAGGATGTCATTGAACTCCGGCGCATGACCCCATGCAAGTTCGCTCGCGATGTAGGTGGAGTTGGGCAGGCCGGTACCTCCACCGCCACCGGGGCATCCTGCGCTCGCATTGCCACCGTTATACCCTCCCCCACCGCTCCCAGTGCCCATCGCCACGTCGTCCGTCGCCGCCATCGAGACTGCATTCTGGTAAAGCGCGTAGGAGGGCGAGCCGGGGATGGTGTAATCGGCTGCGAATTTGGCCTGCAATGTCGCGAGGTCGGAGGTGTTCATCATCAGCCGGGGATGGGTGGTTAGTGGCGTGGGGGTTGCGGTGAAGGTGAGAGACGCCGTTCCCGTCGCGTGCCCCGCATCGGCACTGGTAAATGTGACAGTGATGGGACCGGCAGCCGTGGCGCTATAGACCGCAATCGTGCATAGAGAAGACGTTGCGCTTGTGCAAACAGTGTTCCCAATCATCGTCCCGCCCGAGACGGACCATGTTCCGGTGAGTGTCGCAGTCCCCTCCACCTTGGCGGAGAAGGTCTGGTAGGTCTTCAACGGGACCGATTTCGCTGCTGGATAAATCGTCACCGTTACCGCCGCAGGAGCGGGGATCGTTGCCAGCAAAAGGGTGCTAATTGATAGTAAGCGTCGCATAGTAGGGCACATATCCGGAACCCGCTCCGAAGCCGTTTGTGAAGAGAACGGTTGGCGTGTTTCCACTGTAGATCGTGTCGGAGAGAACGATGGGGTTGTAAGATCCCGCTAGTGCCCCCGAAGAGAAGTTCTGCGAATAAATCTGTGTCCACGTTCCCCAGAGGTCTTTCGCTTCATACCCCAGCCATGTGCAGTTGAGGTTGTTTCCGCCGTTGGTCACACCCGTGGGGTAGAAGAAGGTCAGGATGAGAAAGCGGTTCTTCGATGGAACGTAAACAACTTCAGGCGTCCCCAGTTCTCCCGTGTTCGTGAGGATGGCTACCGCTGAAGACTTAGTCGATGACCAGTTGGCCGAAAGATTCCCATCGCCGCCCGTGTACCACTGATAATCGGAGCCGGAAAGATTCTGGAGCTTTGCTCTCGCTACTCGCGCCAGATAGAGCGCGTTGCCCCCGCCCTGACTTCCACCGCCAGCCCACTCTCCCTCGTTGCATACGAGATAGGCGAAGGCGTTTCCATTGTCGTGCTGATTGAGTGCAACACCGTACCCCAGCGTCCCGTCATCCGCTCCAAACTTCACGAACGCGCAGCTTCCCATCGTGGTTGGAGATGATCCCGGCCACATCGTTGAGGTGAGCGAAGCGGGTGGAACGGAGCCATAGAGCGCCGGGTTATCCGGGCTGTTCCACGTCTGCCCAAAGTCGTTCGAAGAGATGATGTTTCCCGCAGTCTGGGCATATCCCCCGCCGGATTGCACGGACGCCTGATTCTGCCTTCCGATGTCGAGATAGAGAACATTGGCGACGCACAAGACTCCGAACGCCTTGCTGCTCAACCCGTCAGAGAGAAAGTGCACAGGGTTGAAGGAGCCGTAGTTCAGGAAGCGATTGATCGTCTGGATGGTGAGCGGGGATTCACTCAGCACCTGCATGATGTTCTGCTGCCCGCCCTGACCTGTCACGTAGGCTGGTGCTCCGCTGATGGTGAACCCGGTTGAATCACCGTTCACCATGTACGTCACGCCGTTGCCGCACTTGTGGTTATAGAAGGTGTCGGCGTTGCCCTGATTGGAGACGTTGATGGAGTTGTAGGGGTTCGGAGTGCCGAGCGAGAGACTGGTGATGGCCGCTGAAGCGGGAGTGGCCGATGTGGTGATGGAGAAGTTGTAGGTAACGGTCGTGCCGCCAACAGCGGTGATCTGGCAGAAGTAGGTCGTGGACGGAGCGAGGCCGGGGACAATCTGCTTATGCTGGATTGGGCCACCAGTATTCGCATCCACCGAAGGAATGTTGTAGGTCCCCAGAACCGTTCCGCACGCCATGGAGACGGTCGCAAACGTCGTGGTGCTGAAGTTGGCCCAAATCGTTGTGTCCGAGAAGTGGGGATCGACGTTCTGGATGGCAAGCGTGCCGACGGGGACCGATACGGCCACCTGCCCACCAAGCTGTGCCGCTCCTCCGATGGTTTGCGCCGAGACGGGGATGGCGAGCAGCATGATTAGAACTTGTTGACGTAGGTTGAACCGTTGCACCATGTCCCCTTTCCGTCGGTGGGGGTAATGATGAAAGTGTCTCCAGAACACGCCCCTGTGGGTGCGCTTCCGGAACTTTGAATTGTGAACACACCCACGTTCGCCGCCTTGACGGTCAGGTTTCCGCCGCTGGCCACCAGGATGTACATACTGGGGTCGGCACCAGTCTGGTCGGCGAGGAAGCCGTTCATCGTGGTAGAACCCAGCGAACCATTCATCGTCAGGCCGTTGTAGTTAGCTGACACGTTCCCAATCGCCACGGCAGTCGTGGCGTTGATGCGAAACTCGTGCTCTCCGCCCGTGGGTACGTCGTAGTAGAGATTATTATCGGTGCTTGATGCGCCCATGACGCCGAGATGCCCAGCGTTGGTGTGGACGTTGTTGAAGCTCAGGTCTGAGTAAATGCCAGTGACAAGCGCCGTTGACGCGCTCCCTGTAGCTGGAACGCAGCTCGTCGAAGAGGCTGTCCCGGTGCATTGCATAATGGCCGGGTTCGCGCTGTTGAAGGGGCCAGAGGGAAGGATGTAGTTGTAGGCCGTGGAGATGGTGGTCGGCGCGATGACGTTCACCGAACTCGCCACGGTGGCCGGGGCCGTACCAGCGGTGAGAGTAGCCACGCCAGCCCCGGAGCCGGTGAGCACCAGTGCAGGCATGGTCTGCGTTGCCGTCCACGTATTCGCATGGGTGAGGTTGATGTCCAGCGTTCCGGTTCCGGTAATCGGAGAAGGTGACAGAGACAGTGTTCCACCCGGCGATGTGAGCGAGACACTGCCCCCGCCACTCGGCATACAACTGCTTCCGGTCGACGTGAGGCACGAAAGCAGGTGAGTGGTGCTGTCGGCGTAGATACGCTCGGAGCCGCTGGCGGGATTCGCCGGGGCCGCCTGCTCCGCGATGGTCATGAAGTGGCCAGAGCCGCCCGTGAGCGCCAATCCACCTGTGCCGCTGTAAGTCAGCGTGTTCGCCGTGGTGTGCCCATTGTCCAAGAGCGAGTTGTAATCGATTCCATGCAGCGTCGTGGTGGATTCGGGGATGATTCCCGCAATCGGCGTCCCCGCTCCGTCAGTGACGGTCCCCGTGCCAGCACCTGCCACGTTGATTTCATAAGGGCTGGCCGTTGTGCCCGAACCGGTGACTGTGGTGTTCGTTCCATTGGCCATCAGACCGCCGATATTGTTGGCCTGAATTGTGCCGGTGCCGGTGGGGGCCAGCGAAGCGCCGGAGCCGACGGCCATGGTGGCAGTGGTGTTGGTGCCTGAGGTGATGGCGTTGAAGGCGCTGGAGCCGCCGCCTCCACCACCACCAAGGGGATAGAAATCCCATACGCCACCCGTGCCGCCAAAATCCCCCGTGCCGCCGTGATAGAAAGCCATGTAGACCTGACCGGGAGTTGCTGTAAACGGTGCCGAGTGGATGTTGCCAGCGTTGGTTGTAGTAAATGCGCCGTCCGCATAGACAAAGACCACAGCAGTGGCATTTAGAAAGTCAGCATCCGCCTGAATAGGGGGAGCGATGTTGTTAAGTGTGCAAGCCGGAAACTTCACCAGCGTGTCGCCATCAACTAGGCTGATCGCGCCCGACGTACAGGGGACATCGCCTCCAGCTAGCGGCCACTTATTCACGAACCAGCCAGCAGGATTGAAGAGAGATGCCACTTCGGTAGAGCGCGGAAACTCCAATATCACGCTGCGCTGCGTCCCACCGTTCGCGGGCTGGGGACCATAAGCGAAGATTTGCGAGTTGTCGTCACCAGAGTTACCCGTTATGGGCGTCTGGATAAAGACGGCATGGGGAGAATTGGTGTGACCGGGTAGAAACGGCGTGTCGGCAAATACGAAGTTCCCACCGGGCTGCACTCCCGCATCGTTGTTGTCATCGATGAAGTTCAGACCGAAGTTCTGAAAGATTCTGGAATGTTCTGTGGCCAGCGGATTCGTGCTTGTGTTGTCCAGCTCGAAGACGGATGTAGGGCCGGGATTGATCCCGTCAGTACTAGTGCCAAGGGTTGAGCTTTCGTAGGTCGAATACCCGATATTCGTCGCGGTGTCCTTGTAGTACATCGCCAGCGGGACGCCCGTAGTGTTCGCGGAGTCGATGGTGTAAGTCTTGGCGGCATTCAGCCCGTGAACCATGCGCACAGTACACGCCGTAGAGTTGTCTCCAGCGAGGCAATCGCCCATCAGGCCAGTGATGCCGCTGCCTCCGCCACTTGCTGGTGCCCAGACCGTTTGGCCGCCAACGGTCGTCAGGACATAGCCGTTATTGGTGGAGGGGCGGATCTGATTCGGATTGATGGTCTGAGCGGCGATTACGCGCACGAACAGCAGCAGGAGAAGGCTAATACCAACCTTGCGCATAGAGCGAATCTCCTGTCTGCGGGGCAATCGCGTAAGTGATGGTGAGTGTTCCACTGGCCCAACTGTAGATGTAACCAAGGCTCACGATCAGGGGAAAGTTGAGCCAGACGGTGAGTTCGACGGGGTTTCCTGCGACGGCAAGAGTGAAGACGCGATTGGTGCCGTCGATGGTACCGCTTGGGGTGCCCGCGAAGGGAGTGAAGCCGGAGCCGCCGCTGCCGCCGCCGCCGAAGGATTGGTCCAAAAGGATCACAGGATCAGGGCCGAACAGGGGGTGAACGTAGACGATGGTGTAGAGGACCGCGTCATTGGCGTAGGCAATGGCGTGCCCGAAGCCGTCGGTGTACTGGGGATTCGTCTCCGGAGTTCCGCTGATGTTGCTGTAGATGGTGGCGAGAGGGGAGGGAGGGATAACGCTCGTATTCGCAGGCTGCGTGCAGTAGTACACCGCAGCGCCCGAGAGCGCCCTTCCCTGGGCGTCCGTCAGCCAGTCATCCCTGCGTGCGATTGCCATTTATCCCACCTTTGCGACGACGAGGCCGGAGCCAGTCACCGCTGTAATCGCTACCCGATAGGCATATCCGCGCTGGAGGGTGGCTTGGACGACAGGGCCTGCAGTGTAGGTCGTGGCTCCAGTCTTCGTGACCACCGTCGTGGTGTTGGTCCACTCATTCGTCCGCGCGTCGATGGCGACCTGAAGGGTGGCAGTCATGGCGGTGATGCCTGCGGCGCCGGTGACAACGAACGGGAGGGTGAACTGGGAGTCTCCTTCGGGTGCTTGGACGACACATGCAGCGGAGGTGTAGGTGGTGCTGACGGTTTCGCCGACTTCCGCAGGCTCGACGATGATCGTCCCTGAGTCAGCCGTCGCGGTCTGATTGCTCCCCGTCAGCGGAAAGACGATGGTCGTGAGATTCGTGGTGGAGTCGTACGTGGCGGAGGTAATGGCCACGCGCGTCACATTGAACTCCCCCGCCCCGTTCGCCGAGTTGTAAATGGAGATGAGGGAGCCTGCCACGGGGAGAGGGCCGTTCAGCGGGGTGGCTGTAATCGTCGCGACGTTGGCGGCGATGGCGTTGGTCGCCATAGCGAGATTGGCGTTCCCGACCTCGTAGCTGAAACTGCCGATGAGGTAGCAGGGAACGCCTTTCATCAGGAGCTTGGGAAGTTGGAACGGCGAGTTGATGAATGCGGGCATGATGGCTCCTATTTGAACACTGAGGATACAATTCCGTGGGCTTTTCCTAGTCCTGCTGCACCTGCGCCTGCACCGATGGCGGCTGTTCCAGCGCGCTTCAGGCCGGTTTTGAGCGCCTTCCCTCGCGCGTACTCGCGTAGGGCGGCGTTGTAATCTTCGTCAAGGTTCAGCGGCTTGAGCGCTTCGGTGAGGTCGGCGTTCATTCCCTCGCGCACGGGACCGGCGGCGTAGCGGAGGCGCGGCTCGCGAGCGTCCTCGAAGGCGCGGCGGAGCATTCCGGGCTTGCGCGTGACGTCAGAGACATTGGTGTAGAAGTCGCGGGCTTCGGGGAAGTTCATTGGCCCTTCGGGGATGCGTGAGCCGAGCTTCGACATCACATCCGCACCCTTGCCGCCGGTGGCGACGTGCTGGCCGAATTTCTGGAGCGCCGGGGAGGTGTTCTGGAAGTTGACCGGAGTGTTTGCGGCCTGGGATTCGATGTCGGAGATGCGCGCGCCTGCGCGGGCGGTGGAGGGGATGCGTGCGATTCCTTCCCCGAGTCCGGCTCCTGCGCCTTCTGCTAAGGCCATCCCGCCGAATCCCTCCCCGAGGTCGTACGGAAGCTCCTTCCCCACGTCGCTCATCGGCTTCGGCGCGGGGGCATTCGGCCCAAACGCGTGCGAGAGGTTCATCGTGTCGGCGAGTCCTTCGGCGGTCTGGACAGGATGGATGAAGGGCATTCCAATGCCGTGCGCCGTCCCAGCGAGAACCTTCTTCAGCATTGGATCGTTCGGCTGGTAGGAGGTGTTGGTGTCGAAGGATTTCTGGATGGAGTTGCGATCATCTGGAGGCGGGGCGTCCGCAGATGGCGCGTTTTCTCCGTACTGCGACCACGGTCCCTCTTCCTGCTGAACAGGTGGGGCTTTAGCGTACTTTTCCCACGGCTGAGGCATCTACTTCGTCACCTTCTCCCATGAGTTTTTATCAGCGGCGTTGCCGCCTTTGAAGCGATAGCCACCTTCGACGTCGCCAACTTTCGGCCCTTGATTCTGTCCCAGAATCGGCTGGGCAGCTCCCCGGATCAGGCCGTGGATTCCGGCAATCGTCGCGTCGGGGTTCTGCTGCACTCCGCCGATCAGGTCTTCAAAATGCTGCATCGCCTGCGCGCCGCGCGCGCCATGCATCGCGGGATTCAGAGCAGCGAAGGAGGCGATTTCGGTGCGAATTCCTTCCAGCGTTGGATCGGCCATCGGCGTGTTGAGACCATTCTTCTTGATCCACGCGCCGACAGTGCCGATCTTGTCGCGATTGGCTTGGATTGTCTGGATCAGGGCCGTTCCACTGCGTTCCACGGCTCCGGCCTGCGCGGCTTCGTGCCCATAGGCGTTGGAAGCGCTCAATCCGAGAGGCTTGTCAAAAGTGCGAGTGACGGGATTGAACTGCTTCTCAGTAGGAAGATTTGTATCAGGGTCGATGTACGTCGCAGTCTTTGTGCTCAGGACCAGAGGCAGCATTGAGGCGTAGTTCGGCGGCTCATAGGGTACCGGATTGGGAATGACATTCCCTGCTGCATCCGTTGTCTGCCGCGTCACGGGGTCATAGCTCGCCACCATCGGCTTTCCGTTAGGGCCGACAATGTTGATGTGTTCCGCCCCTTTCGGAGCGGCAGGTTTTACAGCGGCCTGCATACGAGCTTCATAAGCCTGTACCACGGGGTCTTCGGCAGGGTCACGGCCCTCCCGAATGGCTTTGTCTACTGCGTGAGCATGGCCGACCACAAGCGTGGGGTTCTGGAGCGCGTCGTTCTTTTCAGCCGTCAGGGCTTCTTCGTTTGCTGTTTGAGCGCCTTCCAATTTCCGTCTCGACTCCGCATTCGGCGCGACTTCCGGCGTCTCGGCCTCCGTATGCCCTGCCGCCGCATTCCGCTCCCGATTCAGCGATTCGCTTTCCTGCTCCGCGTTGATCTGCTTTGCAAGTCCCTGCTCCTCCCATTGACGGCGCGTGTCGCCGCCGAGGGCATGGGAGAGGCCATGCGCGAGCTTGCCGAAGAATCCGGGGTGATTGTTCGGACTCCCCATCGGGTTGGCGTCTTTCTCGTAATCCTTCTCCAGCTTCCCTTTGAGATTGGAGGTGATTTCATCCTGCGGGTTCGCTGGTTCCGGCGGGGGAGCGAATATCTGCGTCAGGGGCTTGTGGAGGTCGATTTTCGGTACCAGAGGAGGTGCAGGGGACATCTGGGGGATGTTCATTGCCTGCGGGGGCTGAGCTGCGTCCGGCGTCGCCCACACAGGAGACGGACTCGCTTCCTCCTGCGTCACGTCAGGGTTGAAGGGGACACCTGCCCACGGGGATTGAGGGGAGGTGGGCATTTACTTTCCACCGCCTTTGAATCCACTGAAACCGGGGATGCCGAAGCCGCCCGCGAGGGATGCGACGGAGCCTGCGTCCTGGAGGAGTGAACCTGCGTTCTGGAGCCATCCAGTCTTGGCTGCGTTCGTCTCCGCATTCACATCCTCCGGTACCTGCCCCATCGCTTGCAGCATCCCGGAGGTGTCAGTTTTGTACAGCCCGCTAAGCCCAGCTGCGCCCTCCTGCCTCTCGCCCATCTTCGCCTGCTCGTTCTGCGCTTCGATCCCCTCGGAGGCGTTGGCGGCGGCTTTGTCGCGGGAGCGTGCGGCGTCAGCGAGAGCGGCTTGGTAGCTACCTGCGTTGTGCGTGGCGGCTGCGCGTTCGTCCGCAAGCCCTGTGAGTCCGGATGCAGCGCCCCCGGCACCGCCCAGAGCCGCCGAAGTCTCCGCGCCGATTCCCTGTTGCCCAACCCCTTCAGGATGAAACATCTCCTGCGTGAGGAAGGGAGTGAGGTTCGCGCCGATTCCAGCGGCTGTAGAGCCGAGATTCGCGCCGGTATTCGCGGCTGTAGTGGCTGCGTTACTCGCCTGGTTGACTGCTGACCGCATTGGTCTGACGACTCCAGAGGCGGTAGCCCTCTAAATCCGGCTGCCAGCCTAGTTGGCGCAAGCGCCTGTCAAAACCAATGGGAGGCACACTCGCGTGGGTCATATCCAACCCCTGCTTGTATGCCCGAGTCGAGAGTTCAGCGTTCAACTCTCTGAGGGCAGCCCATTTCTCCTGCGGCCTTTGGCTGGGATCAACCAGCACAAATGTCTCATAGCAGATGCGGTGCAATCCGGCTGCGACCACTATATCACCGGGGTTTACGCTGACAATGCGGTTTAGAAAGAGAGGCTGAGTCACGTCCGGGAAGGGGTAGGTGTACCCGGCGGCGGAGTGGATTTGCTGGAGGGTCGGGATGTCGGAGGGTTCGAGGGGGCGGATCATGCGTCAGTCCCTAGCTATATTCGTAGACAATAATGACCCCTTGACCGCCCGCCGCCCCAGCAGCCGCCGCTCCGCCATTAGACGAGCCTGCTCCCGTCGCTCCGCCACCATAATTCTGGCCCGCAATGCCGGGACTATTAGAAGCATTGGCGACATTGTTGGGAGTAGTTGCACCCGCAAAAACCGACGAACCTCCACATCCCACAATTACCGAAAATGTGTTCCCTGCAAATCCATAACCACTTCCGCCTCCTTTTATGTTGAGGTCTCCGTTAGTTGCCGCTCCGCCAGCGCTTACTCCGCTCGCCAACGGTGCGGCAAAGGAACCCCCCGCAACTCCACCCACTCCCCCGCCAGCGGTGTAGGTGACTGGGCTTCCGCCTGTCGTGGTGAAGGTTGTAGCCGTCCCTGTGCCTCCGGCGTTATTGCCGCTGGCACCCGCCGTACCGCCTGCGCCAACGACAAAGCCTGCTCCGCTGAAGTTGGCCGTTAGCCGCTTTTGGCAAAACCCACCTCCGCCCCCCGAGCCACCCAGTACTAATTGGCTACCGCTGGCAGTTCCGCAGCCCGCACCGCCGCCACCACCTCCAACTAACTGAATGATGATCGAGTTCGTTCCAGCCGTGGGCGTGTAGGTTCCAGCTCCGAGCGTTGTGAGGATTTGGATGTTGAGCAGGCTTCCACCCGTCGCAGCATTGAGCGTGGTGCCGGTCATTGTCAGGCCGGTGCCCAGCGTCAGTTCCGCCGGGGACGAGCCGCCACCCGCTGCGCCCGAACCGAGCAGTTTAGAGTTTGCGGAGACGTGCTGCATCTTCGCATAGGTCACAGCCGCCGCTGCAATGGTGGCGAGCTGACTTCCAGTTCCCGGCCCCGCCGTCACGTCGCCGGTGAGCTGCGTGATTCCGCCGCCACCGCCGCCACCGCCCGAAGTCTGGATGTTGCCGCTGGCATCGACGACAGACCATCCGTTCTCACTCGCCGTGGCGGTGAAGAACGAACCCAGCGTCATCGGCCCGAGAAGTGAATTGGCCGCCGCAGCACCGTTCTGGAAAAGTTGCACACCGGCGACCGAACTTCCTGTGGGATTCGTTACGCTGATGGTTTTGACGATCCACGCTTTGCCCGCAGGAACCGTGAACAGAACACCCGCAGCGAGAGGTAGTTGGCCTTGGTAGAGCAGCCCGAACGTCTCAGCGCCCAACGTAGTGTCAACACTGACGCCCGTCACCGTGACCGTAATCGCCGTGGCCGTGCCCGCTACGCCCTGAAGTGTTCCGCCTGCCTCAAAGAGAAACATCTAGCCTCCAGCAAATATCGTAGACCAGCGGAATGCGGTAGAAGCTGGAATGGATGCCGCAATCAACTGCCCAGAGCCATTCGTGCCCAAGAGAGATGCGCTGATGGGAACTGCGCCCGCATTGACTTGGTGAACCGTCGGGTTGGGGTAGGTGCCCGATAAATCACCCCCGGCAGCGCCCGAAGGCGGAACGGATGGGATGTCTGCCGCCACCAGTGCGCGGAAGGCGGGAGCCGCTGGAGAGCCTGTAGCGGGGCCAGCGAAGACTTCGTTGGCAGGCTGGGTGTTGTCCGTAATCGCCAGAGTCCCCGCCCCGGTGACCGGAGAGCCAGCAACCGACTGCCATGCAGGTACGGTGAGGCCGACGCTGGAAACGGTGCCCCCGGAGGTGGAGGAGACGGTAACGACGCCCTTTCCGTCCGTGGGGGAGACCGCGATGTTCGCTCCCGGCACAATCTGCTGCACGCCGTTCGGGGGTGCGATGTCGGTGATGTTCTGGAGCTGGACGGGGCCGGGTTTGTCCGTTGGAGTCGCCAGCACCTGCCCCGGAAGTCCGCGCGATTGAATCGCCGGGACGACGTAGTTGCGTAGATACGCTCCCAGTTTCGGCCATTTGTTCTCAATATGGACGAGAAGGTCGTTCCCGGCTGGCTGGCCTGCGCTCATTTCGCTCCCCGAACGGCGTTCCAGACATCCTTCTTCGCGTGCGCAATGACGTTCGAGAGGGTGTAGGAATGGCCGTCATTTTCACGGAACTCGAAGAAGGTCCGGGTGGCGGCGAAGTTGAGGGAGCATTCGGCGTCGTTTAGTGCGGGAGAGCCGGGGGAGAAGCCGCCGGGGACCATCCAGGTGTTGTAGCCGGTGAGTGGTTCGGGGAAGAGGAGGCGGTTGGGGAGGAGGCGGACGTCGATATTTCCTGCGCTTTCCAGCGCGGCGACGAGGTAGCCCCAGCGGAGGCGGAAGGAGCCGACACCGGGAGTCTCCATGCGCTTGGCAGTGGGAACGAGGCCCGCAGTGGTGTAGAGGGAGTCGATGAGGAGGCCGTCATCCGTCTCCGCATCGGAGTCGAGGCGGTACACTTTCGAGTTGCCGCGCCCGTTGCAGATGTAGAGCTGTTGGTCGGCGGAACCTTGGCAGATTTGCGCGTAGGGGGAAGGAATCTGCCAGATGGACCACTTCCGGCGCATGTCGATTGCCGTGAGCGTCCCGAACATGGTGGTGTGCATCTGCGGCTCGGATTTCAGCAACTCGCCGGAGTCCAAGCCCTGATAGTTCAGCATCAGCATCACGTTCGGGGTGGTGGGGCTTTCGTTGACAGGGGCGTTGGGGAGCCAGAAATTGGGCGTCGGGAGGGGAACGCCGATGAGCAGCTTCCGCTCCGAGACAAGGTTGCGAACCCAGATGGATTTCGCCGCCGTCCAGTTGATCGCGTTCCACACCTCGATAATTTCGTGGTTGATCTTCCCCGGCTGGCCGCCTTCAAAGAGGTAGAGGCCGTTGCGGTTGGCCATTACGATCCACTGTTCGCCGAAGTCGTAGGCGAGCACGCCGATTGCGCCGGATTTCTGCGCGACTTCGGGTTCGGCCCAGTCTGCAGGCTCCAAATTCGCGGTGGATTGCAAGCTGTAAAGGGACGCCCCCGGTGCAGTCCCCGCCCATCCTTTCAGCGCGTAGAAGGTGTCGTACATCACGACTGCGCCGTTCACGGGCTGCTGGTTTTCGGAGGCGAAGATGACTTGGCCGGTGACTGCGTCGAATTGTTCGGGCAGACCAGCGTAGGAGAGGTAGACGGTGGTGGTGAGGACGGGGATGGCGGTAGGGATGATGTCGATGCGGTCGATTTCCACGTCGGCGGTGGCACCGATTTCGGTTGCAGCAACGGTGAGCTGGAGGCCGGAGGGGACTGTGGGGAGGGCGGTGGTCAGCAGGGTGCCTTCGTAGATCGCGTAGTTCGAGGACATGGAGCTGAAGGGGAGCGTGAAGGTGCCGACGGGGACCGAGAGGTTCGAGAGGGTAATGGTGAGGTTCCCAATCCCGTCGCCAGAGGGGATTCGGGCGGTCACGCGCACGGAGTAGGTGGTATTCGGCTCGATGATCGGGGTGCCGTCCGTGGTGCCGGGAGGGGAGGTGTCCTGGAAGAGGTAGGCGGACTGGGAGATGGAGCCAGCGGAGGCGAGCGTTCCCCCGGAAGTGTTCTGGATGTACCACGCGTTGCCGAATTTCGGGCTGACCGTCAGGCGGCCATAAGTGGGATCGTTGATGGTCCAGCCGAGGGGAGTGAGGCGCGAGGAGGGGAGATAGCCGCCATCAAAGGAGAGATTGTTGAAATTCTGCACCTTGTTGACGCAGAGGCCGACAGCCGTCCGGCTGGCATAGGTGACGATCCACGCGGGGTCGCCGATTTCAATCTGGTTGAAGAGGTTGTAGCCGTAGGTGCCGATGTCGATGGAGTTCAGAAGGACGTCATCGGAGAAGGCGAGGGTGGCGCTGGTGGAGATGTTGTCGGGGATTTTGAACGAGGTGGAGGTCTGGATCACGTCGTTGACGATGACCTGGACCTGATTCGGGAGGTAGAAGAAGTTCGCTCCGGGGACGCCGTTCTGGCCCGCTTCGGTGATGGCGATGCCGCGCGCCACGACGTTCGGGGGGCCAATCGGGATGTCGGTCACGCTGATCCCCGTGGTGCCGATGGGGGTGGTGAAGGTGACCGGGACGGCAGGGTAGGTGAAGTAGCCATTGCGGGTGATGAAAAAGACGGTGCCTTGGCGGGTGCCGTTGGCGATGAGGGAGCCGTTGGCCTGGAAGGTGAAAGAGCCGCCCGTGGAGTTGCCGAAGATGGGGTTGGTGGAGGTGCCGACGAACTGCGCTCCAGGGTCGAAGTCGAAGATGTTCCCGGCGGTGGTGGCGAGGCCGGATTCGGCGGCGGAGGTGGCGTCGGGGAGGGAGACGTTGACTGTGAAGGTGCCGGTGGGGCCGCCGGAGGAGCTGACAATGGGGACGTTCGCGAGGTTCAGCCCACCGCCGTCGTTGGTGGTGCCGGTGATGGTGACGAGTTGGCCCGCTGCGGGCGGGGAGGTGGTGCCGCCAGTCTCCGCGTATCCGAAGGTGGCCACGCCGGAAGTAACGGAGGAAGAGGTGATGACGTATTGGCCGGAGTTCGGCGTCTGGGAGATGGTCCAAGTGGAGTCCCATGCGGAGACGGAGGCACCGGTGATGGTGATGTCATCGCCGTCTGTGAGACCGGGGACGGAGGTGGTGGTCGTCATCGTCGCGAGGGTGCGCTGGTAGTTGGCGGTGTTTCCGGGGTGTCCGGAGCCGGGAAAGAATTCCGCCGCGACCGTCGGGACGGTGAAGGTGAAGTAGTTGAAGTTGCGTGGTTGGCCGGGGGGCTGGCCCGTGCCGACGGAGGTGACGAGCACGACCTGCGGGCCAGCC
>Ga0207694_10001141_pt1 | contig 23032 bp, 29 predicted proteins | sample KBSC34metaG_FD_184353 | JGI IMG/M metagenome (GOLD analysis project Ga0207694, IMG submission 184353) | Corn rhizosphere microbial communities from Kellogg Biological Station, Michigan, USA - KBS C3-4 metaG (SPAdes) (version 2) | ecosystem: Host-associated > Plants > Roots > Rhizosphere > Soil... | reverse complement strand
TGCAAAGGACGCCGGGCCGGAAACGACCTCGTGCCCTTCTCCCGCCGCCGCGGCCGACGGCACGACGGACAGCACGTTGGCAACCTTGCTCTGGATCACGCTGAACTCGCCGCCTTGCAGGCTGGCTTCGAAGCCGCGCTTGAGCTGGTCGTTGATCTGGCCGATGAGCAGGCGGTTGTAATCCTCCATCGGAGAATCCGACGCCTGGTTGTCCGCGGCAGCGCGCGTCACGGCGACGACCCGAAAGCCGCGATGGCTGCCTTGAGATCGGCGATCTCCTGGGCCAGGGCATTGGACGTCAACGTAGCGACGGCCGACCGGGCGGTGACCGGGCCGGGAGCCTGCACACTGGCAACAGCCTGGGAAAGGATGCCCTGGTGCAGCCGGTTCATGGCGTCCTGGTTGGCCACCTGCGAGCGTGCAGCCATGCCGGTGCTGCTCACCTGGTTGCTATAGGCAAGGTCACTCACGGCCGACGCCTGTTGCGCTCCGGCCAGACCCGTCAGAGCCACCGCTTCGATAACCGGATTCGTCTTCGGGCTACCGTCTTCGATGACGATATCGATGGTCTCAATGATTTCCATGGTCCTCGCCCTTGGTGAAGGCTAAGGCGGCGATGAGGCCGCCCGCCCTTCTTCGTTGCCTGGAACTACCTGGTTTTCCTCACCCTGACGGTGACGCCAGTGCTGCTGTCGGCGCTTACCCGGACTTGCTCCGAGGTAAAGCTCCCGGGAATGAAGATATCCAGCGACGTGCGATCACCGAGCACAACCACCAATTGCCCCCGGTCATCGATACGCAGCTGAAGATCCGCAAGCCGCAGGATCCCGCCACCACCACTACCCCCTGCGAACGCCTGGACCGCGGACTTGAGGTCCGCAATGGTCTGCGCCAGTTCGTCATTGGTGAGCACATCCACCGCCGAGCGACTGGCCATGGGACCAAGATTGGCGATGGTGTTCGTCGCCTTGGCCACCAAGGGCACACCGAGCTGGTTACCGGCCTGCTGGTTCGACACCGCGTTCTGCTGCCCAAGATTGTTCGTGGACACCACGTTCGAGTACGCGAGGTTCGAGAGCATCGCCGGCTGTTCGGAGATCGCCTTCAGGTTGCCTGTTGCCACCGCAGTGACTACTTGTTCGTCAAGCATGTTCCGTCCTCCGGATTGACGACCGATTTACCCGCCTTACTTGCTGGGGAAGGCCTTCAGCGTGGCCTTCAGGTCGGCAATCGTCTGCGCCAGCTCGTTGTTGGTCAGGATGTCAACGGCCGAACGCGCTTCCAGCGGCCCCAGGTTGCTGATGGTGTTGGAGGCCTTCGCCACGATGGAAATGCCCAGTTCGTTCATGGCCTGCTGATTGGCCACCGCGTTCTGCTGCGAGAGGTTGGTGCTGGCGACGGTGTTGGAGTAAGCCAGGTTCGACAGCATTGCCGGCTGTTCGGAAATGGCCTTCAGGTTGCCGATGGCAACGGCGCTAACGACTTCTTCGGGAAGTGCAGCCATGGAAATTCTCCTAGATATAGATGGTTGTGAATGGAATCACTTGCCTTGCTAAGACCCCCTGCCGAGGGTATCCAGCGCGTCCATCGGCGATGGACGCGCTCGAATGGAATGGGCCGTTACCGCGCGTCGTGGGAAGACTTGTCGTCGCCACCGGTCTTGATGATGCGCTCGACCTCCTTGAGCAACTTCTCCAGGTCCTTGCCCATCTGGTCGATGGTTCCCTGGTTCTTGCAGCCGGCGCTTTCGATCATCGCCACGCACTTGGCAGTAGCTGCCATCTGCACCTGGTTCATCGCCTGCTGCTGGCTCAGGCTTACCTGCTGCTGCATGTTCTGGTTGAAGATCTGCTGCGCCAAGGCAAGGTTCGCCAGGATCGCCGGCTGCTCGCCGATCGATTTCGCGTTGGATATCGCAATCGCCTGGACGATGTCGTCCGGAAGTTGACCGGCCATGTGTCCCCCTAGGAATGGGCGGGCACCCTACTTGCGGCCCGCTTCGATGGACTCATCCTAGGCGTGCGAAAGCCGGATACAAGTATCGTTACGGTAACTTTCGGCGTCTTGTTACGGTAAAAAACGGCTCCTTCCAGTGGATAATCGCCCGGCGCACGAATGGCGCTCGGTCATCCGTCGCGAGGTTTCGAAAAGTCGGGGGGACGGGGCGGCTCCAGGCGGAGATCGAACTGGCAGGGGGAAGCGGTGAAAACGGAAAGCGAGATAGTTGAGGGAATCGACGAAGACGAGATTCGTTTGGCTTATGAGTCGATCCTGGCGAGTGATGCCTTTCAGAAGGCCCATCGCATGCGACGCCTTTTTCGGTATCTGATGGGACAGGTTCTTGCTGTCGACAAAGGCACCATCAGCGAATACACCATCGGCATCGAGGTGTTCGACCGCAACCCCGAGGACTACATCTCGGAGGACCCTGCCATCCGCGTGCAGGTGGGCCGACTACGCCATCGCCTTGCCGCCTACTACACCGATCACGCCGTCTCGGGCGACGTGGAAATAACCATTCCCGTGGGCACGTTCACGCCCATGTTTCGCCGCATCATCCGTCCGGAAAAAAGGCTTCCGCCAGCGCAGGGCGGCTCCCTCATGGTCCAGCCGATCAGGTACATCGCCGAACGCATCGAAGGACAGGTGTTCGCAAGCGGGCTCTACGAGGAGCTGCTAAACCAGCTCTTTTCCTCGTTCGGGAATGTCTTCATGTGGGCGGATCCGCCTTTCGCCCAAACAGGCAAGCGCGCCAACCCAACGGGCGAAGATATCTACGTGGCACCGCATCGGTTGATCGAGGGCAGCCTCCGGGTCGACTCCGAGCGCATTCGAACTTCCATACGCATGATCGATTCCTTGAGCCGCATCACCTGGGCAAGGCACTTCGACCGGTCGGTGCAGTTCGGCATCCGCGAACAGGAAGAGCTGGCAGCATCGATCTGCCATGCGTTGAAGGAAGTGGTCTCGGTTTGACTACCTGCTATTCCTCAATCGAAGGGTAACGCCACGGCCACTGTCGAAGGTGACCTCAACATCTTCCCTGGAAAATTTCCCGGGGACGAAGATATCCGGAAGCCTGGAGCTCGTGGGCGCGACGACCAGGCGTCCTTGCCCATCGATATGAAGCTCCACATCCCCAAACCGCACGTGCTCATCGCCGACAGACGAAGACGCTTCCAGCGGCTGCTCGGAAAGCGATTTCGCATTGGATATCGCGATTGACTGGACGATGTCGTCCGGAAGTTGACCTGCCATGCGTGTATCCCCCATTAAGTGGCGGATATCGTACATGGGTCCGCTTCGGATACCTTTTCGGGATCTGATTCAACAATCGGGCGTATGTCAATTCGGCAAATATGGTCGACCGGCGCACTGGAAGCTATATCGGAATGCGCGTACTGCTTCCCTGCCGCGTAAGCCAGAAACGCGGCTCACCACCCTCGGTCCCCTCGTGCAACTGGTAGTTATCACCGGGACTGAAATCGACTTCGATCTTATGGTCGATACCTAGAGTCCCATGCCGGTACAGCGCCAAAAGGACATGTCTTCCAGGGGCGACTCGAACCTCGGTGGGTGTACCCAACAGGAACTGGTTGGAAAGCGATTTACCGTCAAGTTTCGCAAAAGAAAGCGCCCGATCATCCGTGCCTGGTCCCGTGGCACTGGGTTCGACAACCGTGGTGATGGTGGCCAGTTCGCCCGGCGAATGGCCGCGCTGCACGAATGTCGTGTTGCAGCCTGTTAGTGCTGCAACACCCACCAAGCCGATGCCAAGCCATGGGGTGGGGAAACTTCTCATCGCTGGTCCACGGTGAGACTGGCCACCATGGGATAGTGGGAGGTCAGCTCGGGGTACACCACCTTCATATACTTTTCCGCCCTGTCCTGGTTCGCACCTACGCGCAAGCCATAGTGCGAAGCATTGCTCCAGTCCATGGATATAACCAGATCACCAATGTAGTTGATCTTTCCTGGCTTCACTTCGAAAGGAAGCTGGCCTCTGAATTCAGAGTGCTTCGAATCCGAGTAAATGCCCACCCAACTGTATTTACCGGCCGGCAGCGTCATGACGCTGAAATTCTCACCCGGCAGCAACGCCACCATAAGCGATACAACCATGAGCTTCGACTGCTTCATCGCCGTTACCTGCACGTAGGGATGATTCGCCGGAGCATTCTTCTCGTTCAAAATAACGCGGGCGATGATCACGCCGGAACCGTCAGGTATCGTGGGCGTATCCCGAATATTGAATCGTTGTATGCCGCATCCGAACAACGCAAGAGCAGCCATCGCCAATATGGCGAAGCGTCTAAGGTTCATTGCTTTCCCCCTGCCAGATCCATAGCCAGGCCCATGGGCCCATCGTCCCGACCTTGGCCGGGCGCGAGGCGATCTTACCTCGATCTGGAGACGTGTTGAGGGCCTGCATCCACGCCCGACGTCCGTCGCTCAGGTTCGCAATTTCGTGCGATTTTGACCCGCCATTTTCAACACCTGCTTGATGGCCTGGATCACCGCATCCGGATGGTCGAGTTGGATATAGTGGTTTGAACCGGGGACTACGATATTGCGGCCACGGGTTGAGCGGGAGGCAAGCTCATCATGCCCGCTCTTCCAGAGCGCGCTCATGGTAGGAATCTGCGCTACAGGAAAACCTGCGTAATGCTTGTCGCTACTGGTCAAGACAATCAGGGGGAGGTCACGCCAATCGCGCCTGGCAGCATCCAGTTCAGCGCCGTCGATATCTCCCCCGTGGGAAAACAGCTTTCCGGACTCGTCTTCGGACTTCAATGTTTTCCAGTGATCCACGCTCATGTCCCACTGATCCTTGACGGCCCTTGCGGTCGCATCGTCATGCGTATCCCGGTCCAGGCAATCCTCTATCCGCTTGGCATCCGTGGGCAGCTGTCCTGACTTCGCTACCGCGATACATTCGGCGTAGTCCGGGGCGGAAGCTGCAAACTTCTCCTTGACGCCAGGTATCGCGTTGAACTTTTCATCCTGATGCGCGAAAGCAGGATCGACCAGGACCATACCCGCCATCTGCTCCAGGTATCTGTCAGCAAACAACGCACCGTTCAATCCCGCCAAGGAATGGCCGACAAATACATAAGGCGGTTTCAGTTGCGCCGCTTCCAGCAATTGATGAAGGTCAGTTACCAAGGCGGATGTATCGCGCGGCAGCGGGCCCGCATCGGAAAACCCGTAGCCCGCCCGGTCATAGGTGCAGGCGGTCGTCAAACGGCCGATCGCGGGTTGAATGTGCTCCCACGCAGTAGGTGGGCCGCCCCAACCGTAGTCGAAAATGACTACCGGGCTGCCGGACCCAACGCAGTAGAGATTAAGCTTGCGACCATCGGCGATCTTCACCAAGCGATGAACATGGTAGTAAGGCGCCGCGGCCGCGTCGATGGCCTGAACTGGCTTTTCCATCGCCGCCCCGAGCAGCAATACACCGCACAGCGATGCCAGCGAACGACGTAGTTGTGATTTCATGATTGGCCGAAATGCTTACTGCAAGTTCACTCAGTGTCAGTTTGCCGAGTACACCGTTCCAGGGCAACTTCTATCGCAAGAAATGGCAGGTGGCATTTACGAGATCGTAACCTTAGGCAAGCACTACTACCGGCCGATTGGCGCCGATCCCGTCGACAGCGAAACCGGGCGCGTCCACACCATCAATGAATCCATTGATGGCTCGGTCTTTGACCGGTGGCGTGCGGATCTGACCTACCGCCCGAAGAACCTGGTCGAATGGGCTTCGCGTAAGCAAGTAGCAAACCCGGGGCTACTCAATGGAGCCGTGCACGCCGTCGATCCTGGCTTAGCCATCGATCCGTCGCCCGTGCAAGCTATTTCTTTGCCCACAGCACCGGTTAAGTAAGCTCACCAGCGGTCGCTTCGGATAGCGGTTGCCATCGGTAGTAAGACTCATGTGCCAACGCCAGTAACTCGCGATCCTCCGGAGTATCGCCATAAGCAAAGACGCGGGAGAACAGCGAGAGCGGAAAGCGCTCCCGAACCACGCGGGCCTTCTCGTTGCCAACGCATTGGCGGCCGCGGTAGCTGCCGGTGAAGTGTCCCCCCCGCTGCTCAAGCGCTGATCACAGAAGCTCAACACCGTGCTCCTTGCACCAATGGCGGAGGTATAGATCCAGGCCACCGGAAACCACCACGACCATATCGCCCCGACGCTTGTGCCAGGCGATCCGTTCCATAGCCTGGGGGCGCAACGTGGTGGGCAGCACATCCCTGGCAAATCGCTGGCCTTGTTCCTCCAACTCATGCACCGGGATGCGCCAAAAGCCAAAGCGGCAAATCATCTTCCGGACCAACGTGCCCGAGACGAATCAATGACAGTCCGGCTCGTGGGTTGATTGAAATACTCTGGGAACTACCCCTGCCGGTGATGCAACGCCGCGCAATAGCCATCGAAGAGCACTCGGCTACTGATTAGAGCTGCACACGCTATAGACGCTTGCGGCTAGCGAACGAGCCAATAATCATGCCGAATGCGACTCCCAGCCCGACGCCAATGGCCAATTGATTTGTTGCAACTCCGATAGCGGTGCCTATGCTGATACCAATGGTGAGCCAGATTCCGATCTTCATCGGTTTCCTCCGCAACATGGGACTCAGTGATAAATGGCAAACGCACAGATATTGGCGAGCAGCAGCAGGGTTGAGGCACGGAAAAATACATGCGACGTTCTGTCGTAGGAGCGGCTCACATCCTCCTGAAGAGAAGAGATACTCGACCGTAGGTACTGGGGATTTCGCCAAAAACCGATGCAGCCCATTATCCCGGCGAGCATAAACAAGAACTGTGCAAGCGAGTGCTTGAGGACGCCCTGGATCATCCCGAGAATGAGCACTAGGCCAATGACGGACAAGAGAACCTGTCTAGACTTCGACTTTGCAGGCAATTCGGTCACCTCTCACGGCGGAACCCTTCCAGGGTAGGTTTGCGCGCCTCTGCCATGCCCCACCCTCCCGGACTCAGGGGCTAAGCATACCCCTCGGCAAGCTATAGGGCGCGGAGCCGTTGAGAAAGTCTGACCAATCAGATGCTCAGCTGCGTATCGGGGATACCGCAGGAAGGAAACTACACCAATTCTGCAAGATTGCTCGTTGCTCCCGCAGATGAAAATTCCTTCGACGCAAAACGTGACGCAGTTCGCACTGGCAATAACTTGCCGAGGCTAGTTTCTCGCGAGCCCGACAAGCGTCGAGGCAAAGAAATTATTATCCTGAGGAAGAAATATAGCTATGAAAACAAATAGCCTTGTCACTGCGGGCGCAGCTCTATGCATCGCAATCTTTGGCTCTGTCCCTGGAGTCACCCAAGCGGCTACTGCGACGCAATACGTCAAGGTTTATTTCGACGCGTCGGGCAACATTGTCGGGTCGCGTGGCTTGGACTGTGCTAACGGCGACGGCGTAGGCGGAGTGACCTCCGCCTATGTAGTGACCAATCAGCAAGCATGTAAATTGGGCGCACCTAGCGGTCCTGTCTCGACCTCGGCTTTGCCACCCCCCGGCTTTACTCAGACCGACCTATGCACTCTCATTGAGAATGAAGGGCTCCACGGGTGCGGGGAGCCTCCCTTCTTTGTCTGGCCACCGGCCTGAGCTTGAGCTCTACCCCTTGGGCACCCGCGAGGAAAACGCAATCGACGCAATCCGCCACCCCTTCTCGTCCTTCACCAGCTGCCACGTCTCGTTCCCGGCGTTCGTCGCCTTGCCACCCATATTGAACACGAAGTCGAAATACACCATGGCAACCACCCCATCGGACGTCACTCGCACGTTGGAGTGAACCGGATCGAGCGACTGCATCGAGGACGAAACAAACTCCGCGAACTCGTGTGCGGAGTTCACCCGTACCTTTCCGGCATCGGATGACTTCGCTTTCGCCGTCGCAAAACGGCCATCGTCCAGCACATTGAAGAGGTTCGCCTTGGGAAGGAACAAGGCTTCGAGCCTACCGCCGTCGCGGCTGGTAACCGCTTCGTGGAATGCCTGCATCACGTGGTCGACGTCGCGCGTGTCGTCGGCAAGGCTGGGGGCCGCCCAGCTTTGGCCCGCTATGACCAGGCCGACCGTGGCAAAGGCGGTGTGGAAAAGAGCGTTCATCAACAACCCCGGGGAGTGGAAGGAAGCCCATTAGGGGTGATGTGGTTTGGCGAGCGCCAGAGCGTGTGGCCTCCTGTGCGCCCAACGGTGCATCAGACGCGCCAAACCGGTTGGCCTAACCCCTGCCCCATCGGAACAAGGCGTCCTTCAAGGCCTGGGTATAGGTCCGGCTTACCCGTAGCGTCGTGCCATCGACAAGGCGAAGCGTGGCGTCACGATTGGTCAGGGCCTGTACCTCGGCCACTTGCGAAACCCTCACGATGGTCGAGCGATGGATGCGCACGAACTGGGTTGGGTCCAGCTGGTCCACGAGCTTCCGAAGCGGCTCGCGTAGCAGGTACTCCCGCACTCCCGCATGCAAGGTCGCGTAGTCCCCGTCCGCTTCGATCCAGTCGATGTCGTCGGCATTCACCACCTCTTTCCGTGAGCCTACCCGAATGGAGAAGCGTGTCAGCGGCGGCCTTTCCGAGCTAGGCGAAGTGGAATGCGCGGAAGCCGCCCTGGCACGGGCCACGGACTCGGCAAAGCGGTCACCGTCGATGGGCTTGAGCAGGTAATCCAGCGCCCGCACCTCGAACGCCCGCACGGCAAACTGGTCATGGGCGCTGACGAACACCACAAGCGGCCGGCGCTCCATAGGCAACGCCGCCACCGCCGACATCCCGTCAAGTCCGGGCATGGCGATGTCGATGAAGATCAGGTCAGGCTGAAGCCGCTCGATGGCAGCGAGGCCGCTGGCACCATCGGCCGCCTCGCCTATAACCTCGACATCGGGCTCCCGTTTGAGCCTGGCGATAACGCCCCGCCGGGACAGCGGCTCGTCGTCGATCACGACCACGCGCATCATGGCGCGGATACCGCCGCTGACGTGGCGAACGGAATGCGCAGCACCACGGTCACCTGGTCAATCCCGCGATCGATGTCCAACCGCCCCGCCTCGCCGTAGAGCCGGGCCAGCCGGGCCTGTATGTTCGCAAGGCCGATCGAACGCTCGCCGTCCGAATCTGCCGCAGGCTCCTGCCAGCCACCCTGGCTTTGCACAGCCACGCACAAATCGCTGCCCTGCCGAGACGCGACAACCGACACTTGACCCCCTTCCGGCCGCAACGCCACGCCATGCCTGATGGCATTCTCCAGCAGCGGCTGCAACATCAGCCATGGCACGCGGCAGGCCATCACGCCATCCTCCGCGCGAATGCTCACGGCGAGGCGATCGCCCAGCCGGGTGCGTTCGATATCCAGGTAACTGGCCAGGGCACCAAGCTCCTCGGCGAGAGTCACCTCGTGGCGCCCATCACCGGCAAGGGTAAGGCGAAGGAAGTCGCCCAGCCGTGCGATCACCCGTGTCGCCTGATCCGCGTGCCCTTCCACCACGAGGGTCGAAATGGCATTGAGCGCGTTGAAGAGGAAATGGGGCTGCAACTGGTAACGCAGTGCCGTGAGCTCAGCGTCGCGCGCCAGCGCCATGGCTTCCTGCATCCGGGCCTGCCGCTGCCGAGCGAGCGCGCCATAACCAAGCCCGAAGTACACCGCCGCGAACATCAGCAGAAGAAACCAGCAGCCCTGCATGCGGATCAATAGCGCGGGCCACATGGGGCCTGGCTTTATCAGGCCGAGTTCGGCCGCAATGTGGTACTGCGGCACCGTAACCAGCACGGCCAGGAGGAAAGCCGCGGACGCCAGAATGATGATACCAACAGGAAGCCGGAACCGCGCGCGCCAGGAAAATCCCAGCAGCCAGGCGAAAGGAATCGCCGCAGCGCTGTAGGCCAGCCACAGGAGCAGGTCGAAGAGCATCTGCCTTGGGTTGTCGCCCAATACCGACAGCGCACCGATGCAGCAGGCCAGCGTGCATGGGCCCCATCCCATCAGGATGACGGATCTTAGCGACGGGGCGTCAGCGACCGACGAGGTATGGGCCGGGAGAGTGAGCGACATGGGACAGGATCTTAGCCCACGCCACTGACGTCCGTTGCTTGGCTTACCCGACTACGGCGTATCACCCACAGCCTCACCTGGTGGAATGCGCATGCGCCTACCCAGAAAGCGCTTCGCGAGCCAGACGCGAACGGGCTCGTCGTAGAGCTTGAGGCAGGCGTAGGCCAAAGTAATGGCAGCGATAAGCAGCAAAATGCCGTATCCCACACCTTGCGCAACCGTCGGATGATGCGACCCGGCCCATTGGGTATAGATATAAATAAGTGGGTAGTGGGTGATGTAGAGCGGGTAGGACAAATTGCCAAAGAAGCGTGCAAGGCGACTGGAAAAGCCTCCCTGTTCGCCGGCGCCCGCGCCAATGGCAACAATCATCGGGAACACCACAATAATGCATGCAGCCTCAAAGACGCCGTTCATCCACAGGTGCTCCGCCCCGCCAATGCGCGGCACGCAAAAGACGCCGATCAACAACGCGCTGCATACGGCAAAAGCACCCGGAATGCGGACGGTCTTGCCCAGGCGCATCAGCAGCATCCCCGCCATGAAGGGAAAGAGCATGCGCCCAAAGCCAATGTGCAGCTGGGTCGCATTGATGGACCAGCCACCAATGACGTCACCTCCCTTGCCAAACACAGCCACCTCGACAAGCAGGCATGCGGCAAGGAACACCAGGAGGGAGAGCGCGCGAATGGAGAGCCGGCGCAGAACCAATGCGTAGAGGATATTGGCGATGTACTCGAAAAACAGTGACCAGGCCGGCCCGTCGAGCGGGTGCATCTCATTCCAGCCCCGAATATCCATCGACGGAAGAATAGGCAGCAATGTGTAGCCGATCAGCATCACGCCGATGACCTTGATCACACTGGTCTTCTCAATCAGCGGAAAGGCATCACCCGCCTGCAGGTAAAACAGCAACGCGCCCACAGTCATGCCCATGATGACCATCGGCTGCAGGCGAATCAGGCGGCGTTTATAGAAATCCCAGACCGATAGCTGCCCCCACCGGTCGTCATAGGCGTAGGCAATGACAAAGCCGGAGAGCAGGAAGAAGAAGTCGACGGCAAGATAGCCGTGGTTTATCCGCTGCGTCAGCGGATGGTCGGGGGAGTACGCTTCGAAGACGTGGAAGATAACCACCATGAGTGCAGCAACACCGCGAAGGCCGTCGAGCAGTTGGTAGTGGCTTTTGGGGGCGGATGCGGCAGCAAGGTGATTGGTCATGAAGGTCCAGAAGGGTGGGCAGCGTCGCCGGAAAGCCGGATAGATGCTACCAGCCAAGCGCTTTCAACAGGCCAGCATCCCTTGAAGCAACGAGCATGGGCGACTGACCATACCGGTCCTGGTGATAGCGATCGGCGCCCGCCTCGGCGAGCAGCCGCGCAATCTCCAAGCGGCTCTCTTCATCACGATCGAAGTAGGCGCGCCGTGCCGCCTCCCAGAGCGGACTATCCCCGTCATTGTCCAGCGCATTCACGTCAGCGCCAGAGTCGATCAGGAACCGCACAGCCTCGACGTGCCCGCCCAGGACGGCCGCATGAAGCGGCGACAAACCAGCGTCGTCTGACAGGACAAGAAGCTCCGGGCGAGCCTGGGCCATTGCAAGCGCCGTCTCCACCCTGCCGTCGTGAGCCGCATACCAGAACTCCGATCGACCCAGCGCGTCGACACCAGCCCGCTCTTCCGGCCAACTGGCAAGGGTTGCAAAGCCTTCTCGCCAGGCCAAGTGATTGAGCTCAATTTCATCGATCAGGAAATCATCCGGAAATTGCCGGAACCCTGGCTCCATTCTTAGTAACTCAACAGCCTGCTTCGCGCCAGCCAGAGAATCGAAAATGCCGACCTGCTTGGCGTCATCGGTGCCGTCGTCGCACTCGCGAATGTGATGAACCTGCATATTTTCACTTTTCCAGCCTCTGAACTTTATGCGAGCGTGGCCGCAAACGAACTTAATAGTTTTCATCAAGGCTGAACAAAACAGCGAAATAATACGTCCGGACGAATCATTCTTGTCAAGACGAACTTCGTTGCTCGCCCGAATCCGCTCTGGTAGTCCGGGACGGTACACTTGTGCGTCAGGGGAACCAGGGGAACAACAGATGATCAAGACCATTCTCGCCGCGTCATGGGCGATCGGCAGCCTTGTGCTGACCGCACCAGCATCGGCATTCACAGGGCAGCCATCCACCAAGCCCCTCATCACCGACTCGGTCTACACCAAGCCCTACCGGCTCGTCGACGTCGGCGGGGGCCGGCGCATCAACCTCTATTGCCGCGGCACTGGGTCACCTGCCGTCATCTTTTCCGCCGGCGGCTACGACTCGAGCATCGCGTGGGCGCTGGTGCAGCCGGCGATCAGCAAGACGAACACAACCTGCTCGTACGACCGTGCCGGGATGGGCTTCAGCGACGCCGCCACCCGGCCGGGCACATCGGCCAATGATGTGGATGACATCCACAAGGCGCTGCAGGCCTCCCATATCAAGCCGCCCTATCTACTGGTGGGCCACTCGATGGGGGGTATGGCGGTTCGCGTCTTCGCCGATCGATATCGTGACGAGGTGGTCGGCATGGTCATCGTCGACGGCGCTCATGAAGATCAATCAACGCGGCTAAAGACGATTGCGACGCCCGAGGCCCTGGCGCATTGGGATGACGAGGGAACCGACACGTCCTGCATGGATGCCCTCAAAGACGGTGAAATTCCGAAGGAATCGCCCCTCTATAAAAAGTGCGTCGGCGAGCCCGATCCCCGCTTCAGCAAGGCGATCAACGACGTGATGCTGGAATACTCCGCCAAGGCGAAATACCAGGTAGCCACCACCTCGGAAATGCATAACTTCTGGGGCGGTGCAAGCGCCGACGAGACCCGCGCCACCCGTCGGGATTTCGGCGACATGCCCATCATCGTGCTTACCCATGCCCCGCATGCGCCCGCCAAGGGAATAACCCAACAGTTACAGGACCAACGCACCGTGATGTGGGAACAGTTTCAAAACGAAGTCGCCGCCATGTCGACCCACGGCGTGAACGAGATCGTGCCGCGATCGACCCATCTCATCAACTACGACCGGCCCGAGATCGTCATTGATGCAATCCACCAGGCGTTGGCTATCGCGGCCGAGCAGAGGGCTCAGCGGGTGGCGACAAAGCATGCCGCTCACCCGTCCGAGGCCCTGCCCTGACAAGCCCGGCAAGCCCATTCCGGATGCGATTGCCGTTTTTACATATCGCCGAACACAAATTCGACCTTCTTCCCCAACGGTTTCCCCCGTAACTTTCAGGGATGGGAACCCGTCGGATACCGAAAGTCGTCCTCTACGAAGGCATGTACATCGTCGTCGACTCCTTTCCGTTCAACCGCGGGAAGTGGTCTGCCATTTCGAAGGTCTCCACGTCCCGTATGACTTTGCCCCTTCGCGAGCTGACGAGCCGCACCAACGGCCACCCGAGCGCTTCGGAAGCAGAGGCAACCGCCCTGGAGCTGGCAAAGTCAGCCATTCGCGTCTACCTGGATGTACGCCTGCACATGGAGTGACGCGCGAGGGCGTGAGTCTCCTCTCCACTTGTCCCAACTACCCCACGATTCATCCCCGAATCGGCGTTTCCCGCCCCTTTGCGGAAGACAGCAGCGCCAGACCCCCGCAGCATGGTCGGCATCTCACGGAGAACACCCATGGATCGTCGCACCCTGCTCAAAACCGCCCTTGCCCTGCCCCTCTTGCCGCTCGCCGCCAAAGTGGACGCATTCGTCACCGGCGGCGGCCGCTGGCTGAAACGCGGCGCTGCCGGCTGGCCCACCGATGCCGACTGGGAGTCCTTGAACCGCCAGGTCGGTGGCCGCCTGTCGATCCCGAAGAACCCGTTGCTGGATCCGGCCACCCGGGAAGAAGCGCTGGCCCACATCGGCAACCAGTTCTACGTGGGCGACCAGCCTGGTCTTACCCAGACCGGCGCCTACTACCAGGCATGGACGTCCACCCCCAGCGCGCGGGTGCTCGCGGCCGAGAGCGCCCAAGATATCGCCACCGCGGTGACGTGGGCACGCCGGCACCGGGTACGGCTGGTGATCCGCGGGGGCGGCCACAGCTACCTGGGTGCTTCCAACGCCGCGGACTCGCTGCTGCTGTGGACCCGACGCATGAATTCGGTCGAGCTGGTCGACGCGTTTGTCCCCAAGGGCGCCGCGCCAGGCACAAGTGCGCTGCCAGCCGTACATGTCGGTGCCGGCGCCATGTGGATCGATGCCTACCATGCCGTGACGACCGTTGGCGGCCGTTACGTGCAGGGCGGAGGCTGCACGACAGTGGGGTGTGCGGGGTTCACCAACGGTGGCGGATTTGGCAGCCTGTCGAAGGCCTTTGGTACGGGTGCGTCGAACCTGCTGGAAGCCGAGGTGGTCACGGCCGAAGGAAAGATACGGGTGGTCAACGCCTTCCAGGATCCCGAGCTGTTTTGGGCCCTGAAGGGTGGCGGTGGCGGGAGCTTCGGTGTCATCACGCGGCTGACCTTCCGCACCCACGACCTGCCCGCGTCCATCGGTGCCGCGAGAGGTCGCCTTGAGGCGAACAGCGACAACGCCTACTCCGCACTCGTCGCCCAGATATTGCGCCACTTCCGCGACAACCTATGCAACCCGCACTGGGGCGAGATCATGGAATTCCATGGCGACCGCCACATCGACATTTCGATGGTGTTCCAGGGCCTTGGCGAAGATGAGGCAAAGGCAGCGTGGCAGCCCTTCCTGGATTGGGTGACCGCGCGGCCGGAGTACACGTGGGTGAAGCCGTTCTGGGTGAAAGGCCTCCCGGCACGCTACACCTGGGATCTGGGCTTCTACCAAAAGCACGGCCTGGACTTCGCCGTTCCGGATGACCGCCCGGGAGCGCCGGCTTATCACATGATGTGGGCGGGTGATAAAGAACAGGTGGGCACGTACATCCATGCCTACACCTCGGCGTGGCTGCCCTCGCGACTGCTGCAGGACGCGAACATGCAAACCCTGGCCACTGCCGTCATCGAGGCGGCGCGCGAACAGGGCTTCGCCCTCCATTTCAACAAAGGCTTGTTCGGCGCGTCCCCGGAGACGCTTTCCCGGGCACGCGATACCGCCATGAATCCCGAGGTGCTCGATGCCTTCGCCCTGGCCATTATCGCCACCGGCGGACCATCGGTCTTTGAAGGTCTGCCCGGTGCCCATCGGGATGAGGTCAAGGCCCGGGAGGGCGATGGTGCCGTGCGGAAGTCGTATGCCCGGCTGATCGAAGTCGCTCCCGGGGCAGGAGCCTATTTCTCGGAGAGCGACTTCTTCCAGAAGGATTACAAGAAGGCCTACTGGGGTACAAATGTTGGCCGCCTGGCTGCAGCCAAGCGCGAGTACGACCCCGATGACATTTTCACGGTGCGAAACGGCATCGCTTGAGCGAATGGCGGGGCGTTCAGTCGTTGAAGAAAGCTGCTGGACTCACTGAGAAACGTCTTGAGAGTCCAGCGATATGAGAGACCGTGAGCGATCTCTTGCCGGCCAGTATCTCCGAGACAACGCTCTGTTTCCCGATCTCGGGGAGCTGGTTCTGCTTGAGCCCATGCTGGTCCATGAGAAAGCGAAGCATCTGGTTTGCCGGTATATGGGGCCGTTCATCAGCCATCCGTCGAACGGGTAAGGCTCTCCCATTTGTCGATATCCGCAGCCAGGGCGATGAGCTTGTCGCGCACGAGGGAAATCGCATCGCTACCGAGCAAGAGGTGCGCTGGCGGGTCCTCCAGGCTGACCAGCGTCAGGATCGCCTTGGCTGCCTTTGCCGGGTCCCCGAGCTGCTTACCGCTCCTCTCATATCGGGCCTGGCGGATCGGATCAAACATTGCGTCATAGTCGGCAATGCTCCTGGGAGAGCGCTGCATCGATCGCCCCGCCCAGTCCGTTCTAAATCCACCTGGAGCGACCGCGGTGACGTACACGCCGAACGGCCTTAATTCCTTGCCGAGTACTTCGCTGATACCTTCGAGCGCGAACTTGCTGCCGCAGTAGTACGCGATGCCAGGCATGGTGATGAAGCCGCCCATCGAGGTGATGTTGACGATGTGTCCGCGGCGACGCTCGCGAAAGCGCGGTACGAACGCCTGGGTGACCGCCACGGCGCCGAACACGTTCACTTCGAACTGGCGACGCATCTCGTTGAGCGGCGACTCCTCGAAGATGCCCTCGTGGCCGTAACCGGCGTTGTTCACGAGTACGTCGACAGGGCCGAAACGCGATTCGGCATCGGCGACGGCGCCTGGGATCGCATCAATATCGGTGACATCCAGCAGGACGGCGTGTGCGTGTTCATCATGCAAAGCTTCGAACGTGCGGCGCGCCTCATCGGTGCGAACGGTGCCGATCACCCGATGGCCGACGGCCAAGGCTTCGCGGGAAAGCGCCAGGCCGAAGCCACTGCTGACACCGGTGATGAAAAAGGTCTTGCTGGGCATGGATGGACTCCTGGTCAGAAACACAAGGCCATCGTAGATGCCGGGTGCCTCATTTCCCATAGTCCAGCATATGGCATCATTGCCTGATCCTATGAGATCCACTTGCGACGAGGCGACAGAAGTCGGAGAGTGAAAACATGGACACGCCCTCTCGCCACCGCATGATCGCCCTGCTCCGCGAGCTCGCATCCGAGGAGGGATACACGCTAACACCCCTGCCGGATGTGCGCCTTCTCCGCGTTGATCGACCCTTAAGCCGCACTCCCGTGCTCTATGAGCCGGGCATCGTCATCGTCGTGCAGGGGCGCAAGCGTGGCTTCCTGGGCGACGAGGTATTTGTCTACGACAACCAGCACTACCTCGTGGTGTCCGTGCCCGTGCCTTTCACGATGGAAACCGATGCCTCGGCGGACGAACCGTTGCTGGCGATCTACTTTCGCCTGGACCACCCGATGGCCGCGGAGCTCTGCATCCAGATCGATGAGCGGCGCGGGGCATCGCCGGCAACTCCGCGCGGGCTTTATTCCTCACCCATGGAAGACGCGCTGGCAGCGTCGGTCCTGCGCCTTCTCGAAGCGCTGGCGAACCCGCCGGAAGGCGAGGTGCTCGGCCCCGCGCTCGTGCGCGAACTCTACTACCGGATCCTTTCCGGCGCCCAGGGCGGGTCGTTGCGTGCGGCGCTGGCGCAGCATGGCAAATTCAGCATGGTGGCGCGCGCGATCCGCATGATCCATAGCCGTTATCGCGAGTCGCTCAGCATCGACGAGCTTGCCAGCGAAGCCGCGATGAGCGCCCCCACCTTCCACGCACACTTCCGCGCCATGACGGGTACATCGCCGATGCGCTACGTGCAATCCACGCGCCTGCATCAGGCGCGCCTGCTCATGCTTCGCCAGCACGCCACCGCGGCAGCGGCTGCCACCGCCGTGGGTTACGAAAGCGCTTCGCAATTCAGCCGCGAATTCAGGCGATTGTTCGGAAGACCGCCAGTTGAAGAAGTGAAGCGGATAAAGCAGAACTTTGCCATGCCGGAGGCGCTGACGCCGTCTGCGTTCGTTTCGTCGCACTGACGCGTCACGGCGCCAATGCGACGAAGACGGTTGACCACCTCAGGCCGAACCACGCTCGTAGGCATCAAAGGTCGGGCGCTTGAAGGTCAAGCGCAACGCTGCCAGGAGGAAGTACAGCCCACCGAATGCCGCGTAAGGGGCCAGCTGGGCAATGGTTGGCGTCTTCCCGAATGCCTGGAGGGTCATGATCACGCCGGCCAGCGCCGACTGCGCGCCGCTGATCATCATGAAAACCTGGCCGCCCATCTTCCTGCGGCGAATGCCGACGTAGAGCTGGAGCAGCCCCGACAGGAGGGCCCAGGCCGCAAAGACAAATATTCCGCCTGCGTTCCCGCCGACGCCAAGGGCAATGGCGAGCGCGGCCGTGGTGGCGATGCTGATCACAGCGTTGAGGCGCTGTCCCGGGTTGGTACTCAAGCCACCGGAACGCCTTGCATCCAGGACGTTGGCGAGGGCATCCCAGGCTGGGTACAGGAGCAACAGCACGTCCGCGACGAGGGCGGGCACGCCGAGGTTCGAAACCAAGAGCACGAGTGCCACCCATGTGAAGGCGACGGCGGAGCGCAGGAAGTAGAACTGACGGAGGGTGTTCATGGGGGATGTCCTGGGAAAGTCCTGTCAGCCTACTAGTAGGTAGGCCCAAGAGTCAACTGACATCTAATTCCTTTATGAATAAGCCACATAGCTTTGCCTAGCTACCTACCTAATGGTAGAATACCTCCATGACCACCCATCAAAAGCTGATCGACTCGGCCCGCTACCTGATCCAGACACGCGGCTACAACGGCTTCAGCTATGCCGATGTCGCCGAAAAGGTCCAGGTACGCAAGGCAAGCATCCATCACCACTTCCCCACCAAGGCCGACCTGGCACTGGCGGTCGTCGAAGAATCGCGGGCCGGCATCGCCCATCAGATAGCCTTAATCGCCGACGGCGAGTTCGACCCGGTGGAAAAGCTGCAGTTTTATATCGAGTACTGGGAACGATGCATCACTGACGATACGGCGCCGTTCTGTGTCGCCGGCATGCTGGCCGCGGAATTGCCGTCGTTGCCCGCGGATCTCGCCGAAGGCGTCCGCATGCATTTTCGCGACTTGTCCCGATGGCTCGAGACGATCCTCAGCAAGGGCGCACAACAGGGCGTGTTCCGCTTTCAGGGCGCAGCCAGTGCGGAGACGGAGGCGTTCATCTCGCTTGTTTACGGCGCGATGCTTACCGCACGGGCTTATGGCGATCCGTCCAAGTTTGCCGAGGTTTCCCGGAGCGGCCTGCGTCGCCTTGTCAGCGCAACCGCAGTAGCGTCATCGCAGGGTTAACTCGCCTGGAAGAAGGCAGCCGGCCTGAGGCCGGCTGCGACATAACAACCACATTGATATCAAGCCAGGATGCGAACCTTGGCTTCGCGCTCGAAGAACCGGCCCTTGGCCCCCTCGATAAAATCATCGACCGCCTTGGCCGCAACAACCCCTTCATCCGCCTTCAGGCCCGCGGCATCAAACAAGGAGCGGCCGCCGTCGTCCAGGGCCATCGCCTTCAGATGGCCGAACGCGTCCTGGACAAACTGGATGGCTGCCGACTCGCCGCTCAGCTGCGCAGCACCCTCGGCCGACAAGACGATCGCCACGGCGTCGAAATTGATTGAAGGCGTACCGGCAAGCTGGCCATCGGCGGCAAGCTTGGCCCCGTCCGACAACGTTGCACCTCCAACTTTCGGGGCAACAATCTTTACCGTCGCACCGGCAGATCTGGCGGCCTTCGCAATCCGATGAATTGCCTTGGCGTCGGAGCCATCGTTGATAAGGATGCCGACGGCCCTGCCCTCCAGCGTCGCTTTCATCTTGCCGATAATTTGGAGGGCGGGTGAAACCTTCATCTTGACCAGCGGCGCACTTGCAGGCGGGGCTTCGGGCATCTTTTCAAGCCCTAAGCCGTCGGCAACGCGGTTGGCGAGGCCCTCGTCGATGTGGCGCAGATGCCCCACCATGAGTTCGCGTATGGCTAGCGTGTCGACCTTGGAGAGCTCAAACACCAGGGCGGAAGCCATGTGCGCCTGCTCAAACGCCGTCTGGCTGGAATAGAACAAGCGCGCCTGGCTGTAGTGGTCGGCAAAGGTTTCTGCACGAATGCGGCCACGGACTCCTGTTTCCTCGGCGGCGAACGAGTGGAATCCCGCCCGTGCATCTTCGCGTGGCGAATCGCCCTGGAGGGAACTCGGTTCGTAGGCCACCCGCCCCTTGGGTACCTGATGCTGCATGTGACCATCACGCTGCTGGTTGGCAAACGGACATTTGGGAGCGTTGATGGGCAGCTGATGGAAGTTCGGCGAACCAAGACGGGAAAGCTGGGTGTCGAGGTACGAAAACAGACGGCCTTGCAGGAGAGGGTCGTTGCTGAAATCAATGCCTGGCACCAGATGCGACGGGCAAAAGGCGACCTGTTCGGTCTCCGCAAAGAAATTGTCCGGCCAACGGTCCAGCACCATCCGGCCAATGATCTTGAGCGGAATCAGCTCTTCAGGAATGAGCTTGGTGGCATCCAGGTGATCGAACGGGAAACTGTCGGCCTGTTCTTCGGTAAAGAGCTGCACGCCCAATTCCCACTCCGGGAAATTTCCGGCCGTGATGGCTTCGAACAGGTCACGGCGATGGAAGTCGGGGTCCGCTCCGGCGAGCTTCACGGCCTCGTCCCATACGGTCGACTGCAGGCCCAGTTTTGGCCGCCAGTGGAACTTCACGAAGGTGCTCTTGCCCTTGGCGTTCACCAGCCGAAACGAGTGGATGCCAAACCCTTCAATCATGCGAAGGGAGCGCGGGATGGTCCGATCGGACATGGCCCACATCACCATGTGCATCGACTCTGGCGTCAGGGAAATAAAGTCCCAAAAGGTGTCATGGGCGCTGGCCGCCTGGGGAAAGCCGCGGTCTGGCTCCATTTTCACCGCGTGGATAAGATCCGGAAACTTGATGGCGTCCTGGATGAAGAACACCGGGATGTTGTTGCCCACCAGGTCCCAATTTCCTTCTTTGGTGTAGAGCTTCACCGCAAAACCCCGCACATCGCGCGGCGTGTCCACCGATCCCGAGCCGCCGGCAACGGTCGAGAAGCGGGTGAACAACGGGGTCCGCACACCCACTTCAGTCAGGACCTTGGCGGTGGTGTAGGAGTTCAAGGATGACGTCAGCTCAAAATACCCATGAGCCGCCGAGCCACGTGCATGGACGATGCGCTCGGGAATGCGCTCGTGGTCAAAGTGCGTGATCTTTTCCCGCAGGATGAAGTCTTCGAGCAGCACCGGACCGCGCACGGCAGCCTTGAGGGAATTCTGGTTGTCCGACAGGGGCAGGCCCTGGTTGGTGGTCAGCGTTGGGTGGCCATTTCCTGCCTGCTGGTGAAGTTCATCTCCATTCCCCCGCGGGTCCTTCATTGAACCAGTAGTAGCCGTGACAGCTTTTACCTTCTTGCCGCTCGCGGGCGCGGACGTTGTTTTCTTGACCATGGCAACCTCGGCTAGACAAGTCCCCAACCTGCGCTGGCCGACGTCAACATGCGGTGCAGTGAGGGCGACGGGCGACGTGACGCCTCCGGATGAGCCCGCAGATGTGTAGGCGGGAAAAGGTCGAGATTCACCACCACTCAACGAGAGCACCGGCCCAATAAGGAACACTCAAAAGGCGCCATCATGCTCCAGCTCAATCCGCCCCTGCCCATGAACACCCCCAAGGGCGAAGGTTTTGCCCAATTCCTTATCGACTACGGCCCCGAATCGGATCTGTACTGGACTGTCTTCATCACCGAGACCGGCGAAATCTGGACGTTCTCGAACAAGGAAGTCCGAGCTTCAAAAAACATCACCCTGGGCAGAAAGAATCCTGGCGAGCCGCCGTCCGTGCGTCAGACCGATGGCAACGCCGCGGACGCCGAGGTCTCTGTTCTGCGTCCTGCGCGGTGAAGGCAGCGATCCGTCGAAGTTAGGCTACTTCGCACCCAGTTTGATCACTTCATCGCCGAAGTTTTCGTAGCCCCATGGCCAGGGATTGACCTCCGTAGCAGGTGACGCTATCTGGCGCACGGCGACGATTCGGGTAGCTGGCACCACCACAATGTATTGGCCGAGATAGCCCTCAGCCTCGTAGGCAACCACGGGGCCGGAGTCGACCTTCACCAGGTCGGAGGCAGCAAGTTTGTGATCGGACAGCGCAGTCTGCACGGCCCTCAACTGGCTGCCGGCTGCATTCACGAATGCTTTGACGAAGTCGGCATTGGATGCGAAATACTTACCCTGCAAGGGTGCCAGCAGTGCAACCAAGCTGGCATCCATGCCGTGTGACGTAAGCACACTGGTGAGATCCTCGCGCACCGTGGTGTGGCTGTAGCTCGGAACGCGCCACCACAGCAAGCCGTACTTCGGCGACAAAGGGCTGCCCTGCGCCGTCATTTCCTTCATGAAAGAGGCGCTGATGAGTTGGCGCCCCTGCCAACGCCCGTCATCAAGGACAAGCTGGCCAATACGAGCCGCATCCGCCGCATCCGTCACCCAGCCGGACATGGCCTGGGGGTGACCCGCCTTGTCATACTCTCCCCAGCTTGAATTCGTCATACCCATCGGCTTGAACAAGCGTTCCTCCAGGAACTTGTCCATCGGCTTGCCGGACGCTTTTTCGATGACGCCCGAGAGTAGGTTCATCGCCTTGTTGTTATAGGAAAACTTCGTGCCCGGCGGATCGCTCAGCTCTGCCGCCAGTGCCAACTGGACAAAGTCGGGTGCCGGATAGATCTCGGCGGGCGCGTATGGCACGTTTTGCAAGCCGGACGTGTGGTTCAACAGCATGCGCACGGTGATCGCCGCCTTCTGCCCCTGCCGCCATTCCGGATAGAAATCACTGACCGGCTGGTCAAGCGATTTGATTTTGCCGTCGGTCACGAGCAAACCGACGCCCAAAGCCACCACGGATTTGGTCGCCGACATCATGTCGATGCCACGCGTCTTGAGTGACGGGTCCCGATACTGCGCCAGCACCTTGCCATCGCGCATGACCAGCACGCTGCTGCTGTGTTGCGCAATAGCCTCCTTCATCAGGCTCTGGACCGCGGGGGAAGATGAATCGGCCGCCCACACAGAGCCTGCCTGGGAGAGCGCTAACAGAACGGAGAGTGCCAGACGGCGCATGGGTGTCCTGAGGATTGATCGTGCGCCGATGATAAAAAGGGCGGCGCGCATCGCACCAGATGACCAACGACCTACGGTGCAGGACCATGACGGTCAGAGTTGCCGGGCGATGTCCAAGGCTTGTTCGTAGTGATCGGCGAAATAGAGTTCACCTTCGCGAGGGTGCACGGCCATTTGCCTGATCACGCGCTGCGGCTGCGATTGTAGCCCCGAGATGATCAGCACGATGCCAAGGCGACGGCAGCGCGCC
>Ga0207694_10001137_pt1 | contig 23043 bp, 20 predicted proteins | sample KBSC34metaG_FD_184353 | JGI IMG/M metagenome (GOLD analysis project Ga0207694, IMG submission 184353) | Corn rhizosphere microbial communities from Kellogg Biological Station, Michigan, USA - KBS C3-4 metaG (SPAdes) (version 2) | ecosystem: Host-associated > Plants > Roots > Rhizosphere > Soil... | reverse complement strand
CCCAGTCAGCGTGCGATAGCGCTTTGCAACCGAACCCGGATCGGAAGATGACAGATATTCGTCCAACGGCGGAAACACCGAACGCAATGCAAGGAAGTACGCCTTGGCCTCTTCGAAGCGCTTCTCTAGATCTTCGTCGCTGGGCCGGTTGAACCGGAGCCTGTCGTTGCTCAGTCCTGACGTGAACTTGAAGAGAATCTTGAGGCAATCATATAAGTTTCCTATTGTCGTCAAAGCTTGGCGATTTGTGCGAGGCAGGCTTTGCGAGGCGATCATCGCGATCTTGGGGTCCGCGAAATCTGAACCTTCCTCCTCGAGAAGACGGCGCACCGTAATCGCCATTACGTCGTCTTCGTCCAGAGCAATGATGTCGCTCTTCTTTACGGCAATGGCTGTTTTATTAAGGGTCGTGAACAATCGACGCGTGCGCCTCATGCCGAGCTTCGTTCGCGAATGCGCTACAAAGATGACGGGAACAGCATCCGCATCGATGTCAACTTTGTCGTGCAGAGCACGTTTAATGCCCGCGAGCCGGTGTTGTCCATCAACGGCAAAAATCCTCTCCTTGCCAGTCAAACGCAAGAATCCCACGATCTCGACAGCGCCGTGCTTGCTGATCTCCTTGACCAATGTCGGATCGGCTGTGGAACGAACCTTCCCGATCTCTACCCATTGAGGCTCGCCACCGTAGACCGCAAGCACAAGGGAGTTAAAAAAGCGATCACTAGTGTGCTCGAGGTATCCGCGAATCTTTCGCGCCCGAGAGCCATCCAGTTGCCGCTGAATCCAATCGGACAATGCTCTATTTGTGTGAATTTCGGTCGCGTAATGAACGCGCGCACCAAGCTCTGAAGGATGCATCAGCGAGGAATAGAAAACCCAGTCGCCGAACTGCCCTCGCAGGGCGGGCAACATAAGGCTCTTAGCAGTAGCGGTGCTCATCGGAACGCGGCCTGAAGGGGACGAGAGATTTTCGCATCTACGATTCGTCGATTTATCGGCGGGAGAGTCGCTGCAATGAGTTTGTCTTCGAGCGGGGAGATTCTCGCCTTGTTGGATACCTCAGCATAATAGAACGTCAGATCGCCGCTCCAGTTTCGCAGCATGTAGCCAACTGCGGGGCGTGGCTTGGACGAGACGGCTTCGTTCAAATAGTCTCCAAAGCGTTGACGCAGTGTTGCCTTCGATGTGCCTGCACCCGTCATGCCTATATATAGGATGTAACCATGAACGGGAAACGACGGGTGTTCCAACTCCAGCGTAAACACATACAAGCCGGGAGCATCAGGCAACGCGGAGCGATTTGCGTTGTCAAACTTGACCCTCTTCCACACTAGTTTTGGCGTGCCGGCGCGAAACTTGCGCCAAGCTTTGGTATCCAGATAGATATCCGTCATCTCGCCTTTGAGTTTCTTTGCATGTGCCACGAGATCAAACATCTTGGCCATATCGCCGCCTGTCGATAACTTCCCCATCTGCTTTTGTCATGGCGTCTCGGTATCTGCAACCGGTTGTGGTGGGCACAAAACTCAACTCGCACGAGGCACATGAGTTGCGCCGGCAAGCGGGCTTGGAACATAGTAGCGGAGTGGAATCATCGATGATCGATCGTATATTACGCGGACTCGATGCGGTTTTGAGCTTTCGCAGCTCTGCGGCGCTCGTCTGCCCGCTGCGTCGAGTTCCGTGGAATCCAAACAAAAAAGGGGACCTGGAATGCCGCGTCCCACAGACATCGAGATACTTAGGACAGGCCTAACATGCTCTCGAGGCTCTTAAATATGTCTTCTTTTGACGCAGTGGTTTCATCGCTTATCAGTTGCGCCAACGCAACCTCGTTTCGTCGCATCAGAGCAGCGTGAACATCGTCCGGATTCAGAGGCTGCGGTCGCTTTCCGAGTCCCACGGCGCTCCCGATGTCTTCCCACGGACTGGAGGAAAGCTTCCTCGAAGGTAGCCCTACCATACGGGTTAGCTTGGCGAGTGCCGGCAGATCATTGAGCTCCACTGCGCGAAGGAGTCGAACGCCTATTCGCTTATTTCTAAATGTTAGAAATAGGAAGTCGCCAGCCGCGCCCCCAAGCGCATCAACATCTGGCTTAAGAGAACCGATGTTGGGTCCGGTCGCTGACCCCAGCGGCCAGCTAACTACTATTGCGTCACGCAGCGACTGAAAGACGCGCCGTTCCCCGGGCTGGCAACCCACCACCACAGCAACGGCGGGGTTGAGCAAACGACCACTTCCGCGTAGCGTTTCGGCTGTTACTTCAACACGCAACGTCCAGAAACCGTCGATTTTGTAGAGAGCCGGGCAGACATTTGGATCCGCAGATACCCGAGGAATCTCATCATCCCTCCGAAGGCGAATACGTCCGTCGCGAGTCTTTGCGAACATTGGAGCAGATAGATACTGGGATACCGAACCTGGTTTCACGCCATACCGCTCGGCAAGTGTCGCAATCAGATGTTGTGGCGTTGCCTCGCCACCCTGGCGTTCTATCTCCTCGACTATTTCCTCCGCGATACCAGAGTATTCCTCATACCCCGGCCACTCTTGTAGTGCAAAGTGGCCCTGTCGGGAGATCCTCTTGAATCGTCCATCTGAAATGAGACGCTGACGCAAGCTTCGCTCGCTGTCGCATCCAGTCAACTCAGTCAGCTCCGCAGCCGTCATCGGCGCACCATGGTAACGCAGGATCTGCTCGGCACGGCTCGGAATGGTTTTAACAATGGGCAACCATCCAGCGTCCTTTTTTATGAAAGCATCTAGACTGAGAATCCAGCGCTCATGGTACTCCTGGCGTATACCAATTTCCGCTAACACCTCAGCTGCTGTCGTCGCGGACAACCATCCCCGCTGATCCAGGCGCGCATTCAAACTAGTCGTCGATTTTGCGCTCAAGTTCTGCGGGCTCATCATCCACTCGGCGACTGTTGTGTAGGGACCAGCAGCCCAGAGTCCGAATTCGACAATTAGATCCCAATCGCTTACAGACAATCCCGTGGTCGACATGCGCGATGTGCGGTAGTCAGCAAGACTGCCAACTGGAACTGCGAAACCGAGATCTTTTCGAAGCGAGTCGGCAAACGCACGAATAGGCGCTCCCTCAGGGGAATTGACGAATGCCTTGAGTCGTTTTAGCAGCTTTGCCTCTATTTGCCGAAGACGCTCGCGCGTCAACCTAAACTGTCGCGCTAGATCTTCAAGAGTGCGCTTTCTTGCAAAGACACGGTCGCGAAGAACTGCGTGATCACGCGGGGTAAACTTTGCGAGATACTCAAGTATTCTCATCTCCGGTGGCTGGTTTGGCTCTAGGCTCGAATCTAAACTTGCAACAAATTCAGGGGTGAATAGTCGATTCACTGGCGGTACCGGTACCGGAGGAGTCATTTCGGTCTCCACCTCCTGCGACGATGTCGCTATCGTTGCTTGGTAGTCGTCACTAGTCATGCCAAGAGAGAGTCCTCGACGAGACAACGCGTTCGATATTTCCCACAGAGACTTCTTTCCAAGATTCCCTATTGCGAATATGTCTGACGGGGTAAGTTGAACGAGCTGCGCTACAGTTTTCACCCCCTTCGCCTTCAGGCTATTTGAGGAGCGCCTCGTGAGATCAAGTACATCGAGAGATTCGATAGCCCGCCTAGATTCTCGCGTAATATCATGCGTATTGTCCTCCAACATATCCAAGCGTAGCCCGTTTTTTCTTAAGACTCTCTTTGTCTCGGACAGAGACTTCTCACCGAAATTCGGCAATCTCATCAAGTCGCTTTCCGTCAGGGCAGCAAGCTGATGGATGTACTTGATTCCCCCTTCCTGAAGACAGTTGGTTACGCGAACCGGAAAATCGAGCACGGTTACCAATTGCGACATGATTTCGTGCACGTCCATTCACGCGCCCCTTCGCGTATTCCCGGTCACAATTCAGCAAATTCTCAGCGCTTAGGTCGCTAAGTATCCGTAATTTACCCAGCAAGGAATCTCGTCTTCTGGGACAAAGCTTGGAAATGTCATAATGTCTTAGCGTGCGACCTCTAGCCGAACACTAACTAATGAGCTTCGACAACTCGAATGCTTCGGATTCGCCACCGCGCTGTCGGCGCTCACTGTTGACCAATAAGACCGTTGTCTCCAGCACGTCAATTGCTCCACGTAGCTCTTCTTGGAGTAGCTCCAAACCACCATTGGCGAATTCTTCGAAAGCCTGCGCACGGGCGTTGACCGCATCGTCTGAATCCGCGAGAACGTCGGGACGCTGATCCGCGTGCAATGCCAAGAGGTTCATCATTGTGTCGTACCCTTGGCGGTCAAAGACACTCTGACGAATCGGCTCTGCGAGGGGATCAGCCAAAGGGATTCGCCGATTGCGCTTGAGGCCAAGCGCGGCCGCGAAAACGAGCACATCTGCGATCAACCCAAATGGCCCTGTCGAGTCGTCGACGGTTTGAAGTCGCCTGATAATGGCGGCCTTGTCCTTGGAATAAGAGATTCGACGCTCAAGCATTTCATACCTCCGAAACAGTCGTATATTCGAAGTCGTTTGGGCTGCCCTTTATGAGTTCATACGACGCCACCCCAACCTCGATGGTCTCAGCAGAGAGATCCGACTTGGGTGAGTAATATTGCAAGATGTATGCCTTCCCGATTCGGCCACTAAGTGATTGCTCGACTTCACCTCGCCATTGGGTGTTCGTTACCATCAGGATCACTTGGTCAGCGAGTCTCGTGATGTGGTCGGCAACCTGGCGGCGGTAAGTTGGTCCCAGGCTGCCAAACGGTGAATCCATGACGACCGGGTACTGGCTGCTATCTGGTCCAGGCAAACGCTCCTTGCGCGCTTGATACTCTCTGGCGAGCTCAATCACTGCTCCGATGAAGCACAGGCTGAGAATCTGACTCTCGCCTTGAGAAGCTGCGACAGGGAGTGGCATGCCACCGGCCGATTCGCGTAGACATAGTGAGTACTCCTCCGTAATCTCGGGAACGTAAGGCGTATATGAGATCTTGTCAAAGAGCGTCCGGAGCTTTTTCGTTAGGTCGACTCGGAACTTTGCTTCAAACCTGCTCTTAGACTTTTCGATACGTTCTATGACGTCACGAGCTGCGTCGAGCCTTCTTTTCGCAAGCTGTTGCTTTGCTTCAGTGGCTTGGTGTTTTTCAAGCGCAGCCTCAATCTCGCGGAGTCGTTCCTGATGCCCCTTCATTACCTCTCTACAAGACCCCTGCTCAATCAGATCGCCTTCGATCGCTTTTAGGATTTGACGGCGACGTTCTTCAAGCGGACCGACTTCTTCTTCACCGCTGTGCCGAAGTTGCTCGCTGATACGTTCGAGGTTCTCCTCAATACGCGACAATTCTTGGCGATCAGCCGTTCGGCGTTCTTCAAAGTGATCAAGCTGAACCCAGAACTGGTCCGTGTAAACCTCCAGTTGCTTCACCTCGCCGCCCATCCTTATGGCCTTTTCTTCAACGTCAGCGAGCCCAGCACGATTCTTCCAACTCTCAACAACTGCTCGAGCATCAGTCTCTCTTTCGTGGTCGAGACTGCGCCCGCAGATGCACTCGTTCTTGGATAGAAGATCCTCGACAAACTGCTTCTTAATGCCGGCCGGCAGCTCTCCGCGCTGACGCATTGCGTCGACAACCCTGCGATAAGTATCGCAGGCGTCTGGAAGAAATATGGTGTAGGCACGTGAGCTAAGTAGCGCTGACACTTCACTCCTAACTTGACTGAGAGACGCGGAGCGTGCCGCTTTGTCGTCCTGCAATCCCTCGCGGCGCTCCTGGATCTGACGAACAGCTTGCAGGTTGCGAAGTCGGTTCTGGATTTCGTCCTCCGCTTGTCGGTGCCCATCGATGTTTTTATCCAGCTCTCGAACACGCTGTTGCTTGTGCGCTACGGTATCCTCGACCTTCCTCTTCTCTTCGATTAGCAGAACCGTCTTGGCATCACCGATCCTCTGATACTCCGCCTCAAGAGTCCGCTTGGCGGCGCTCACATGGCGGATCGCTCTGTCGAGAATTTCGAGGGAGAACAACTTTCTCGTTGCGTTGGCGATGTCTGCTCGTTCTTCCTCCCTCGGTTGAACGAGGCGTTCGATACGCTCCCCGTCAAAAAAGAAATACGTGTGGAGGTCTTCAGGCAGGATTCTCCCGATCGTATCTTGAACAGAAGTCTCTGACCTCCAGCGACCATCTGGGCCCGCCCACTGCAACTCTGTGACCGGGTCCCCGAGAAGGGTCGCATCGGCTTCTGTATCGCCTCGCCGCACGCGTTGGGTTCTGCGGATTACATAGTTACAATCAAGATGTTCGAACTTGATCTCAACCCAAGCGTCCACGGTGTCGCTCTTCTTCGCCTCACGGAGCGCTGCCTTGTTAACAACCTGGTCCGCAAGAAGGAACCCGCGGCTGGTCACGCCATAAAGCGTCCAGGTGAAAGCATTTAATAGGGCGGTCTTGCCGGCACCATTAGTCCCGAAGAAAACCGTGATCGGACGTTCCCCTGGGGGGGCGAACGATAGCTCGGGAGTGGTGCCCCGGAACTGGCGGAAATTACTCAGACGGAGCGAAGCCAGTCTCATATGACCTGCTCCTTGATGATCCGGACTACGTCATCATTCAAATGCGGCTGCCTCTGATATAGTCGCTCCTGTTCGAGCTTGAGTACCTTCTCGATTATGCGGCGGATGTGATCCGGTCCACTTTTCAGTGGTTCAAAAGCGTCAATGGGGTTCGCATTGCTCGACGTTGAATCGGACATCCTCGGCTCCTAAATATCCATAAGACTAAAAGTCTTCTGTAGCGCAAAGACAACGGCTCGCGCTTCCCCAGCGTTAAGGGCAATATCGGCAAATTCCGCGAATCGGACGAGCTCTCTGCGCAGCAAGGACCTCTCCGCCTCACTCGACTGCGCCTCCTTCGGAGGTACGACTATCATGTCATAAATCTCAGCGCACATCTTTCCGTCTGAGCGACGGAGCACTCTTCCGCGCCGCTGAACAAACTGCCGAGGGTTAGTACTACTTGCCAGGATCACAGCCATTCGAACTGAGGGGATATCGACTCCCTCGTCCAGACAACGGATGGCGACGAGTCCTTGTATTCGTCCAGTTTCAAGTTCTTCCCGAAGTGTATCTCGTTCGTCGAGACTAGTTTCCGCTGTGTACTGCGCGACTCTGAGCCCGAGCTCGGAGCCGAGAATCCTTGTGACCTCGTCCACTTGCCTCCGAAACACATCATCGACGTCGCTTTCAACCTGACCGTCACCACAGTAGAAGAGCATGTGAGTCGCGTCGCGATAGGTTTTTCCAATCTCACGAAGCGCGCCCAATTTGTTCGCAGCTGTCCCGATCAACCGGGCACGCTGAAGCAGCAATGCATCTAGCGCTGCGTTGGATTGATCCGCGTCATTGATTGCGTACAATTTAGCAATCCTCGCGCTTATTTCGAGATACTCCTCGCGCTCTGAATCAGTCAGTTGAACCAGAATCGGGTAATAGCGGTATGGCGTCAGCGCGCCGATCTTGATTGCCTCCTTTATTCCCAAGCGCGGTTCGAGAATAGTTCCAAAGTACGTGAGTAGCCGTCGAGTACCCTCGTCATCAAACCATCGTTCTGGAGTCGCGGAGAGCCCGAGCCGAAGGCGTATGCCCGTTGGGAGAGCAGACGCGAGTGTCGAGGCACCCAAATTATGTACCTCGTCGACAACGAGCATGGTTTTGTGCGGGAAATATTGCAGTCTCTGCTGAAACGCGTCTGCTGCAAACGTCTTGTTCGTCGTCACTACACACAGGAACGCTTTCGGATTTCGACTTAACTCAGAAAGTTGCGTCGTCAGTTCGTCGAACCATTGCGCTCGGGCCTCAAAAGCAAGCAGGGGTGTCATACCGAACAAAGCGCATTCCTTGTTCCACTGTGTGACAAGGTGCTTGTACGGACATACAACGATCAGCGCCTGCAAGTCGATCTGGGTAGAGAGCCTTGCAGCTGCGGCCAAAGCCGTTATCGTCTTGCCAGTCCCGGTTGCCATCTGCAAAATGCCGACACCGTTGTTCTGAAACCAGCTGGAAAGCGCCGTTTCTTGATAGGGTCGGAGCTTAATAGTTGATGGGGCGCGCGGGCGATGCGTCGGATTGCGAGGCGGAAGCGTGATTGTTTCTTCGGGGTCGAATTCCGGCGGAATGTCCGTCCTATACTTAGCGAGTAGCTGCTTACTCACGCTGGTAAAATCAAGGACTGTCAGTCCTTCTGTAGTGTCACGCCAGAGACGATCGAACGCGGCTCTTTTTCTTGCGACGCGGGATTGCGGATCATGCCAAGAGCAATAGACGTCGATCGACTCAAAATTGGTGATCAGTCCACCTTCAGTCTCATTGCCGGATCCGGTGAATGCGACATGATTGCCGGTTGGATCGGAAAAGATGCCAATCTTTTCGTGATAGATACCCCTTGAAAGTCGGCCTGTCTTAGGATCTACGCGGAGTGCCAGCTTTACGTCCAGCGCACCATTCGCAATGAGCCAAGCCAGTGCTGACAGCCGATTCTTGGCGAGTTCGTGATCTGCGTCCTTCAACGCGGCACGCGCGGCCTCCTCTAATACTTCGTCTCGGCTCTTGTACCCTCTCTCTATTGCGTCAACATCGGCTTCGCTTAGTTGTGGCGAAGCGACAAGTTGAACGGTGCCACCCTTCTTGACGAGGTGAGCAAGCCCCTTCGAGGCTAAGGCTAATCCACTGCTGTTAAAGTAGCCCGCGGCACGTCGGTACAAGGAGCAGCGCTCCAAACACGGGACGTAAAAATCGCTGACAACATTTCCCTCGTCGGATCGATAGGAAATATCTAGTGAAAGTTCCGACAGGGTACCCAAGGCGATTCCCTTATCTCGTGGGTGGCTACGAAGCAACGATCGATCACATAGCTCGTGTTGGAATGATTCCAATGAAAGATCAGTTGAACATCAGCCGCTTATCGGCTGCGCCACCTGCATGCCAGTCTCCGTCGAGCCCAGTCCCTTCATCGCCGCGATTGACGCGTCCAGGTCAGTCAACGAGCCACTATAACGTAGAGAACGCTTGACTCAAACGGCCCTTTCGGTTGCCCGTAGTGTCGGCAGAGCGAGTCCCTACAACGTCACATCGCTCGATGGGCAGATCCGCACCCCGGTCGGGTCGACTTGAACAACACTTGCGAGTGGAAGTAACTTTAGCGCGTTTGTCTATCGAATGCAGTCATGCTCCCTCTCGGTAAGCTGGTCGCTGACAAACTCTACATACACGTGTCGGCGCTCGACCGACTCGGCGGCGCTGCAGCCGTGCTGCTCGCGGACGCGCAGGAAATAAGCAAGTGTTCGGTCGACCGTGACTTCAATGTGATCCGAATACGCATAGGTCGAGACGAAGTCGCATTGCTTAACTATCCCCGATTCTTTGAGGACGCATTTCCCGCTCTCCTGCAAAGTTGGCGTGTCCATGTACCCTCGAGATCAGTGGCTTTTCGCGACTACTCGCAATCGCTCAATCCCCCAATTCTCCATCGAAAGGAGCTTCTGCTCGCTTCCGATCACCCCGACAGTGGTCCGTTCGCAACGGTAACCGCGTTCGCAGAATCGATTGGGCTTTTTGACGACCCCCAGCGAATCGGATTTCTGATTCCTTGGACCGAGCTTGTCGCGCGGAAGGGATATCGCGTTGACGGACGAGATCTCCTCCCCATCGGCAACGCGGAGCCCGCTTTCCATGGGATTACCTCTGCCGCCAATGAGACGTTAGTTGAAATTCAGCGACATCTTACTGCCTTGGCGCGCACCTCACTCTCCGCTCCAGTGCAGAGCCTTTTGCACCATGAGCTTCTAAGAAGCGACACATCCTTCTTCGACTATGGTTGTGGCAAGGGAGGTGACCTCTCGACTCTCCATTCGCTCGGTATTCCGGGCGTCGGCTGGGACCCTCACTATCGCCCCAATGTTGAGCTCGCGGAGTCCGACATCGTCAATATAGGATTTGTGATAAACGTCATAGAGGATTTTGGCGAGCGAGTCGAGGCCCTGACGGGCGCGTACAAGCTTTGTCGGCAAGTGCTTGCGGTTTCGGCCATGCTGCAGAGCGCTGGTTATACAGGACGTGCCTTTCGCGATGGGGTACTGACGGGACGCAATACCTTCCAGAAGTATTACAGTCAAGCCGAGCTGCAACAGTTCATCGAGTCTGTGCTCGACGAGAGCGCTACTCCCGCTGGCCCGGGTGTGTTCTATGTCTTTAAGGACCCCGCCGTGGAACACAACTTCCATGCGAGACGCAGCGTGAGTCGGACGCGTGCCTTGCGTGCAATTCTCCTGCCGCGACTGCCGCGCCAGCCGAGACCTGTGCGCCTTGCAGGAAGTCTTCGCCAGACGGCGCATTCGCGACGCGAGGATCCTGAACGTCTTGGGTTGGCTGCGCAGCTATGGCGACAGTGTCTAGACCTTGGCCGCAAACCCGATATGGAGGAAGTAGTTGAACGCGAGCTGTTGCTAACTTTATTTGGATCTCTTGGCCGCGCGTTGGCATATTGTCTGCGCCGGAATGATGTCGCTGCTCTTGAGCGGTCGGCCGCAGCGCGGCGAGATGAGCTGCGAGTTTTTTTTGCACTCCAATTGTTCTCGCGGAGGCGACGCTTCTTGGACTTCGATCGCCGGTTGCAGCGCGACGTCAAAGTCTTCTTTGGTTCGCTGGCCAATGCGGAAGCTGAGGGCCGACAGCTCCTCTATTCGACTCGCGATGTCGATCAAATCGCAAGAGCCTGCGAGCAAGCTTCCGCACTCGGCTTAGGCTGGTTGGAGCCCGGTCACGCACTGCACCTACATTCCTCAGCAGTAGAGCGGTTGCCTGCCATACTGAGAGTCTATGTTGGCTGCGCTACGATTATGTATGGTGACATAGCACAGATGGACCTAGTCAAGCTTCATCTGCTTTCTGGAAAGGTTTCTGTAATGAGATTCGATGACTTTGTCGGAAGCCCACTGCCCGCGATGGTTGAACGGGTCAAGGTTCGATTGCGCGACCAGGAGTTCGACGTATTTCGTTATGGCGGCGATTTCCCACCACCACTGCTATATCGGAAATCACGGTTCATCAACGAGGAGTTTCCCCACTACGCAGAGCAACTCAACTTCGACGACACCCTTGAGGAGCTGGGCCTGTTTGATCTGTCCGGATTCGGCCCCGAGGCATCCGCGTTCCGGAAAGCGCTCAGCGATGCTCGATGGGTGGTAAGTGGTTACAATCTAGAGCGCAGCCGTTCCATGCCCTCTTTAGACGATCGCTGCAGCGAGCACTTCACTTATCGCCAGCTGATTGAGTGCGGTGACACATGGCAAGAGACTCATGTGGCGAACGTTCCGTCGCAACCGGAAACGTTTGCAGCGATAACGGATCTTTCACGAATGATTTTGGAGCCGGTTGTCGAGTACTTTGGTGGGATTCGACTCACTTACGGCTTCTGTTCCCGTCATTTGGCGAAGCTGATTCATGCGGGTCGAAGGGGCATTGAACCTCGCATCGATCAGCACGCCAGTCATGAGCTGAATACGAAAGGTGACCGTATCTGCATGCGGGGCGGAGCCGCTGTCGATTTTGTGGTCGACGATGAAAACATGCGCGAGGTAGCCGATTGGATTGCGACGAATCTGCCATTCGATAGGCTGTATTACTATGGCCCCTCTCGCCCGATTCATGTCAGTTATGGCTCACAGCAGTCTCGAACATATATCGACATCGAGGAGCGAGACGGAAGGCGGCTCCCTAAGCGGGCTCGAATGCCTGCATCAAAATCGCAGATTGGCTAAGCCACCTCGCGCACCTTGCCTCGCGCACGTTTGGATGCTGCGAGGCGCAACAAATCGACAATCGACGTCAAGTCGCGGGTACTCAGATAGGAAATTCCCCGGTGCAGGTGCAGTCTAAAATATTGTTGCAGCGCACTCGGCTTTGTCGGGACGCCATCATCGATTGCCCGGCAGAGGAAGATAGATCGATAAATCTCATCATGGCCACCTGAAAAAGTGCGCCAACTCATCTCCACTGAGCTGTCGGAGGGAATGTTCTCGTCCGGAGGCTTCGTCGGTTCAGCGAGTGAAAGACAGAGGGCCCAACGACACAAGACATTCCAGTGTTGAATTCCTGTCCGGCGCTTCAACGCGATTAGCTGTGTCTTCGCCTTCTCCGACAGTCTGATTGTCTCGATCATGCTGCGGCCTCGCGCGAAAAATAGCCGGGTAGAATCACGGACGAGCGGAGTTCTTCTTGGTGAACTATTTGATATTCGCGCGCGATCCACGGACGAAGTGCATCGTAGTACCGCCCCTCGATCTCCTCATCGGTCGAAAGCAAGATGACCTGATGGCTAGCGGTTGGGAAATAGTTCTGAACCAGGAACTTTCGGTGCATTCCATCTAGCCTACCCAAAGGCGTATCAATGACAGTCGGCAACGATCGACCAGAGGCTCGCGCGAGCGACCAGAGTATCGCGACGGCCAGAAGCTGGCGCTCGCCAGCTGACAGCCTCGCTGCGGGGACTTCGTCGCCGTGCCAATCGTGGATATGAAGGGAAAACGTCTCGGGCTCAAGGCGGACAGAGCGCACCAGCGATTTCTTACGAAGCAGTTGCCCGAAGGCTTCGGCGATTAGTTGCTCAAGACGCGCTAGATTGCGTTTCGCAACGGCGCCTCTAAAGATTTCAAGCGTTTCTCGCGCTTTGCGGCTATGTCGGATGACTCTTTCTGAAGTCTCGTCAGCAAGGCGCGTCGACACGTAAGCCTCATGAAGCTTCAAAAGGTTGCTCTTCCGCCCTTCAATGTCTGACCCAAGTTGCTCGCGCTCCTGGCCAAATACTTGGAGGCGAGTAGAGAGTTCGGCCACACGTCGGCGCCCTGTCTCCAGGGCCTCAACTAGGTGGGCGATCGCCGCCTCAGAGGGAACGGCGAGGCGATTGGTGTCGCACACTAAAACTTCGGATGTTATCTCGTCAGCTTCAGTGAGGGCCCTGCAAAGTGTTTTTGACAGTCCCGTCAACCGGCTTGGCGATAGAGAGGCAAAGGTGCTCGGATCAACGTTAAGGATAGGCCGACGCTCTGCCTTCGCTGCAAACTTAGAGCGCGACTGTGCAAGGTATGACTCGACAGCCTTTTTCAGCGCCACTGTGCCCTTGTGAGCAGCAATCCGTCGTGTGACCTCTAAGTCTCGCCTCTCTAGCACTTGAAGCAAGGTCCGGGCGTTCAGAGTGTCACGCTCTTCCCGCGCCAGGGTATCGGTCGCGGAAAGAAGTTGCTGAACGAGCAATAGCGGCGCATCTCCGGCGGCTAGCTCTCGTAGTTGGTCCAAGGCTATTTGCTGGCGCCTTGCTGCCTCTGCATGCCGCGCTTCGAGGAGCTCCCGCTGCGCATAGAGCTCCCCGCCTTGCGCTCGGAATTGTCGCTCGATCTCGACGAGTTCGCGCTCTGCTTGATCGAGTTCGTTGCGCGCGGCTGCTTGCTGCTGTGCGAGCACGTCCGCTCTCGACTCCAGTCGATCAATCTCCTTTTCCAGTACTTCTATTTCCACCGGCGGGCGTACATCACCCAGACCGGCGCGGCGACGGCGTTCGATTACGGCTAGGCTCCTGCTCAGTTGATCGACGAGGTCGAGTCCGAGCAACGAGTGGACCCCCACTTTTAGGAGCTCTGCCGATCGCTCAAGATCTGCGAGCGACTCGATCTTTTCGCCATCAAAGAAGAAGAGGTCTGAGATCTGCGAAGGCAGCAGTTCTTCAACAAACTCCTGCCAGCGCTCTCCGATGTTCGCGTCTACAACACCGTTGCGCTCAACTTCCACCGTCTCCTTGACCGCTGATCCAGACAAGCGCCATGTCCGGGAAACACGGTAGCTGTCCTCCTGGCCCGCTCGGCGATATCGGAAATCGAGCGCAAGACCGGCTCCTGTTGCGGGCTCAACCGCACGACTGATGCATCGCAACAAGTATTCCTGATAACCCAACCGCCCCCTGTTGGAATTCCGGCAAAGTTTTCCGAAGAGAACTAGCTGAAACGCGTCCAGCAGCGTTGTCTTACCACCCCCGTTCAGGCCGCCAAAAAGGATGACGGGGCGCCCCGGTTCTGGCGTCAGTTCCACCCGGTGCTCACCGCGATACACGCCAAAGTTGTGCAGCGTGAGGCTGTCAAAGATCACGGCGCAACCCCCTCATAGTCCGCCGCTTCATATACAGGAGGGCCGTCTGTCTCGCGGACGCCAACAGACGTTTCTCGTTTGACCGCGAACGCCAAGGCTTCCTCAGCGCTCGAAAAAGCGCCGTGCTCTAACGTCTTATCGAGGACATCGTAAAGTCCATGGCGCCGGGCGGACGTCCGATATTGATGCTCGACGTGAAGCAGCTCGCGGACCAGCTGGAAGTGCAGTTCGTCCGACTCGGACGCAGACCCTGAAATTTCTTGGAGCAGCCGTACGTCGTCCGGCTGGAATGCCTGGCTCTCGTCGAGCGGCTGTCCAGGGTACCTCTCTCCGGTCTCCTCCTCATAGATCTTCGGCAGGAGATCCTCGATCTCGTGTTTACTCTCCACCCATAGCGCACGAATCTTCTCGAGTTCCGGCAGAGTGACTAGCTCGATGTTTCGAACTGCCTCAGGGCCCTGCTCTCTAACACTCTTTTGCGCACGGAGAATCGCCCGCAAGACCTTCGCTCGGTACGACTGCGTGTACGGCCCGTGAACAAGGCGTCCATTAAACAGCGTTAGTGACTTATTCATGCGGCGAAAATCGCGGTGCTTCCGGTCGTCTTTCACGTCGAGGTATACATTTCGGAGATCAGCGAGAGGAAGCATCCACTCCTTTTCGTCATCGTTCCGTATCATGGCCTGCATGGACTTGTCCTGATCTACCATCGTGCACACGTAACAGCCGAATCGACTGTCACCACAGCTTGGAGTACTCGTATCTACGACCAGTGGGCACTCACCATCCGCGGTTGCGCCTTGGTACATACCCAGGAGATCTTTGTTGTTATAGCCCCACGGGTTTTCGACTTGCATAAGGTATTGCCAAACATCATCGTTGCTCCATTCAACGATCGGTGTGTAGACCCAGCAGCGGTCCAGCTTCGGGTTGTTGTTCCTACTAAGTAGGTTGCGCGTGCTCCCCTCGAATTTCGCGATGACTTCTTTGCGCTTCTCGCTTTCCCGCTTGCGAGAACCTAGCACTAGAATCGCCTCGCCATTCTTGTCGACTACGTCGTTGATGAACTGATTCGACGGATTGATCTTAAGGCGACTTGTACACCAGCGGAATTTTGGCCGAGGCGCTGGATAGCCGCGACCAACGAGGTTCACCCAAAAGCTGTCTTCGGAACTAGGTGTGAGACGGTGAGACTGGATGGGAAGGTGCTGCACGGCAGCCGCCTCGCGCATCTTGAGCAGGGAATGCCCTACCCACATTGACACTATTGGATTCTCAACCATTGTGTCCGTGCTGATCACGTGAACCGTCTTGGTGCGCTGCCCTGGCTCTAGGGCACCGATCGCATTCCAGATAAGCTGCAGGCTCGCTGTTGAGTCCTTGCCCCCGCTGTAGCCGACTACCCAAGGAATGGTATCGCTGAGATATAAATCGCGGATCACTGCTTGCAGTTGACCAACTGTCTTCCGCAGTCCCAACGGCTCAAAAGCGGTGTAGCGCGAAGTAAGTCTATCCACTGCTAGCCCTCCCTTTCTTGTAGGCATTCTCAACGCGCTTCTCCTCGGGGCCCAACTCCAGACCGAGCCGTTGTTTCACCAGATTAGAGGTGAGGGTGACGTTGTGTGACGCTTTCGATACCCGGCCACCGATGAGTGCGCGACCTTCCCACAGCCGTGCATTTGAACGCGACCAGTCGATTCCCGCCAGCGCCTTACAGCGTTCCTTTCTAGCGCGCTCGCTGAGCTTAAGAAGCTCGCGGCCTGCGATGCCAAGCGCCTGGAGGACGATTGCGTGACTGTGAATGAAATCGCGGCGGACCTCCCCGGCTGTCATTTTCGACTCGCGCACGAAGCCCCATTCCGGCAGATATTTCGCTATTAGGTCCCAATACTCAGCGCAGAAAGCCGCAGACTTCTGCGGATCGTCTATCTGGTCGTCGCCTAGCAACGCGTCAGTCGCGGAAAAGATAGCGCTTAGGGTAAATAACTTACGGGAACGTTCACTCAAGGTGCTGCGCTCCATCTCTACAACGTCTTTGAACGCATTTGACCTTAGTACGATGAGCTTAGTTAGCTTCGCAAGCTCGTTGCGATGGTCATATAACAAACCAAGCGAGCGCGCAGGGCGTACCGCATACCGATTCAGGTCAGCAAACATTTGCTGGCATCGGTCAAGGCCACGATCGTGAAAGAAGACGACGGCAATGGTCTCGTCGCCAATGGATGGGTCCTCCTTCAACGCCATTTCGATCGCGGCTCGACGGTGCTGTCCATCGTTGATGATGAATTGGGCCTTCATGTCGACGCGCAAGGCGCCGACGCGGCTTGACTCACCTTCGTCGCCTGTTGCATCGAAGCGCACTGGACCGTCGATAGAAGCTGTGATCGCAGAAAAGACATAAGTGTCCCGATTGTGGAGGACGTATCGCGCGATCTCTGGTATGCGGGCGCGGTTGAGTACGCGCTGGGCGCGCAATTCCGGCACCAGTTCCGCCTCGTCAAAGATGAAAATTTTTGGCACCAGCCGCAAAGGGCACATGGAGCAGTAGAACTCCCGCCCCGCCTGCACGCCCCGGATTGCCGGGAAGACGTACTCGAACGCTGTTTCCATTGACCTCCCCTTGCGCCTGAGCTATCGTTCTGTTTGTCATTATTTAAACAAACAACTCGCATTTCGGCAAGCGTTGGATGCATACAAAACCGAAGTTTTTGAACCTGGCGGTGCCAATGACCGTTTACCTGGACTGTAATGCGACGACACCTGTCGAGCCGGCGGTACTGGAAATCGTGGTTCGGTGCCTGCGGGACGAGTACGGGAACGCGGGAAGCCGGACTCACGGATTCGGTGTGCGGGCCAAACAGCTGGTGGAGCGCGCACGTGAGCAGGTAGCCGCAGTCGTGGATGCAGCGCCTGACGAAGTGATCTTTACGAGCGGGGCAACGGAGAGCAACAACCTGGCGATTCTTGGGCTGAGAGAGTTCGGGGTGACAGCTGGACGCCGACACGTTGTGAGTACTCAGATTGAACATAAGGCAGTCGTCGAGCCGCTAGAGGAGCTCGCGCGCCTCGGGTTTGAAATCACACTGGTTCCACCGACGTCCGGAGGTTTCATAGATCCGGAAGCGATCGCGAATGCGATACGTCCTGACACACTGCTTGTCAGTGTCATGCACGTCAATAACGAAACAGGCGTCATGCAGGCCATTGACGTGATCGCTGCGCACTTGCAGGACTCCGATGCGTTGTTTCACGTCGACGCAGCCCAGGGATTTGGAAAGGAGCTAGCGCCGCTAACCAATCGCAGAGTCAACATGATTAGCATCAGCGGGCACAAGATTTATGCCCCCAAGGGTGTGGGGGCTCTCATATGCCGGCGGCAACCGAAAGGGCGTCTACCGATTGCGCCGGTTATGTTCGGTGGTGGACAGGAGCGCGGGCTCCGCCCCGGCACCTTACCCGTTGCACTTATCGCCGGGCTAGGCGAAGCGGCACGACTCTCAGTAGCCGATCACGCCGCGAGGAGTGCCCAGTGGCTCCAAGAAAAGACCAAAGCCCTGAGTGCAGTTGGTGGCATTGATTCGACCATAAATGGCGACGTGCAGAGAACGGTGTCGACGACCCTGAACGTATCATTCTCAGGGGTCGATTCGGAAGCAGCAATTATCGCGCTGAAAGACATTGCTGCAGTTTCGAATGGGTCAGCATGTACGTCCTCCAGCTATCGTCCCAGCCATGTGCTGTCGGCTATGAAATTGCCAAAAAAAAGAATTGACGGCGCCATCCGGTTTTCTTGGTCTCATCTGACGCCACGTATTCCGTGGGAACGCATCTGTGCACAGGTCGCACGCCTGCAGGGATAGACGCAAAACTGCCTAGCGCATCGAAAGGAGACGATTCCTCGGCCAGAATTTGCCATGGGCGCAAGATGGCAGTCAACGATGCAGTCGCCATTGGATGCAACGAGTCTTCCACTGCTTCTCGAAGACTTAGCTAGCACGGCGCCTGCGGCGCGCCCCCGTCACAGGAGTGATTGGCGCTGGTTCCGGAAGAACGCCTGGTTCTTCGCTCCCTAACGCTAAGTCGAGCGCATAAGAGGGGATAGAAAGCGTTTCAACTTGAACGCCGAATCCCTTTTCGATCATGAGGTCAACAATGGCATCCCCATCGACCAGAATAATTGGAACAGCTCCGCGCTTGATCGATGCCCCGATGGCTCCATCCGAGAATGTGGCGGTAGTAAAAAATAGCCCCTGTTCAAAATCGCCTTGTGCTGCCCCACGAAACTTATCTATTTCTGGCCTCTGGACATTTCCCTTAGTCCACCGCTTGCACTGAAACGCCACGTTTAGATTCGCAAGTCCCACCTTCAGTTTTCCAAACCCGTCAATTCCTCCGTCGCCGGAGACTTGAGTGACTCTTGTGTCATGAAAGCCATAGACATCCAAAAGGCGTTTGGCAAACAACTCGAACATGCTAGGTGACATGCGTTTTAGGTCGCTGAGGATCTTTCGCTTCAGCTCGCTGACATATTTCGCGTGGAGAAACTGAAGATCACCAAGACTCGATTCCTGACGACGTCTTGCATGTGATGTATGGGTATGAGCTTTTGCTGCGCGTGGCTTCCGCGGCTGCCGAATGACTTGATCGAGAGGCTCGTAACGATTCTCTCCAACGAGTCTGAAGTGCTTGGTAGGCGCAGCGCTCGGAAAATCGAGGCCTTCGCAGTGACGTCGAATCTGGCTGCGGACGATATGCCCGGGATTGTCGGCATGGAACTCGTAGAGTTTTGCTTCTACGATTGCTCGGTAGGCTTCGTCGGCTGTCATGGGCGCAGCGTTAGCGCGCATGACTTGCTTAATTGCCTCGGTGATTGTCATATCGTTTACCCAACGACCTTAGGGTCCGAGTAACCTAGACCAATGCACACCTTGGACACTAGGGTAGCGGTTATCACCCGTGATTGCGAACCGCGTGACTCCTAAACGACCACAGGGCTAACACTATGCGATTAGCTTGCTCGAGTCGGCGGAGACGCGCTTTCGCGAGCGCTCGATCCGCTCGCGCAACCAACCGTCGACTTCCTCTTCCACCCATCCGGCTGCCCGTTCGCCCAATGGGACTTGCCTCGGAAACGTGCCGAGGTCTATCAATCGGTAAATCTGACTTCTGCTGAGCGCCGTCCGCCGAACGACCTCCGGCAGACGCAGCATGCGTACTGAACTGCTCATCTCTTCGAACTCCATTTAAGACCTATGCCCGCGCGGGCATCGGCTCCAGCGAGAATGTTTGCGCCGTGAAAAGGCCGACTGTGTTCAAGACGGCGCGCAAGAACTTCGCATGTGTCTCGCTGCCGATGTCGAAACCGTGCGTTGGAATGTGCCAGCCGTACGGCGCACTCCAGATAATGTGGTCCGTCGCACGATGTGTCACATTTCCATACGTGATCTGCAGAACAATGCAATCGGTGCGCGTCGGCGTGTAGACGAATGTCAGCGGCGACGTGAGTGCGGCGTCGCGCCACGTACATTGCACCAGGAGCCGTGGCGCTCGAAGGGCTTGGCCATTGAGTCGCAACTCCGCGCCAGCCGGTTCGATGACGCTATGGACGGCAATTGGGCCCGCCACGCGAAAATTGCCTGCGATGCGAGACAGCACAGCCACGAGGTTCGCTGTCACCTCCATCTTAGCCACTTCAGTTCGTGCGATCGCTTCAAGCGACTGACGAAGCAGACTGTCGAGCCCCGATAAATCGTTGATGGTCGTTGTCATGAACAATTGTGGTGAGTTGGGGATTCAGAGTGGGCGGATCGCAATCAGACGGCCCGTACGAACGGCACTTCCGAATTCGGGTGCGTAAGAAGGTGCCCCACAACGCGGGCCGACGCATTCGAGCGAGCGAGTGGCTGACGGATAGCGCTTGGGCTACCGGCCTTCAACGCGGTGATTTCACTCGCGGTGAGGTCAAGGCGGTGGCGGCCTACCGCTCTTGGTTGGCCAACCGGTGGACTAGAAGGATTAGGCCTTGGAGCGCGATTTGCGAGCCGGCTTGCCTTCCGTATCTCGCATCTTCTCGATGTCCACTTTGTGGAGTTTCTCCCATCCGCGGATGTAATCCGCCAGAATGGTTTCCATGACGTCGAAAAGCGACATACCCTTGAACGCCGCGATGATCTTGAGGCGTTCGCGCGTGTCCTCGTAGACGTAGCTGTTGACCGTACGTCGTTTTTTCTTGGTAGCGCCTTGCGAGGTTTCCACGTGCGTGCCTCCCGATACCCGACTGCTTGCGAGAGCGACATAGGAGATGCCGCGACTCGCGGACGTTTTACCTGCATGGAGTGCAAAGGGCAAGGGGTCATAGATCAGACCTTTGTAGTAGATGCGCTATCTGCCACGTCCAGTGCTTGCGCCTGCCGTAGTTCGGCTTCCAGGCGCTCACGCAGTTCCGACATTGCGATCGGCAAATCACGAGCCACGTCGAGCCCGTAGCTTCGCTCGATATCACGCATGAGAAACGGCACGTTTGGGAAATGCGCGAGCAGGATCTTTAGCGCCGCCACTTGGGCATTCATTGCTACGGACATGGGACTCCATCGGCAGTTGCCACTCAGAACCGAATGGTGCGCAACTTCGCAGAATCGCGCAGCTATCCACTCGCATAGGTCTGAAAATAGGACGACATTTACTGTGTTTGTGGTACTTAAGGTATGTAAACGATTTCACGATGTTTCCGCCGCAGGGGCGCCCTTAACTACCGCTGCCTTCTTCCTAGTTTCCGGGCTTAATGGAGCCTTTTCGCGCAAATAGCGATTGAAGCCGCTGTCGCGGGTCAGGAAACTCTCGATCAGCGCGACAATCGTGTCGGCTTCCGTTGGAGCCTGCTTGGGGTCGAGCCCCTGTTGTTCGGTGTAGTACGCGATATACGCGCGCAGTTTCGCTTCGAGCGGCGGCGTGATGTTCAGCACCTTGCGGATCGCAGCGTGCTTCACGGGAATGGCGGGAAGCGACTTTGATTGAGACACGGCATTCCTCCATTCAACCGCGGTACGGCGGCAATTCGATGTCTTTCGTCACGAAGACGGCGACGCGTTGGCCCGGTCGCACAACGAGGGTCGGCTGGACCTGAAGGTCCTTCTGCACGATCTGCTGGCCGGCGCTGTTGATGTTCTGCGCCGCGCCAGCGGCCGCAAGCTGGCTGAGCGACGGATTTGCGGCACTGACGCCACCGCCGTACGATTCCTGTGCGGCCGCACCGAGCAACGAACCCAACACGACGCCCTGCGCGAGCTTCCACCAGTGGTTATCGACTTTGTCACGCACACCGGAGAATCCGGAGAGATCGGTTCCTGGCATGCCTTCCAGACTGACGCTGCTGCCGTTCGGAAATCGCACGCGTGTCCAGACGAACAGCACGCGCTCCTGACCGTACGTGATGCGGCTGTCGTATTCGCCGATGAGGGTCGAGCCCTGGGGGATCAGTACGTGCTTGCCTGTTACGGTGTCGTAGATGGTTTCGGCGACTTGCGCCGTGATCATTCCAGGAAGGTCGCTATTGATTCCCGTCAACAGCACGGCCGGGATCACGGTACCGGCGCCGACGTACACCTTGTTCGCCGGCGTAAGAACCATCTGGTCGAGATAAGGATCGGCCGTATGCCGAGCGCTCGCGAAGGCGCGCTTGTCGTCCTGCCGGTTGTCCTGGTCGCGCGGCGAACGGGCGGACGGGTCGGCCGTCGTCGTCGCCGCGCTCGATGATGCGGCTGAGGATGTCATTGTCGGCGCCTGCAAGTGGTCGCCAAAGTCCGGCTTCGCGTCACGCGCGGCGGCGCGACGCTTGAGACGAGCGAGCGTCAAGTCGGCGAGTAGCTTTCCGACCGGGTCGTCTGCCGCGGTACCGGTGCGCGCGAGGGCCTCGCTTTTCATGTCGAGCTGCGCTGCGCCGAACTCACCCCCGACCGGGTTGCCAAGTTTCGGCACGTCATTACGCCGCTGTCGTGCCGCGGCGGTGGCATAGTCGCCAGGAAGGTCGTTCAACGCATCGGCGGGAAGCACGAGTTGCGTGCTCGATTTCGTCTGCACGGCTGGTTTCGCCGGCTGCCGCAACGCGGCTGCGAGCGCGAAGGCGAGCAGAATGCCCAGGCCGAGCAGGACGGACGCGATCGCCGTCCGATTCAGCCGTTTCACGCGTGGCGCGGGAGCGCGCAAATCAATCGGCGGTGCGGTTTCCGGCGGGACGTAGCCGCCTTCATTGGTCGTTGTCATCGTCGGCACCTCAGTGGCAGAACCACGAGTGGGCAGTGCAGCGCTCCACATCGATCTGCCTGTCGCCGACGCGCAACTGCGCGTTCGCGAACAAGCGATCGACGATGTAGAGGCGGTCCTTGACGCGGTAATTGACGAGCAACGGCTTGCCGTCCTCGATGACAAACAGCGCCGGCGCATCGCCGCTTGCCATACTCTCGGGCATCTTCAGGTACACCTTCGCGCCGTCGTCGAACACCTGAGCCGGTTTCCACGGCAGATCGCGGCCCTTCACGCGATAGCGGAAGTTGAGCTTGTCAGGCGATACCGCCAGCGCTTCGCTGCTCTCCTGCCTGGCCTGGTCGTCGACTTCCCTCTTGACGATGGCTGCGGCATCTTCGTCGGGATAGAACCAGCGAACAGCGGGCATGTACCAGTCCGGCTTCGAACGCAGATTGAGGTGGTACACGCGTTTGGTCGTCGGCACGATCAGGTTCGTTTCGATACCTTCGTCACGCGGTTTCACGACAATGTGCGTGCGCGCGCTCCCGCCGCTGCCGCTCGTGAACTCGGACTTGATCCATCCCTCGGTATCGCCAGCGA